>Ga0194138_10001364_pt1 | contig 11668 bp, 9 predicted proteins | sample TARM_MetaG_T2_14_FD_134022 | JGI IMG/M metagenome (GOLD analysis project Ga0194138, IMG submission 134022) | Freshwater microbial communities from Pennsylvania, USA, analyzing microbe dynamics in response to fracking - TARM_MetaG_T2_14 (version 2) | ecosystem: Environmental > Aquatic >...
GGAAAATACCTGCCTTGTTATTTTTTTAAATCTATACTTTTTTTAACTTTTAGATTATTTTTATAATCATATTTCGAATATAATAACCCTACCATATATATTTTTACAGCTGCTCCAAATTAATATGGCAATAGCCATTTGGATTCTTCTCTAAATACTTCTGATGATATTCCTCCGCTGGGTAAAAGCACTTTAAGGGTTCTATTTCGGTTATAATTTTCTTACTATACTTTTGTTGTTGTTCATCCCTTGTTCTTAAAATAATATCTACATCATCTTCATTAATATAGAAAATTCCCGTCCTGTATTGTGGACCTACATCTGGGCCCTGGCGATTATATACCGTAGGGTCAATAATTTTCCAAAATCTATTTAATAGTGATTCTAAACTTATAATATTTTCATCATATTTTATGTAGCAAACCTCAGCGTGTCCAGTAGTTGAAGTTACTACATCCTCATAAGTAGGATCTACAAGTTCCCCATTTGCGTATCCAACTTTCGTATCAACTACTCCCCCAATTCTAGACATGTATGCTTCAACACCCCAAAAACATCCACCTGCAAATACTATTTCTTTCATTTTATAGCCCCCTTCGGTTTATTTTTAATTAAAAGATAGGGTGTTTCCACCCTATCCTTTATGAACCTTAACTATTTATCTTGAATAATATCTATTGTTCCAAGTACTACATGAGCCAATCCAAATCCTATAATACCCGCTGAAACTAATGGCATTAATTTATCCCTATCCATACGATCGCCCATATCCATGCTGTCATCGGCCATAGTTAAAGTTTTTAGTACTATACCTGTCGCTGTAACACCTGTACCTAGAAGTGCTGGAATCATACCTTCTCGCATTAAATTCCCTCCTATTCAAAACTAGTAGTAAACAGATTCAAACATATTTTGCCCGATTATCTTTCTTATATTCTAGCATTAATAAAGGTAAAATATATAAGTGAATTAAATATCTGTCATAATTTTACGATACATTATTTTGGAACTGACTATTATACAAATTAAAATATAAGCCTTTAAAACTTATCAGTTCATCATGGGATCCACTTTCAACTATTTGACCATCATCAATTAAAAGTATCTGATCCGCATCCCTAATTGTGCTTAATCGATGGGCTATTATAAAACTTGTTTTACCCTTTATTAAAGTATTCAGCGCCTCTTGTATTTCTCTTTCAGTTCTTGTGTCAACGCTACTTGTTGCCTCATCAAGTATTAATATAGTAGGATTAGCTAAAATAGCTCTCGCTATTGTTAATAATTGTTTTTGACCTATACTTAGACTATTCCCTCCTTCTGTTACATTGGTTTCATATCCCTGGGATAACTTTAATATAAATGATTCTGCCTTCGCCTGTTTAGCTGCATTCCTCACAGCTTCGTCTGTAGCCTCAAGATTCCCATAGCGTATATTCTCCATAATAGTACCCGAAAATAGATATGTATCCTGTAATACCATACTTATGGTCTTTCTTAAGCTTTTTTTAGTAACTTCACTTATATCTATACCATCAATTAATATTTTTCCATCCCTGGGCTCATAAAAACCCATCAACAAATTTACTATTGTTGTTTTCCCTGCACCTGTCTCACCGACTAATGCAATTTTCTGACCTGGTTTTGCGAATATATCTACACCCTGTAGAACAGACACGTTATCCCTATAGCTAAAGCTTACATTTTGGAATTTAACTTCACCGTTCACTTCCCCTAAGTCTTTTGCATGTGGATTCTCGTTAATATCTAAAGCCTCATCCATAACCTCGAATATACGCTCTGCACCAGCTATGGCAGATTGAATAATATTAAACTGATTAGCCATTTCAGTAATCGGGCGGGTAAATATACGGGAGTAAGTTACAAACATTGCTATTGTACCTATAGTTATAATTCCTCTGGCTCCCATAACTCCTCCTACTCCCGCTAACATGGCAAAGGTTAAATTATTTGAAATACTCATAAGAGGTAGAATCATACCAGAATATATTTGAGCCTTTATACTTGATTTTCTTAATCTACTGTTTATAACATTGAATTTTTCTATTGCATTCTGTTCCTGACCAAAGGCCTTAACAACTTTTAATCCGGTTATATTTTCTTCAATATAACCGTTTAGATTACCAAGTTCTTTTTGTTGTTCAGCAAAATAGATTCTAGTCCTTTTAGAAATCGCCTTCGTTATATATATACTTATGGGTATAGTGATAAAACTTAATAAAGCTAAAAATGGATTTATAGCTATTATTATAACTAATACCCCAATAACCGTTACTATACTAGTAAATAGTTGTATGATGCTTTGAGTTAGGGACTGATTAATGTTCTCCACATCATTTGTTAAACGACTCATTAACTCCCCATGGGTTTTTGTTTCAAAATAACGCAAGGGTAATTTATGTAAATCATGAAATATATCCCTTCTTATGGTTCTTATAGTTCTTTGGGCAATACCAACCATAAGGTGCATTTGTAGCCAAGTAATAATAGCACTTATTAAATATGTACTTAACATCAGCATGGTTAATATCCGAAGTCGTTCAAAATCAACAGTAGCTGCCCCTATATCCATAGTATCTATGGATAGTCCGATTAAATAAGGTCCAGCTAATCCTAACATCGTACTTATTATTACTAGTATTAACACTAAGAATAGTGCCTTGTTTTTTCTTCCTAAATATGACCATAACCGTGATAGGGTAATTTTTGTGTTTTTCGGTTTTACCTTAGGTCCGATTAGAATCCTTAAGTTATTAGGTCCTCTTCCGATCGACATTTAATCTACAACCTCCCCTATCTGAGATTTGTATATATCTCTATAAACCTCTGAACTTTTCATTAATTCCTCATGATGGCCTATAGAAGATATTTTCCCCTCTTCTAAAATAACAATTTTGTCTGCCTCTATAATAGAGCTAATTCTTTGTGCAATAACTATTTTTGTTACAGTTGTGAGACTATTTTTTAATGCCCTCTGTATTTTGGCCTCAGTTATTAAATCGACTGCACTAGTACTATCGTCTAAAATTAGTACTTTGGGTTTTCTAAGTAAAGCCCTGGCTATGGATATCCTTTGTTTCTGCCCTCCGGAGAGATTTACTCCTCTCTGTCCAAGAACTGTATCATAGCCTTCAGGAAAGCCCATTATAAAATCATGGGCCTGGGCCATTTTTGCAGCCTCAATAATATCGTAATCTGAAGCTTCATCTTTACCCCACCCTATGTTTTCTCTTATTGTTCCACTAAATAAAATAGGTTCTTGTAATACCATGCTTATACTATTTCTTAAATCCTGCAAAGGTATTTCTTTAACATCTATGTCATCTATCAATACCTTTCCCTCAGTAGCATCATAAAATCTAGGTATTAGACTAATTAGAGTGGATTTCCCGGCGCCTGTGGTTCCAATAATAGCTATTGTTTCACCAGGTTTAATAGTTAAATTAATATTACTCAATACATTCTTCGAGTTTTCATATCTAAAATAAACATTCTTAAAGGATAACTTACCATTTAATATATGGTTTCCTTTATTTACTTCTACCGCCATATCTCTAATATCCGGTTCGGTTATTAAAACTTCATTTATTCTGTCTACTGAGGCCTTTGCCTTGGATGCAAATACCAGCATGAATGCTATCATCATTAAAGAAAATAAAATTTGTGTCATATAATTTACAATTGCAAGTACCTCTCCTACTTGCATATTACCGTGATTTACTTGTATACCCCCAAACCAAACCACTACAATCACACTCAAATTTGCTAAAAAAGACATTATAGGCAAAACTAGTGCCGCTAACTTTGTAGCTTTTATAGATATGTCCATCAGTCGGTCATTTGCTTCGTCAAACCTATGGTTTTCGTGACTCATACGCATAAATGCCCTAACTACTTTAACACCAGCTAAATTCTCTTGTATTACCCCATTAACTTTATCTAGTCTTTTTTGTACCTTCTTAAATAAAGGGAATGCTTTACGCATTACAATAAAGGTTACCAACCCTATTATTGGCAAAGATAGAAACATCAAAAAAGATAATCTGGCGTTAATTCTAAAGGATATGAACAGTCCGCCAACAATAAATATTGGTGCCCTTAGGACTACCCTTAAAAGTGCCTGAACTACGTTTTGTAATAGAACAACATCATTAGTCATCCTTGTTATGAGTGATGCAGATTTGAAACTATCGATATTATTAAAGGAGAAAGACTGAACTTTTCTAAATAAATCAATTCTAATATCCGCTCCATAATTTTGTGAAACGATACTTGCATATGCCGTACTGCCAATTCCACCTACAGCTCCAATTGCAACTATGCCTACCATTATTAAACCAGTACGCACAATAAATCCGATGTCTCCATTACTAATTCCATAATCTATTATTCTTGCTACCAGAAGTGGCTGTATTAGTTCTGCTACTACTTCGAATATCATTAGTAGAGGCGCAAATATAACTTCCTTATAATACGGTTTTAAGTAAAGAAACAATCTTTTCATAATTTACTCCCTTATATAGTCTCAGAGTATTATATTTCATAAGGATATATTGTCCTTATTGATAATTTTTAAAACAAAAAAATAAGAACCCTATGTCCATAACACATAGAGTGCTTAGTTTTGTACCCTTATTCACTGCCATTTCTTTTATTATTCTTCTTCAATTAATTGTATACCATTATCAATGAATTTTATCTTACCTTCCTTTAAAAGCCTTCCTACTGCTCTTTTAAATGCATTCTTACTCATTTTTAACTCAAGTTTTATTGTGTTAGAATCACTTTTATCATTTAAATAGAGGATGCCATTGTTAGCCTCCAACTTTTCTAAAATTAGTTGTGAGTCATCATCCATTTGAAGATAAGCTTTTTCTCTAACACTTAAATCTAATTTACCGTCTTCCCTTACTTTAACTACCCTTGCCTCTATCTTATCCCCAACCTTAAAATCCGTATATACCTCACTCTTTGGAATTAATCCATAGTATGTATTATCTATGGCTACGAAAACACCCACATCTTCATTAACATTATATATAACACCCCTAACCCTAGCCTCTTCCTTATATGGTGCGTCATCGCTTAAGTACTTATATATATCCATGGTGGCACAAAGCCTTTTACTCTTATCTAAATATAAAGCCACTAAATACTCTTTACCTACTCTTACCCTTACGGTTTGTTCATTAAAGGGTAGAAATAAATCCTTCTCTAATCCCCAATCCATAAATGCCCCTACTTTAGTTATATCAACAACTTTTAAATATGCTAATTGACCTAAGGTAATTTTCGGCTCATTCACTGTAGCAATTAACCTGTCCTCAGAATCCCTATATACAAAAACATCAATTATATCTCCAACCTCTAAATCACTATCCAATTGGCTTTGTGGTAATAAAATATCATCATCTGCACTTGCTTCTTCATTAATATTTAAATATGCACCTACTGAAGTAAACCTTAGTACCTCAAGTTTTTGGAATTTTCCTATCTCTATCATAGTACACCTTCTTTATCCTTTTTATTTACTCTTATTATAATACCATATATCTTAAATATTTAAACTTTTTACTAGTATTATTTACTAAATAATCATTATTTGTCTATCATATATCTTCTTTTTTATTGGGAGTTAGTGGTGTGATATATGGATGTTATTAATAGTAAAGTACATACGATAGTATAGCATACTTAATTATTATTAAGTCTCGTCCATATAATTAACCCTGAGTCGTTGGTAAATCTTTATACCTAGGATTATACTCTCTTATCCAATTTGAAAATTTATACAATTTAAGTCATAATAATACGTATAGTATAAAAGGAGGACAAAATGAGAGATTACAATAAGATTGACTTATGGAAAGACGTTACTGAGGAAGAATGGGCTAGCTGGGAGTGGCAGCTTGCAAACAGAATTACTAAGGTTAGTGAACTAAAAAAAGTTATTAACCTTACAGAGTCAGAGGAATTAGGTATCAGTCGATGTTTAGAAAGTTTAAGGATGGGTATTACCCCATACTATGCTCTATTAATGGATGAGAATGATCCTAACTGTCCTATACGTAAACAGGCAGTTCCTGTATCCGCAGAGCTTGAAGAACATGTTTCTGACATGGATGATCCATTACACGAAGATACTGACTCTCCTGTCCCTGGACTAACTCATCGTTATCCCGATAGAGTACTATTACTAATAACCGATATGTGTGCAATGTACTGTCGCCACTGTACTAGAAGAAGATTTGCTGGTCAAAACGACGGTCATATAAGCACTTTAAAAATTGACAAAGCCATTGAGTATATTGCAAATAATACGCAAATCCGTGATGTATTAATCTCCGGTGGAGATAGTCTACTCGTATCCGATGAATTTCTAGAATATGTAATTAAGAATTTAAGAAAAATAGATCATGTCCAAATTATTCGTTTAGGGACTAGAGCCCCTGTCGTAATGCCCCAAAGGGTCACACCAAAACTCGTAAATATGTTAAAAGAATACCATCCAATTTGGTTAAATACACATTATAATCATCCCAAGGAAATTACCCCTGAATCTAAGGAAGCTATAAACTTATTAGCAAATGCAGGTATCCCCTTAGGTAATCAATCTGTATTATTGAGCGGTATCAATGATTGTGTTAATGTTATGCGTAGCCTTCTACACGAATTGACACAAATACGAATTAGACCATATTATCTATATCAATGTGATCTTTCTAAGGGAATAGAACATTTTAGGACTCCGGTTGCTAAAGGAATTGAAATAGTTGAGAGTCTTAGGGGACATACCTCTGGATTCGCAGTACCTACTTATGTAATTGATGCTCCAGGTGGTGGTGGGAAAATTCCTGTTATGCCGAATTATATGATTTCTCAATCAACTAACAAAGTTGTATTACGAAATTACGAGGGCGTAATTACCACATATGCTCTACCACAAAATTATGTTGATAACTGTAACTGTGATGTCTGTAAAGAAAATAAAAACCAGATGACCTTTAGTGTTGCGGGATTACTTGAAGGACAACAGGTTTCTATGGAACCCGATCAGTTGGAAAGACATGAGAGAATAGAGGAACGATTAAAGGAACCAGTTTAAAACTGGTTCCTTTATTTTTACTTTATTCTACTGTTTTTCTACACCTTCATATATCATCCTAAAGTATTTCTTTTTAAACCCTATCTTCTCATATAGTTTTACAGCATTTGCATTTTGGGTATCTACATGCAGTGAGAGATTTCCTCCAGTAACTTCGATTGCCTTTTTAAGCAATTGAGTACCAATTCCTCTACCCTTAATACCTTTCTTAGTGGCGATATACCCTAAATGAAACTTTGGAAAAAACTGTTCAAACCCTGTTCTAATAAGTACTGTGATACCAACTAAATCACCATTCTGATATGCACACAATACATGACCATCTTTGAAGGCTTTTTCTAATGCTTCATTAATTTCAAATACGGGATCTGTGTATTCATTTAACCATGTATGAAGTAGATTAACAAATTCACTATAAGGCACTGGTAACTCATCTCTATCTATGCGTGAGACATCCAATTCTACCCTTCCGTCTTTTAATATGATAACATGAACACCATCTTTAATTTTACCTTCTTTTACTGACTTAAATAATGCAACCATAGGCAGTGCATTTGCTGATGTTAGTTTAATATTTTCTAACTCTTGCACTTTTCTTCTAATTGATTCCAACTCCTGATCGCCTATTCCTATAGCCTCACCCCGGGTATCATATAGAGCATTTAATGCCTCTTGAGTATTGTACTTTGCCTCTTCGAACAACTCCCTACTATATACCTGGTTTCTTATAGCCGTCTCTTCGACAATTTCTTTTGTACCATTATTAAATGAATTAACAATCGAGCTCCCTTCCGATGTACAAGCAAATAGTCTAGGCATCTTCTCTATATCTTCATCAATCCAAAGTTGCTTAAGTCCCCAGTAAAGTCCTGATATGGATGAGCCTTGGCCAGTTTGACAAAAAATTGAGTCAATACTACTATTAACTTGACCATTTATCTCCTTAGCTAGGTATGAATACGTATAATTATATAGAATGTTATTTTCTTTTCCAACATTAGCATTATACCAATTTTCTTGTTTTGAGACCTCATTGCTTTTTATTAAACAATCATAATTTGTTTTTCCATGCTCAATAATCTCAATATTTTCTGAATTGTTGAGTACATATTTTTTAGGAAACCTATTTTTATTCGGTACAAAAAACACACACTTGATGTTAAAATACTTGGATAGGAATGCCAAAGAATACATAACCCTACCTCTAAGCCCCATACAAATTGTAGTTTTTCCCTTCTCTAGAGCATCTCGAATGATTAAATATGCAAGACGATCCTCTAGATATCCCGATGGATTATTCCCTTCCAACTTAATGTAAATTTGTGATACTCCTAGATACTTTTCTAAGTTTTTTGCTCTAATTAGTGGTGTTTTCCCCACATATCTCTTTATCCTATCTCTAGACAAAAAATCACTCCCTATTCCTTTAGTAACAGATTGTATAATAACTGTCTGTATTTGTAAAGTCGTATATATGAGGGTAATATAAGGTCATGAATTATCACACACCTTGTCGTGTCATATGCTAAGAAAGACTCTAAAATACTTGTTAATCGAAAATTAACGTATTTTAGAGTCTCTTAAAAATATAAATAATAACAATTATATAAGATACAATTACTATAGTTTATCCACTGATATACTCAATTTATTTCTTTTCTAATTTTGAAGCAACATTTTTTAACATGTCTCTAATTTGGAGGTTATATGGACATTTTGGCTCACAGGCACCACATTCTACACACTCAGAAGCCTTATGAGGTAATGAATCGTATCTCTCCTGAGCCCACTCTGTTAAATCATATCTTGTGAAATATCCTTCCATCAAGAATGCTGCAGGGATATCAATTCCCTGGGGACAGGGTAGACAATATCCGCATCTTCTACAAAATTTTGTCCCTAACTCATTTACAAGATCTTCGATAACCTTCTTATCTTCTCTTGTTAATGGTATGTACTCTTTACCAACATTTATATTTTCTAATACTTGTTTTTCATCATCCATACCAGGTATTACAACAGATACATTCGGATTTCCTAATATAAATCTTAGGGCCAGCTTTCCATCTTCCAAGGCACCTCCAGCCATAGGCTTCATAATAATTACACCTATATTTTTAGCTGCAGCCTTCTTAAATAACTCCTCACCTTGTCTTTCAACAATATTATATGGGAATTGAATTGTTGAAAAATAATCCGTGTCTAATGCCATATTAATTAAATCAAAATCATGGCTTGTAATTCCTATTTGTTTAACTAAACCTTGTTCCTGAGCTTCCTTAAGTGCTCTATATGCGCCATCAGGAGCCAAAATCTGTTCCAATTGTTCTTTAGTTTTTACTAGATGGAATTGATATAGATCGATGACGCCACAATCTAGATTTTTAAGACTAATTTCTAAGTCCTTCTTCATAGCATCATAACCTCTAGCCATTGATTTTGTTGCTATAAAACACTTTTTATCGTGACCCTTTAATGCTAATCCTATGAGTCTTTCACTATCACCGTATGCTCTAGCACTATCGATAAAATTTACTCCATTATCTAAAGACATTTTTACAATTGAAACTGCCTTTTCCTCCGGTAATCTTTGTATAGGAATACCGCCGAAACCAATTACTCCAATCTCAAAATTTGTTCTTCCTAATACTCGTTTAATCATTCCATAGCCCCCTATAAACTCTGCTAATTATTTTATATATAACAATCTTAACATCTTATTTATTCTATTTACAATAACAATCTTCCTTTACACTAATTATTAAGTTATAGTTATAGCTTTAAATTCATATACTCAAAGAGAGTATAATTTGGGGGTAATCAAGATGAAATTGATAGTTATTAGAAAAATAACAATTTATATAGTAGTTGTATTTTTATTCGTATCCGCTGTTACAGCATATTATGTGCTTAGACCCAAGACAGTACCCTCATTTTTGGAACTTGATGAAAATGTGCAACGATTTTTAAGTAATGAGGTTAAATACATTTTTAATCATAGAAATGAATCAATTCTTAAGGCTGATAGCGAATCACTAAAAAAATTGTACAATATGAATTCAAAAAATGCCCAATGGGCCTATGAACATGATATTAAAAAAATGAAGTACTTACATTCTTGGTCAGATAAACAGGGAGTTGAATTTAAAGATATAAACTCTCATATTATTGTACGATATGCTAAAGTAAAGGGAGAAGGGTATAATTTAAACTTACTCGTTTCTACCGAATATATATATAAATACAAGGAATCAAACTCTACTAATTCTTTCAGAATAGGTACATATCATACAATAGATATTATGTCTAGTGAAAACAATTGGATAATAAACAGGGAGTGGTACAACGATCCCTTTGCGGATTCACTCGACCTAGATACTATAAATAATCAAAAAGTTAAGGACCTCATACTTTCAGGTGAACAAAAACAAATAAAAGACCTTAATGAAAGAAGAATTAAGGCTATTGAATATGCAGATATGTATTGTGGCGCCGCTAGTCTGCCTGAATACGGCTTTAAATACAACTCCAATTATAGGGATTATAATAATGCGGGGGGAGACTGTGCTAACTTTGCATCCCAAATGTTATTTGAGGGTGCTCAATTTCGTAAAAATAGAACATGGAATTACGAAAGAGGTGCAGGTAGCAAATCCTGGTTAAACGCACATGCTTTTAATAGTTATATGCTAAATAGTGGTAGAGCCTCTGTTATTGCCAGGGGTACATATAAAGATGTTATCTCAGCATCGTATAAATTTTTACCTGGAGATTATGTTGCATATGAAAAGAAGGGTAAGGTTACCCATATTTCAGTCGTAACCGCCTCAGATTCAAAAGGATATGCTCTAGTTAATTCACATAATGCGGATAGATATAGGGTACCATGGGATCTAGGCTGGAGCAACAAAGGAGTAGAGTTCGTATTAGTACGTGTCCATTACTAGCTAATACTCTATGCTCTTTGTAAGTTCACTAAATTCTCCCTTTGTAAGATACCGCCACTGCCCTATCTTTAAGTCACCTAAATGAATATTCATGATACGGATACGTTTAAGCTTTGTAACCCTGTAATCGAAACCCTGACACATCCTTCTTATTTGCCTATTAAGACCTTGGGTTAGAATTATACGAAATACTCTTTCATTAATAGCTGTAACCTTACATGGTTTTGTTCTCGTGCCAAGTATATTAACACCCTTAGACATACCTTCTACAAAGGACTTTGTTATCTGTTTGTTAACAGTTACAATATATTCTTTCTCATGGTTATTCTCTGCCCTAAGAATTTTATTAACTATATCCCCATCATTGGTTAAAAGAATCAAACCCTCAGAGTCCTTATCTAATCTACCTATTGGGAATATTCTTTCCGAATGATTTACAAAATCCACAATATTCCCTTGAATATGTCTCTCAGTTGTAGATGTTATTCCTACGGGCTTATTAAGAGCTATATATATAGCTTTTTTCTTTTTTCCAATGGGCTTATCATCTATATGTACTGAGTCACCGTTCTCCACAATACTTCCCACTTCAGCA
>Ga0194138_10001365_pt1 | contig 11667 bp, 13 predicted proteins | sample TARM_MetaG_T2_14_FD_134022 | JGI IMG/M metagenome (GOLD analysis project Ga0194138, IMG submission 134022) | Freshwater microbial communities from Pennsylvania, USA, analyzing microbe dynamics in response to fracking - TARM_MetaG_T2_14 (version 2) | ecosystem: Environmental > Aquatic >...
CACCAGTGAAGAGATCAACCGCGCGATTGATGACATCAGCCGCATCGCGGGAGAAACCTCAGACGGCATGCAGCAGGCAGCTGAAGCTGTGAATAGCCTTGCCGAACTGGCAAAAAATCTGGCTGCCCTGATCAGCGAAATGAACAAGCAAAGCTAACAATTCCGCAAAACCGACAAACAAGCCCCCGCAGGTACCCTGCGGGGGCTTTCTTATTGGCCTGTTACCGTGCAGCTCTGCGGCCCCCCCGCGACGCTCCCATAATACGATCATCCGGCACCATCAATTATGCATTCTGATGCCCGCACATCAAATTTCAGCCCGCCCTCGATGGAAGAGGAAAAACGGTCGGCATCATCACAAAAGAACGTCATTCCTCTGGCATTATTTGCAGGAAATTATGTTTTTTTACTGCCTCTACGGAGCGTTTGAGTACTCACATAACTGCTTAACCACCTGAAAACAGGATCATAGTCCCATTTTTATGAGTGAGCACACAAAAAAGCACCCGATCTTTTCAAAATTCGCAAAATGGTCTAAAGCAATCGACGCCAACAGATATCTTTCGCATTTCGTACAGTTAGGTTTAACACCAAGTTTCGAGGAAGGTGTACCTTGCCAAAGAGATACTTTCCCATCGCCGTGCTGACCGGTATTCTGGCAGCCGTCGCCCTTTTCGGCTACATGACTCCGACCAAGTCGGAAACCACCCCCGTCCGCATTCTCATGGATAATGCCGGCGGCAAGGTGATTTTCAATCATGTGGCCCACACCAGGGATTACGGCGCAGCCTGTGAAACCTGTCACCATGAGACCGCAGCCGGAGATACGGAACCTCTCTCCTGCGGTCAGTGCCATGGGGCCAACGTCACCGATGCCTGGGTGAAGGAACATCAGACATCCTTTACCAAGGACCTCCAGTGCGCGACCTGTCACCATGTCGAGTTCGCCAAGGACCACGACTGGGGTCACAAAATGCATGAGGATATCGCCTCCTGCACGGATTGCCACCACGCTGACACGAACATTGAACCGGAGCCCACCAACTGCGCGGACTGCCACCAGGCCGAAGCAGATGGAAAGATGCCCGCCCTGCGCGATGCCGTGCACGTGAAGTGTCAGTCCTGCCACGCGGAAATGTTCGAGGCGCAACTCAAGGGTTGCAGCAACTGCCACGGCGAAGTGAACCAGAAGGAAGCACTCAAGGCCGGCCAGATGGACAAGAAGTTCACCAAGTGTACTTCCTGCCACACTGACAAGGGCGTGACCGAAGTCATCCCCAGCCGGATGACCGCCCTTCACGCCAGCTGCATGGGTTGCCACGAAAAGCAGGATGCCGGCCCTTACAAAAAGGGCGAGTGTAACCAGTGTCACTTCCGTTAGGAGAGCAATATGAGTAACGCTGTTTTCTCTCTGACCTACGGAGACATGGGTAGCTTTCAGGAAGGTCCTGTTCCCGCCGAACTGCGCATTCCTCTTGCCGGTCATGAACTCAAGACCGTGAAGAAGAAGGCAGAAGTGGTTCCGGGTACACTCGTGGCCGACCACAAGAACGCCAAGACAGGTAACATGCACGCCGGCATAGCCGGGGTGGTGACCGACATCACCGCAGACAGCATAGTCATTGCCGCGCAGGAACCCGCCGAACCCGCATCCGTAGCAGCCGTAGACGTGTCCGCCCTTACCGGCGATGCGCTTTCCAACGCACTGAAGGAACTGGGCGTGGATGTGCGCCCCCTGATCAAGAAGTGCGACACCCTGATTATCAACGGACTGAACCCCGAGCCCGGCATCACCTTTGCCGAAACCCTGCTGGGGCAGCACAAGGGAACCATCGAAGCCGGCCTTGCCGTGCTGAGAAAGCTCTCTCCCGCCAGCAAGATGATGCTGGCCTGTGCAGAAGGTTCAGCCGCCTCCCTTTCGGGCCTTACCAATGTTGCCGTAAAGCCCGTATATCCCAACAGCCTTGATGAACTGCTTATCGCCAAGGCCACCGGCAGCGAAAAGAGCACCGGTGTGCGGGTGTTGCCCCTGCATACCCTGTTCAACCTCGGCCAGGTTGCCCAGACCGGCATGCCCCTCACCAAAACCGTGGTGAGCGTACAGGGCGTGAACTACATGGTCACCATCGGCACCCCCGTGAGCACCCTGCTGCAGCACGCCGGCCACACCATTGCCGACGGCGACATGATCATTGTCGGCGGCCCCATGCGCGGCACTGCCGTAGCCGACCTCATGCGCGGCGTGGGCAAGGATACGCAGGGTCTCTTCCTCATCAAGAAGGGCACCTTCGCTCCCGTGACCAACAAGCAGTGTATAAGCTGCGGCGAGTGTGTGCTGCACTGCCCCTCGCGGATAATGCCCAACCTCATTACCCGCTATGTGGAATTCCGTCAGTTCGACCAGTGCTCCGACCAGAGCATTGACGTCTGCATGGAATGTGGCCTGTGCGCATACTACTGCCCGGCCCGCCGTCCCATGCTGCAGCTGATCAGGCTCGGCAAACATCAGATCGCCCTCAAGGAAGCTCAGGTTAGCGCCTGTTCCCTGCAGGGTGCAGAGGGGGCTGCATAATGTCCAACGAAGCATTGCCAACCGCGCCCATTCTGGCTGTAGGTGCCGCGCCCCATTTCCATTGCGGCACAAGCATTCAGGGCATGATGCGCAACATCCTCATCGCCCTTGCTCCCGCCATTGCCGGTGCCCTGTACTGGTATGGCATGGAAGCAGCACGGGTAATGGCTCTTGCCGTTTCCACGGCAGTTGTTGTTGAAGTTCTCGCAACCAAGGCCATGCACCGCGAAGTGATGGTAGACGACCTGCACGCCGTTGTAACCGGCCTGCTTTTCGCCTTCCTGCTTCCCGCAGGTGCACCCTGGTGGCTGGTTATAACCGGCACTGCCGTCTCCATGCTGATGGGCAAAATGCTCTTCGGCGAACTGGGCGGTTCTCCGGTTGTCGGTCCCGCAGTGGGCTGGGCCTTCTGCCGCGTTTCCTGGCCGCTGTTCGTTGACCCGAACGCGACCATGCTGAACACCGAAATGGTGAACCCCCTCACCCAACTGAAGTACTTCGGTGCTGCACAGGTGAGCAACTTCAGCATTCCCGCCCTGCTCTCCGGCGATCAGCTCGGCGCTCTGGGTGCAATGCAGGTGGGTGCCCTGATCATCGGCGGCATCTATCTCATCATCCGCGGCACCATCCGCTGGCAGATTCCTGCGGGCTTCATCATCGGTGTGCTGGGTCTCGGCGGCCTTTACTACGCCATAGACCCCACTCTGTATGCGAACCCCGTGTTCCACCTGCTGACCGGCTCCACCATGCTGGCAGCCTTCTTCCTGATGACGGATTCCTCCTCCTCGCCCAACGGCAACGTATCCCGTCTGGTATACGGCATTGTCGGCGGCGTGCTGGTGGTTCTCATCCGGACCTACGGCAAGTATCCCGACGGTGTCATGTTTGCGGTTCTTCTCGCCAACATGGTCAGCCCGCTGGTGGACCTCATCAAGCCCAAACCGTTCGGAGCGAGGTAAGCCATGCGTGAAATAATCAAAATGATCGTTGTGCTTTCCGCAATCTGCGGTCTTTCCGGCTTCTGTCTGTCCTACCTCAAGCAGCTGACCGCCCCCGCCATTGAGAACCAGGTTCTCACCTATGTGCAGGGTCCGGCCATCAAGCAGGTTCTGGCCGACACCGACAACGACCCCATTGCGGACCGCAAGAAGTTCACGAACCCCGCCACCGGCAAGGAAATCAACGTATTTCCCGCCATCAAGGGCGGCAAGCTCGTTGCCATCGCCCTTGAAGACTTCGGCGCAGGCTTCGGCGGTGACATTGGCGTTATCGTTGGTTTTAACGTGGAAAACGACACCCTTGCCGGTATCGGCGTTACGACCATGAAGGAAACTCCTGGTCTCGGCACCGTGGTAGCGGATGCCCGATTCACCAAACAGTTCAAGAAGCAGCCCATGAATGTGGACCTCAAGTCCAAGGGTGGACAGATTGACGCACTTTCCGGTGCTACCATCTCTTCCACCGGTGTTGTGACTGCCGTTCAGAACGCTGCCAAGGTGTATCAGGCCATCAAGTCCGAAGCCACGGGCACCTGGAAATAGCCGGTCGTGAACCGATAAAGGAGAATACAATGGCCAGCATGTGGAAAGAGTTTTCCAAGGGTCTGTGGGCGGAAATTCCGCCGTTCCGGCTTATGCTCGGACTGTGCCCTACGCTTGCCGTTACGAAATCCGCCAACAACGGTCTCGGGATGGGTCTTGCAGTTATCTTCGTTCTTGCCCTGTCCAACGCCGTTATCTCGCTGATTCGTAACATTATCCCCAAAAAGGTACGTATCGCCTGTTACATCGCCATCGCAGCTTCGCTCGTTGTGGCGGTGGAACTGCTCATGCAGGCGTACACCTACCCCCTTTACCAGCAATTGGGCATATTCGTGCCCCTTATCGTTGTTAACTGCATCATCCTCGGCCGCGCGGAAGCCTTTGCAGGCAAGAACCCCGTGCACCTGTCCATTGCGGACGGCCTTGGCATGGGCATAGGCTTCACCATGTCGCTGACCTTCCTCGGTGCCCTCCGCGAAATTCTCGGATACGGCACGTTGTTCGGTCATCACCTGTTCGGCCCCGGCTTCCATCCGGTTCACTTCATGGTAGAGGCTCCCGGCGCGTTCGTATCGCTCGGTCTTATCCTCGCCTGCATGAACCTGATGAGCATCCGCAAGGCCATGCGCCGCGGTGAAAAACCCGCCGAAAACCCCATGCCCGGCTGCGAATCCTGTCGCGGCTGTGCAATGGGCAGAGATTAGGAGGTACTGAATCATGATGGATTACTTCCTGCTTCTCATATCAGCGGTCTTTGTTAACAACGTTGTTCTTGCCCAGTATCTTGGTCAGTGCCCCTACCTTGGCTGCTCCAAGGAAAAGGGCGTGTCCATCGGCATGGGCGCGGCGGTTATCTTCGTTATGATCATCGCCACCCCCATTACCTGGCTTATTCAGTTCAACGTGCTTGTACCCCTGGGGCTGGACTATCTGCAGACGATCATGTTCATTCTGGTCATTGCAGCACTGGTTCAGCTGGTGGAAATGTTCCTGAAGAAGGCCGTTCCCCCGCTGTACAGCTCTCTCGGCATATTCCTGCCGCTCATCACGACCAACTGCGCCGTTCTCGGCGTGGCCATCGTGGTACAGCGTGAAGGCTTCGACCTCGGCACGTCCACCTACTATTCGTTTGCCACCGGCCTCGGCTTCATGCTGGCGCTGATCCTGCTCGCGGCAATCCGCGAACGGCTGGAGATCTCCCGTCTGCCTCTCGCCATGCGCGGCGTTCCTGCCGCACTGGTGCTGGCGGGTATCATGTCCATGTCGTTCATGGCGTTCTCGGGCATGATCTAGGCATACGACGTCTAGGGCAAAGAGGTAATTGACCCCCTGATACGGGGGCATAACCACAAGGATAAGCATTATGCTGACATCTGTACTTTCTCTGCTCGCACTGGGCTTCATCGCCTCGGTCGTGCTTTCCGTGGCTTCCCGCGTGTTCTACGTGGAAGAAGACCCCAGAGTGGAAGCCGTATCCGAAGCGCTGCCGGGCGCCAACTGCGGCGGTTGCGGTTTTGCAGGATGTGACGCCTATGCCGCTGCCGTTATTCAGGACCCCTCGGTTTCCGCAGGCCTGTGCTGCGCCGGTGGTCCGGAGGTTGCTGCCAAGGTTGCCGAGCTTGCCGGAAAGGCTGCCGGTAGTGCCGAACCCCAGATATCCTTCCGCCGCTGCGTGAAGGACGAGGGCAAGGTAAAGAAAAAATACGAGTATCAGGGCCTTGACTCCTGTGCGGCCTCCGCACAGCTGCAGGACGGCCCCGATGCATGCAAGTACTCCTGTCTCGGCTTCGGGGACTGCGTGAAGGTTTGTAACTTCAACGCCATGTACCTTGAAGGCGGACTGGTGCGCATTGATCCCGAAAAGTGCGTCGCATGCGGCGCCTGTGTGGGCGTGTGTCCCAACAAGATTCTGGAAATGATTCCCCGTCGCGCCCGCGTTCAGGTCTTCTGCTCCACCCTGGACAAGATGAAAGACGTCATGAACGTGTGCGAAGCCGGCTGCATCAACTGCGGCAAGTGCGTGAAGAAGTGTCCTGCCAATGCCATTTCCAATGCGGAAGGCAACATCAGGATCGATCACGTGGCCTGCCTTGCCTATGGCCCCGATTGTGAAGAAGCCTGTGTGGAAGCATGTCCCCGCAGCATTCTGCGCCTCATGTGCCACAACAGCGTGGCGCATAAGGCAGAAGCCGCTGTCGCTGCCGCGGCAGCTGCTCCGGAACAGCAACCCCAAGCCACCGCCTAAAGGAGCGAAGAGCATGAATACCAATCGTCGCCAGTTCCTCAAGGCATGCGGCCTGCTCGGCCTCGGCGCCGCCGTTAACGGTGTGCTCCCCGTGGTTTCCGAAGCTGCCCGCATCGGCAAGGAATACTCGGTGCACCAGACCCGCCTGATGATGGGCACCATTGTCACCATCACCGCACTGCATCCTTCCAAGCAGCTGGGTGAGGAAGCCGTGGGCCGCGCCTTTGAGGAAATCAAACGCCTTGAAGCCGTGTTCTCCCGCTTTGACGCTTCCACTCCCGTGTCCGTGCTGAACAAGGATGGCAAGGTTTCCGGCATTCCTGCCGAGCTTGCCGAAGTGATGGACCGTTCCAAGCGTTTCGGCAGCCTTACCGACAACACCTTCGACGTGACCGTGCAGCCTGTTGTGGACCTGTTCCGCGCCAAGCAGAACCTGAACGGTGCACTCGACCTGTCCAGGGAAGAGTTCGAACACGCGCTGTCTCTGGTCGGCCAGCAGAACCTCAAACTTTCCGGCCGCAGCATCCGTCTGGACCGCGAAGGCATGGGCATCACGCTGGACGGCATCGCCAAGGGCTACATTGTGGACAAGGCATCTGCCGTTCTCGCGGCACATGGTGCCGTGAACCACATGATCAATGCCGGTGGCGATATCCGCACCATGGGCGAAAAGGACAAGGCAACCCCCTGGACCATCGCCATTGAAGACCCCGCCAAGAACGGAAACTACCCCACCGTGATCTCCATGAACACCGGTGCCGTTGCCACCTCCGGCGGATACGAAGTCTTCTACGACAAGAAGCACATGTACTCCCACCTCGTCAGCCCTGTGTCCGGCAAGAGCCCCAATAACGTGGCATCCGTGTCCGTTACCGCTCCCACCGTCATGGAAGCCGACGCGTTGGCGACTGCAGTGAGCATCATGCAGACCCGCAAGGGCCTGCAGTTCATCAACAGCCTGCCCGGGCGCGAAGCTCTCATCATCGCCAGAACCGGCGAGCAGTTCGCTACCCCCCGCTGGGCCTAGACTGAACAGCACAGCAATATGAAAGGCCGCCCCTCGGGGCGGCCTTTTTCATGTCCGGTTCTCATGTCCGATTACATTACGAAACAATGCAAAAAAAGAACCGCCCCCAGCCGGAGACGGTTCTTATCACATACGTCATTTCACAAAGCAGGAGCCAGCTCCTGAATCCGGATAGCGGCACGGAGTCTGTACGTCAAACTACTGACGATCCGGCCCCCCTGCATGGAGACACTCCATTCCTTCCGGCCTGCATCCCGCAGACCAGCAAGAAACTCCCGTGCCTGAACGAAGCACCAGCTAGACCGTAATGGACTTCTTGGGCTTCTCGAACTGTACGGCCGTGCCGTAGCAGCAGAAATATTTGCTTCCGTCAGGATGGAAAGCCACGTTTTCCTTGTAGCCGATAATGGCCTGCGCACCCTTGTTCACGGCGCGGGCGGCCATGCCGAAGAAGGCTTCGTCAGAATCATACCCGCGGCAGACAACCAGACCGAGCACCTTGCCCAGCGCTCTGCCTTCAAGAACTTCGGTGGTGACCACGGGAAAACGTCCCGTCATGAACAGTTCCTTCACCACTTCCATGTTTTCCGTACGGGGGGCATCCGCCTTGCGGGCCTTCTTATCGTTCCCACCAAGTAAAAACAGCATGGCATCCTCCTTATCACAGACGCCGCAGCGCCATGTTGTTGTCAGTATGCTTCAGACTGTGCAAACCCCTTGCCAGAATGACCGAAAATTCCCCCTATGCGGTTACATACTCGCCAACCAGCCGGAAACACAGCGTTGTTTCACGGGAAACACAGAGGTCCCCCCCCTCCTCGTACGGCGTACAGGTAACATGGTAAGGCGGAAAATAAGGACGCCCAGTTCACAGATCGGTTCACAGATCAGTTCACAAATCGATTCATGGACCGGTTCATGCGGTCTGCAGCCGGATGCAAGCCCGATGCATGTCACCATGCACGCAGCGTGCGGAAAATTGACACCACGCGGTCAGAGCAACCGATGCGGGTAGAGAAAGGACAAGGGAGTAAGGGAATAAGAGAGGAAACAGCGGCAGCCTGCCCCTCGCTAGTGGAGCAGCACGCTGAACATGTCGGCAAGCAACGCGTCGAGCTCATTCTCCACTGCCTGAAGATCGGCAACGGAAAGCCCCGTGCGGCTCCATGCCTCTTCACTGAGCGGGGGAACCAGAGCCTCTTCGGTCGAAGCCAGCCCGATGGCCTTGGCCATGATATCCGCCACATGCACCACATGCGGCTCAAGGAACTTTTCGGACTTTTCGGGGAGATGATGATGCAGCACCCCCATAGTAACCGAGAAGGGGAAATTCCACTTGCGCAGCAGGATGCCGCCCAGACGGGCATGATCGAACCCGACCACCTCGGCTTCCGCCGCATACAGGGGTATGCGCTTTTCCAGCGCCACCCGCATGATGAGGGACGCCTTGCCCGGCCGGGATGTGCAAAGCGCCGCCCGCCCGATATCGTGCAGCAGACCGCACACGAAGTAGCGTTCCGGTTCCGGCAGCTTTGCCCTTTCCGCAAGCCGCTGGGCGATACTCCCCACGGCAATGGAATGCTTCCAGAAGGACTTCATGTCAAACCGCCCTGTTCCGGCTTCCTTGAAGGCATCCATGGCAGCAACACCGAGTGCCATGTTGCTGAGCTGCTTCATGCCCACCACGGTCACGGCGCGGGAAATGGTGTCTATCTGCGAAGGAAAGCTGTAGAAGGCGCTGTTTACAAGACGGAGCAGAAAGGCGGAGAGCCCTGCATCGCGGCTCACCACGGCGGCCACGTCGCAGGCGGAACTTTCCGGATTATTGATGATCAGCTGCAGTTCAAGCACGATCTGCGGCAGCGAGGGCAGCTTCATGTCGCCCTGCAGCACATCCAGCGGGTCCAGAGAGGTACGATCCGCGCCCGCGCCAGTCATAACGGGCGAACCAGTCATACCGGTTGCGCCAGTCACGCCCGCAGGAGCAACGTCGGGAGACAGGGTGCAGGCTTCTGTATCTTTGAGGCACCAGCGCAATGCCATGTCAAAGAGGGCCGCATTCACCGGGTGCCGGTTATCCGCAAACTTGAAGCGCGCGGCACACACCTTGGCCGCATGCACCAGCGGATCCTGCCCGCCTTCAGGAAGGGCTGAGCCCTCCGAACCGGCGGGTACGGCAGAAACCGCAGCATCCGGACGGGCTGTCTGTACTCCCTTGCGGGAAATAGGCTTGCCGGAATCCTGCATGTTCCTCCCTTATAGAATAGGAATCTGCCCGAGTGACGCCTTCAGCAGATACACACCCACAGCAATGACATACCAGACAAGGCCGAAAAGCACTATCTTAAGGGAAAGAAGAAAGAACCGTGTCTTGCGGTTGCGCATGGCAATAACCAGCGCCAATCCTTCTGCGGTGGTATCGCCGCGCAGCTCGGATATCCAGTGCAGCCGCACCACGCCGTTCAGAGCCACAGCCAGACTCAGAAGCACGAACACCAGCCCGATGATGAGCGGATAGCCGCTCCACGGTCCCGCTGCCACGATGCGATGGCCCGAAAACCCCGTAACGGAAATGGCCAGCGCACCGATGCCGAAAACGGCCTGTGTACGCTGATGCAGCACGGCAAACTGCCCCTGCAGGCTCTTCCACACCTCGGCCTCGTTGCCGAGCACGGAAAGCATGTAGCGAAACTCTTCTCTGTTCTTTTCAGTCACGATGGTCTTTTTCATTTCCACATAGTTACAGGAATCATCTTCCATGGCAATATACATACACTTTTGAAGATGCCCTCCGGCCCTTTGCCCCGCAGGCACGCTACCACCGCGAACCAAGCAGCTTGACGACTTGGCTATGCTGCTTCATTAATGGGCGCATAGGTGATGCCGTCCATGGTGCAAGGAATCATCACCCACCTCACATTCAGCATGCAACCGGATACGATCGAGACAATGAACACACTTGAAAAGCTTGACCTTCCGTGGGAGGTCATCACGCTTATTGGCGCAGACAAAATTCCCGCGACCAAACTGCATTTGTACAACGCCATACTCTACGGTATTGCAGAACGGTACAAGCGCCACGGGCTGGAATGGATAAAGACGCACGCCCATGAAATCCGCACGCAGATATGCGCCGCAGCGCGCTATGCCGGCGAGGACCTCTGCGGCACGCTGCATGGCTGCGGGTGGGAAGAGGCCTGCGCCGAGGCAGAATCCCTGCTCGCTGACGATATCCGGCCCGCGGCAGACGCCACGACTCCGGACCAGCACAGTGACGGGCAGCCAGCCCGGCAGCCGAGCGACCAGCCGGACGAATTAACAAATGAACGGGCAAACGATTCGGCAAACTATCAGACAGACAATCCGGCAAGCGACCCGGCAGACAAATCGCCGGAATAGCCTGCCCCATAGCACCCTATTTCATGAAACACACCTTTCCTGCGCCCTGCATGGGCCGGCATGACATCAACCCCGCAGCACAGAGGCCCCTGTGACCCTATTCCGTTCCCGTACCCTTTCCGCTTTCCTTGCTGCGGTCATGGTGATGCTGTTCGCCGTGGCCCTGTTCCCTGTGCATGCTTCTGCCGCCCAGAAGGTGCGCAAGAACATTCTGTTTCTGAATTCATATCACAACGGCTATTCCTGGTCGGACAACATCTTCACCGGCGTCAAGGAATCGCTGGAGCAGAGCGACTATGCCATTGTGCTGCAGGTCGAATACATGGACTCGAAAAAGTTCCATTATGAAGACACGGTGCAGACGCTGGTAAGCCTCTACCGCGACAAGTTCCGCGACAAGCACTTCGACGCCATCATTGTTTCCGACAACATCGCCTACGACTTCATACTCCAGTACGGCGAAGAGCTGTTCCCCGGCGTGCCGCTCATTTTCTGCGGGGTAAACGACTTCAATGCCGCAAGTATCGAAGGGCGCAACATCACCGGCGTTGTGGAATCTTTTGACGTGCTCGCCAATCTGGACACGGCCATGAGCCTGCACCCCGGCATGCACCACATGGTGGTCATCGGTGACAAGTCCGTCACCGGCAAGGCCATACGCACGCAGATTCAGCAGGCGCTGCCTTTCTTCAATGACCAGCTCACGGTCGAATACTGGGACGAATACACCCTGGACCAGATGCTCAGCCGCGTCAGACAGGCCGGGCAGGATACCTTCTTCTACTTCATTCCCATGTACCGCGACATAGACGGGCAATTCTTCTCGGCCCGTGAACTGCTGCAAAAGGTGCGCGCCAACACCAACGCCCCGCTCTATTCCAAC
>Ga0194138_10001367_pt1 | contig 11664 bp, 9 predicted proteins | sample TARM_MetaG_T2_14_FD_134022 | JGI IMG/M metagenome (GOLD analysis project Ga0194138, IMG submission 134022) | Freshwater microbial communities from Pennsylvania, USA, analyzing microbe dynamics in response to fracking - TARM_MetaG_T2_14 (version 2) | ecosystem: Environmental > Aquatic >...
GCATTATGTTATTGTAAATAGACTACGGCGATTTGCCGGCCCGCCCGATATGGCAGGGCTTTTTCATGGGCAGGCAAAGACCCAAGCTTCAACCCCCGTCCTTCGCAATTAATTGCGAAACCAACAATTGAATGGATCGACATGAAAGCCGCGGGCATATAATAAGAATGGGCTTGGCGCACTGAACCAGCGATGCCGCCGCAACTTATTGCGTTCACGAACACTTGCTCGGGTAATGCGCACTGGATCAGCATGCGCGGAACCCCCCATCCACCATATGAATCGACATGCAATTGAAAATCACCCCCATCCTCGCGCTTCTCACCGCACTCTCAACCACACTGATCGTTTCAGGCACAAATGCAGCAACGGCAAAGGCAGCAGCCCCACCTTTGCCCACTCCTGAAACGGAAAACTTCGTAAACAACGGCGATTTTGAAGCTACGCAAACCGGCGAAGATGGGATGCCCGAAGGATGGGAACGTGGCGAAGAAGGCACGATCCGGCGACTGGAAGAAAATCAACGCCCCTACATGCGCCTGATCGCAGAGAAGCCGAACCAACTCGTCCGGATCACTCAGATGATGCCGTTCGCCGAAGGCCTCAAGGGGCTGGTCGTGCACACGCGCTTCCGCAATGAGAACGTCAAATTCGGCAAAGGCGGATGGCTTTGCGACGCCCGCGCGCGTTTCCGCTTTTACGACGCCGAGGGCAAGCCCGTCGGGAGCAAACTCAAGGATATCATTTTTTACTCCCAGGCTCGGGAGTGGTCTGTGCTGAGCAGGGACTATCTCGTCCCCGAAGGTGCGACCTCCTTTAAGATCAATCTGTGCCTGAACCGTCCGGCCTCGGGGACGCTGGACATTGACGAAATCATAGTGACCGCGATGCCTGCCGAACGCCTCCAAAAACTGGAAGACGAACGCCTCGAAGCGGAGCGCAAGAAAGCGGTCGAAGCGGCCAAGAAAATCGCCGACCGGACGATCGTCGACGAGATGCTTCAAGCCGAACCGAAATCCAAGCAACTCGGGGTCTATGGCAACAAGTTGATCACGTCCGACCACGACACGGTGATCCTGCAAGGTGTCAACGTAGTCAGCTTGGAATGGTCGCCCACTGGTGAACAGATCCATCGCTCGATGAAAGTCGCGCTCAAGGAGTGGCACGCCAATGCCATCCGGCTGCCCGTCAACCACTCTTTCTGGTTCGGGAACGGCAAGGGCAAAATCAAATCCAACGACGCCGAAGCCTACCGCCAAATTGTGGACGAAGCCATCGCCATGGCTGCCGGCGAAGGTGCCTACTTGATACTCGACCTCCACAGCTACGGCGCCCCGCAGGAATTCGCCCGCAGCTTCTGGCTCGACGCGGCCGCACGCTACGCCAACCACCCGGCCGTCCTCTTCGACCTCTACAATGAACCGCATGGCATCGGCTGGGATCTCTGGCGTGATGGCGGCGAAAAAGAGACCAAGAAAAAGGAGACGATCCAAGTCGTCGGCATGCAAGCCCTCGCCGATGCCGTCCGCTCCACCGGCGCACGCAACATCGTCATCGCCGGCGGCCTCAGCTATGCGCTCAATCTCAGCGGCGTGCTGGAAGGCTATGAATTGAAGGATTCCGGTGGTTACGGCATCATGTATGCCACGCATTTTTACAATTGGCACCGGGGCTGGGAAAAGCACTTCCTTCAAGTCGCCGAGAAATATCCCGTGCTGGTGGGCGAATTTGGCGCGGATACGAAAAAGATGTCCTTCATCCCCTCCAACAAACAGGAAGACCCTTACACGTGGGCGCCGGATGCCTTGGGGATGGTCCAAAAGTATAACCTCAATTGGACCGCGTTCTCTTTCCACCCAAAAGCCACCCCCGTCCTGATCAAAGACTGGAGCTACGAACCAACGGATTTCTGGGGGAAATTCGTCAAAGAAGCTCTCGCGGGGAAAAAGTTCGAACTAAAGAAAATGCGCTGAGCTATGGTCGAAGGTGCGTGGGTCGATGGTGCGAGTGTGCCAAAGCTGTGAGTCAATTCTATCCGTGACGGCCTGGATGACCATACGGTGTTGCGCAACTAATTGCGCTATGATCTTCTTTGGATGAGGGCAATATTTTGTAATATGAACCGTCCCTTATAACCCCGATAAATATCCCAAAAGTCATGTTTATTCTGTATCAGTCGACGCAGAATAAGAATCCACGGAGTTTTATTTCAAGCGAAGGAACTGGTCAGATCCCACAGTTGGTGGTGATTGGTGACGCCATCATAATGGAAAGCTGGACGTCGTCCCCATGGTCTCTGACCGGAGGCAGCACCTCCTTTTCGGGCACCCAGACCGATCCTGACTACAACGGCGGAACCAGTGCCACTTTCACCTACTCCAGCCCCAAGCAATACGTCGATGTCTCCAATCCGTCGGATCCAGACGACATGCATAACTACGCCCGCTACAACGGCAATTTGATCGGCAGCAGCAGCGTGCCCAATGCCGCGTTCGAAGACGTCTGGCGCAAAATTGCAGATCATTACAAGAACGATCCCTACGGCAAAGTCATGTATGAGGCTCACGTCTATTTCGACCAAAGCCGGCCTCGTGGCGACGGTTCCTATGGTTCGTTTGACAGTGAGAATCCCTCCGCACTGCGCGGTGCCCGTCTGGTGCATCCATTCGTCCTGTGGCTGCAGGAGAAAGGCGCCCGGGGATTCATTGGAGAATATGGCACGCCTGAGGATGACGTGCGCTGGAACGAGGTTCTGGATGGCTTCATGTCCCACAGTATGACCTTACAACAATCAGCCCAGGAGGTATTCCGGATTCAGTTTCTTCAGCTCGTCTTTGACGAAGAGGCCGTCTTTGCGGATGAGCTCGCCGTCGAACCAGATCTCGCCGCCGCCGTATTCGGGGCGCTGGATCTGCACCATGTCCCAGTGCACCTGGGAGCGGTTGCCGTTGTCGGCCTCCTCGTAGGCCTGGCCGGGGGTGAAGTGGAAGGAGCCGGCGATCTTCTCGTCGAAGAGGATGTCGCGCATGGGCTCGAGGATGTGGGGGTTGAAGCCGATGGCGAACTCGCCGATGTAGCGGGCGCCGGCGTCGGAATTGAGGATCTCGTTGAGGCGCCCGCGGTTGCTGCCGTCGGCGTGGACGATTTTGCCCTTTTCGAATTTGAGGTGGATGTTGTCGAAGGAGGTGCCTTGGTAAACCGTGGGCGCGTTGTAGGTGATCTCGCCCTCGACGGAGTCCTTGACCGGGCAGGAGAAGACCTCGCCGTCGGGGATGTTGTGCCGCCCGCCGCAGGCCACGGCCTTGATGCCCTTGATCGAGAAGCGCAGGTCGGTATTGGGGCCTTTGAGTTCGACGCGGTCGGTCGCGGTCATCAGTTTCTCGAGCGCGGCCATGCCCTCGATCATGCGGCCGTAGTCCTGCGTGCAGACGCGGAAGAAGAAGCCCTCGAAGCCCTCGGTGCTCATGAGCGCCTGCTGCGCCATGGCGGGGGTCGGCCAGCGGAGTATCACCCATTTTGTTTGGTTCACCCGGTAGTCGAGCACGCCTTTCATCGCCCGCATGACGCGGGAGACCTTTCTGGGATCGACGTCCGACATCTCGAAGATGTTGTCCGAGCCGCGCACCGCGATATAGGCGTCCATCTTCTGCATGCGCGCCAGCTCCCATGCGGCCTGGGTCTCGAACTGCTCGTCGTCGATGCCGTTGACCAGCTCGCGGCTGACCCGCGCCCGCTGGAGGTTGACGAAGGGCACGGCGCCCTGCTCGCGCGCCGCGCGGACGAGCGCCACGACCATGGCCTCGGGAATGTCGAAGGCGTCGATGAGCACGCGTTCGCCCTTTTGCAGATTCGTGGAGAAGCCGGTCAGCACGCCGGCGAGTTTCGAGTAGTTCGGTTCCATGGCAGCAATGCGTACGATTTCCGCCTTGAGGTCAAAGCCGCAAAACGGAAATCGCGGACATGGCCCGGACATGGCCAAACCCCTAGCTCTCTTTTTTCTCTACCGCCATGGACGCGTCGAGCAAGTCTTCTTTGACCGATTCGATCGCTTCGTCGAGGCGGTGGTCGGCCTCGACGTCCCGCAGTTTATCTTGGACGGCATTTTCGATGTAGAGTTCTTCCGAGAGTCCCAGGTAGAGCGAATACACGATAAAGAGCAAAATAATCGCAAAAGGCAGTCCCGACGAGATGGCAGCGGTTTGCAGAATCGAGAGGCCACCGCCGAGAAGCAGTACTGCGGCGACGACACCTTCCATGATCGCCCAAAAGACACGTTGCGGCGCTGGCGATTCCAGTTTGCCCCCGGAGGTCAGGTGGTCCACCACCAGCGATCCGGAATCCGACGAAGTCACGAAGAAGACAGTGACCAGGATGATGCCGACGATGGACAGGACTTGCGACAGAGGGAAGTTTTCCAGCATAGCAAAGAGCGCGGTGGCGACGTTTTCGTTGACCGCGCCCATGATGTCCGCGGCACCGCTCGCTTGCAGCCAAATAGCCGCGCCGCCGAAGACTGACATCCAGAAAAAGGAGAGCAGGGTCGGCACGATCATCACACCGAGGATGAACTCACGAACCGTGCGTCCCTTCGATATACGGGCGATGAACATCCCGACGAAAGGCGACCAGGAGATCCACCAAGCCCAATAGAAGACCGTCCAGCTGCCCTGCCAATTGCTATCGCGGAAGGTTTCCGTCCAGAGGCTCATTTCCGGCAGATTCTCCAGATAGAAGCCGAGGCTTTGAGTGAAGCCGCCGAGAATGAAAATGGTCGGACCGACGATGAGGATAAAGAGCATGAAGAGCGCCGCGAGCCCCATGTTCAGCTCACTCAATCGCTTCACCCCGTTGTCCAGGCCGGCAAGCACGGAGATGGTGGCCAATCCGGTGATGATCGCGATGAGGACGACCTGCGTGCCCGGGCTGATGCCGAGACCGAACAGGTGGTTGAGTCCCGCATTCACTTGAGAGACGCCAAGGCCCAGCGATGTGGCCAGCCCCATCAAGGTGGCCAAGACGGAAAGCACATCGATCAGGTTGCCCCAGAAGCCGTAGATGCGTTCGCCCAAAATCGGGTAGAAAATCGAGCGGATGGTGAGCGGCAGACCGCGGTTATAGGCGAAAAAAGCCAGCCCCAAGCCGACAATCGAGTAGATGGCCCACGGGTGCAGCCCCCAGTGGAAGAAGGTCGTGCTCATGGCCGCTTTGGCCGCGCCGGGCGTATTGCCTTCCAACCCGCCAAACATGGGTGAAGGAGAATCGTAGTGATACATCGGTTCCCCGACCGACCAGAACATCAGGCCGATGCCCATGCCGGCGCTCAAGAGCATGGCAAACCAGGCCGGCGTCGAAAATTCAGGCTGGGCGTCCTTCCCCCCGATCCGAATTTTACCGAGACCGCTCAGAGCGAAGAAGAGAGCCGCTGCGATAAAGATGTTGGCCGAAAGGATGAAGAACCAACCGAAGTTACCGGAGATCCAGGCGAGCGCGGTATCGCAGGTCGCCGCAGCCTGATCCTTGAACATGATCGTGACGACGATGAATAGGATTAAAATGGCGGCGGAGAAAAAGGTGACCTGGGGATGAAGGTCGAAGCCGAAGCGGCTCCAGTTGCGGTCGCCGGGTCTGCGTGCGGGTTTCCCGTCGAGCAGCGTGGCGGTCGGACGGATTTGGAGCCCTTTGAATTGGTCGCGCTCCTTGATCGCCTTTTGACGGGCGACTTTCTCCGCGTGTCTTAATTTTTCAGCAAGCGTCCGCTTCTCCGTGTCTGATGGATGATGGTCTTTGCTCATGTGTGGGTGGGTTGTGAAGCGCCCGGACTTTTTCTCGGCCTGAGGCGCTCTTCGGCGGTAGGTAGTTTGCATGAAGCGGAATCCGCCCGGGACGGACTCCGCTGCAAGAATTTCACATTCCGGACTCAGCTTCCGGGGATCCAGGCGCTGACGACGTCCTCGTTCGCCTCCATCCATTGCTTGGCGACGACGGCGACGTCCTCATCCGATTCGTTGACCTTGACCATGAGGTCGGAGAGTTCGGCGTCGGTGAGGTACATGTTCTTGAGGAATTGGGCGAGTTCGGGCTTGTCCGTTTCGAGATCGGCGCGCGCGATGATTTCGATGTCTCCGGTCTCCCACATGATCTTGTCGGGATCCTGCTCAAGGAACTTCATCTCCCAGCGCCCGAACATCCAGTGCGGCTTCCACGCGGTGACGACGATCCACTCTTCGTTCTTGTAGGCATCGGCGAGCGCGGCGGTCATGGCCGGACCGCTGGAGGCAACCAGTTCCATGGTATCTTCGAGCCCGTAGGCCGGGATCAACTTATCCTCTGTTGTCCTCATCATGCCGGCGCCCGCATCGATCCCGGTGATCTTGCCGTCGAACCGATCGGCGGCGCCAGGCAGTTCAGCCAGGGTGTCGATGGTCACGTAGCTGGGAACGGCCAGACCGGTTTCGGTGCCCTCGTAAACATTGCCCAGGCTGACGAGATCCTCGGCATAACGGTCGAGGTAATCCTGGTGCAGGTCGCGCCAACACTCCATAAAGGCATCGTGGCTGCCTTTGGCGACTGCCGTGTAGCCGGGCGCCACGTCAGCGGCGGTTAGTTCGACCTCGTAGCCCATTTTCCCTTCCAGCACCGCCTCGGCCAGGTGCGTGTAGGCGACCCCTTCGGCCCAGTTCGGGTAAACCAGGCTGGCTTCTTTGGGTGACGCGGAATCGCCGGATTTCGGATTACAGCCCGTCATAACGAGGGCGCTCAGGCCGATACCGGCGGCGAGTAGTGAGTTTGTTTTTTTCATAAGTGGTTCTCTTTCTTTTTAGTTCTATCCGTGCGTACTATTTCGATGTACTCAGACTTTGGGTAACGCGATCGAGGAAGATCGCTAAAATGACAATCGAAATGCCCGCCTCGAAGCCGACATCCATCTTGAGTTGGGTAATGCCCTTCAATACTTCGTTGCCGAGCCCACCGGCGCCAATCATCCCGGCGATGACGACCATGGACAGCGCCAGCATGATGGTTTGATTGACCCCCGCCATAATGGTGGGGAGCGCCACGGGTAATTCCGCTTTAAAAAGCAACTGTCTGGGATTCGAACCGAAGGAGAGTGCGGCTTCGCGGATCTCCGAAGGCACCTGCCGGATGCCCAGATTCGTGAGCCGCACCGCCGGGGGCAGTGAAAAAATCAGCGTGGCGATCACGCCGGGAACCGCACCCAAGCTGAAAAACGTAACGGCGGGGATCAAGTAAACAAAGGCCGGCAGCGTCTGCATGAAGTCGAGGATGGGACGTACGATTTTTTCCGCCATCTCACTCTTCGCGGCCCAGATGCCGACGGGGATTCCGATCAGTAAGGCGATGAAGACAGAGCCGAGGACCAGGGTGAGCGTTTCCATGGTGGCCGTCCAGTAGCCCATATTCACGATCAGCAGCATGCCTAAAGCCGTGAATATCGCCACCCCACGGTTTGCGAGACTCCAGGCCAAACCAGTCAACAAGGCCACCATCAGAATAGGATGTGGCGTAAGCAGGGCGAATTCAAGAGCGGTGACGAGTGCATCGACCGTTGCGCCAATGCCATCGAAAACAAAACCGAGGTTATCCGTCAGCCAGCCGATGATCGCGTCGAAAGCATCGCCGATTTGAAGTTTGGGAATGTCCATAATCAACCTGCTTTGTGTTCGGGTTCGTCGGCCTCGGCCAACACTTCGGCGAGTGACGTGGTCGCGGATTCCGAAGCCTGCTCGTCCTCCTCGTACATCTCCGCGAGGATAGTCGAGCGGTCGAGCAGGCCGAGCAGCTGCCCCGCATCATTCTGAATCGAGAGGGGATGTTTGGCGTTCATCGCGCAGTTGAGCAGATCCGCGACGGGCGTGTCCGGGCTGGCCAGATAGAGATCCGTTTGCAAGGCTTCGGTCACGTCCTTCTTCTTTTCTTTTTCCAGCCGGATGGCGTCGTCGATGGTCAACAGTCCCTGGAGGCAACGTTCTGAATCGACGGCGAAGATCGAGGCGCATTTCTCTTTTTCCATCGCCCGGACGGCGACGTGCGGCCCGTCCTTGGGCACCGTGATCGTGCGGGCTTTGCGCATCAGCGCGCCCGCCGTGATCACCTTGCTGCGATCCACATTCTCGACGAAGCGTTTCACATAGTCGTCGGCCGGATCCGTCAGGATCTCTTCCGGCGTGCCGATCTGCACGACGCGGCCGTCCTTCATGATGGCGATGCGGTCGCCGATTTTCAGGGCTTCGTCCAAATCATGGGTGATGAAAAGAATGGTGCGGTGTTGACTGGCCTGCAGCTCAAGGAGTTCGTCCTGCAATTGCACCCGAATGAGCGGATCGAGCGCGGAGAAAGCCTCGTCCATGAGCAAAATCTCTGGATCGTTTGCCAATGCGCGCGCCAGCCCGACACGCTGCTGCATGCCGCCGCTGAGCTCCTGTGTCATCGAGCTTTCGTAGCCTTTCAACCCGACCAGATCGATCGCCTCCTGCGCTTTCGCGTGGCGCTCCTCTTTCGAGATGCCCTGGATCTCCAGACCGAAGGCGACGTTATCCCTCACGCTCCGCTGCGGGAGCAGGCCGAAGCGCTGGAAGACCATGCTCATTTGCTTGCGGCGCAGCTCGCGGAGTGCCTTCTGGCTGGCCTCCGTGACATTCACGCCGGTCACGGTGACCTTCCCGGCGGTGGCCGGGATGAGGCGGTTGAGGCAGCGGACGACGGTGGACTTCCCGCTGCCGGACAGCCCCATGATGACGAAAATCTCCCGCCGCCGGACGGAGAAAGAGGCGTTGTCGATCCCCACGGTGCAGCCCGTCTTCTTCAGAATGTCCGCCTTGGAAGCCCCTTGCTTGAGCATGGGCAGAGCCCGTTCCTTGGCCTGGGGACTAAAGATTTTGTAGAGACCTTCGACTTCGACGATGACGTCTTCGCTCATGATTTCAGTCCGATTCGGCTTAGAAGTAGTAGCCGAAGTTGATGTTGAAGCGGCTTTCCCACTCGTCATTGGGGTTGCTGCCGAAGCGGCTGTCGTAACCGCTTTCGTTGCCTACAAAGTCATTGCCGTTCGATGTAGCCACCTCGGTGTGGATATACCAGCCCCCGCGCGCCCATGCGGCGCCGAAGATCAAGAGCTCGCTGTCGTTGAAGCCGGACGCTTCTTTCATAATCGAGCTGTATTCCACATAGGGGATCACGTAGTCAAGCCAGTCAACCTGATGGATCTCGTAGTAGTAGCTGAGCGAAGCAGCGGCAATCCAGGCTTCGGAGGCAACGGTGGTGGGGAAATCATATGCGCCGAATTGCACGAGATCGTCCGTCGGGTTGACGATGTCGTCGTCGGTTATGTCAATCTCGTCGATATCGTATTTGTAATAGGTCAGCTGCGGCGCGAGAGTCCAGTTGTACCATTTGAAAACCGGGTGCAAGGACAAGGCATAGTGGTCACCGTCATCCTGCACGCCGTTGCTTTCGAGCATGCCGTATTGGGCCGAAGCCCCTAAATCGACTGTCACTTCGCCCAATTCGGCCGCATGGATCGCGCGAACGTTGAACTGATTACGCTCCTCGTAACCATTGCCGCTTTCGTCGACTACATCGTAGGAATAGCGCACGCTGTCCGTCGAAAAATTCTCGCCGAAGTAGGAACCCTCGTCTGTATAATAATAGGCAAAATCAAACGACCAGTCTCCGAGCGCAGTTGTATATTTGATGCCAAGATCCATGTCATCGGACAACCCGACGTAATAGTGCTGGTCAAAAAACCAGCTTTGGGAAATCCCGTAGGCACCCGGACCGAAGGGAACCCGATTGACACCGACCTGAATTCGGCCGCCGTTGTCAAACTTGTACCCCAGCCAACCGGTGTGCAAAAAGCTGTAGCCGTCGGAATTGTTTCCGGAATACCCCGGGTAGAAACGGTATTCGAACTTGGCCAACCAAGAGCCGCGCTCGTAATCCATATTGATACGAAAAGTGTCTAAACTTATCGTGCCGTCTTCTCCCCGGTTCATTTCGTCCGCCAAGCCCGTGGAAGTGTAATCGCCTCCATAGTAGTTCGCACGGATCGCACCACCGATGCTCAGGCCTTCGAGCGCGGGGACGAGATCGCCGGGGGTGATTTTCGAGGGGCCGAGGCCGGCCTCGACGGCCGTTTCGGCCTCTTGCCCGGCGACCGCTTCTTCGCGTGCGGCGAGCGATCGGAGCGCCCGTTCGGCCTCGATCCGCTTCCGTTTGGTGGCGGCGAGCTCCTGCTGCGTGGCTTGCAGTTGCTCCTGCAGGCGCTCGACTTGTTGCCGCAACGCCTCTTCGGAGGCCTGCGCCTGGTCGCCGCCGACCGACAGAATCAGAAGGCAGATGCCACCCAGCATCCGGCGCGTCGGCGGAAGTTTCATGTTCGTCGTTTGCATGGTTGTACTTTCAAGAGTCGGGAGTGAGTGGTTGTTTGACGGCGAATCGCTTGCGCACGCACGCACGCCCTGCGGCCTTACGGAAAAGCCTGCCCCGGAAAGATCCCGGCCGCAGGACTCGGCCACCCCAACATTATTGCATGGATTAGAATCTCCGAGCAAAACCGCGGACAGCCGGCATGACAACCCCTAATCCGAAAGTCTTGAAACGCAGGCAGGGCTTGTTCATGGAGCGGCTGCATTGTGCCGCGCCGACCACGCCCGCCGCGATCGGTCGATTTTCTCAGACGGCGGGTTGTTTTTCGCAAGCCCGCCGCTATGTTGCACGCATGGATCACTACAGCTACCCAAAAACCCTGAAAACCATCTGGGAAGGCGCGGTCGCCAAATACGAAGCGGGCAACCGCGAGCCGGACAGCTACTTCGACGAGGCGACGCGGGCCGAACTGGCCTCCGTCGGCCTGAACACGATGGACATCTACGACTATGCGGAGGACTATGTATCGCACGGCGAGCCCGACTTCGAGACCTTCCTCCTGGTCTGCGCGGCGCGGCGGGACTATTTCCTCGCCGTGCAGGAGGGCCAACCCTCCGAGCAAGTCATCGCCCCCGAAGCGCTCCCGCCGAAGGACGCGGAGATCAAGGGCGTGGTCTGGCTCCCGCGCATCATACCGAAGGCCTACGCCAAGCTGAAGGGCGAGCTGCCCCCCGAAACCATGTACGGCTGCGGCGGCGACCGGAAATTCTTCAAGGCGAACAAGATCCACCCGGCCGACTTCCTCCGCGCGGCCTGGGCCCACGAGGACGACGAGTCGAAATTGATCGATTGGGTCCTCGCCCGGAAATCCTCTTAGTTGACACGCAGCAAAAATCCACCACACAGAGCCTAGTTATGAAGATTATCGCATATTTGAAACCCAGCTGCGGCTGGAGCATGGGCGTCCGCGCCATCCTGAAAAAATACAGTCTCGAATACGAAGACCGCGACATCATCAATCATCCGGATCAATATGCCGAAATGGTTGAAAAATCCGGACAACCCCTTTCGCCTTGCGTCGAGGTCGACGGCACCATGCTGGCCGACGTGAGCGGCGAAGAAGTCGAGAATTACATGCTCGGCAACGGACTCGTCCAATCCACCGAAACCGAGGCCGACGCCCCGACCAACGCCCCCTGCACCGACGAGGAGCACGAGGCGATGCGCTCGAAAACGGTTCGATTCTTTTAACCGCGGGGCACTCCCGCCCGACGGGGC
>Ga0194138_10001371_pt1 | contig 11652 bp, 12 predicted proteins | sample TARM_MetaG_T2_14_FD_134022 | JGI IMG/M metagenome (GOLD analysis project Ga0194138, IMG submission 134022) | Freshwater microbial communities from Pennsylvania, USA, analyzing microbe dynamics in response to fracking - TARM_MetaG_T2_14 (version 2) | ecosystem: Environmental > Aquatic >...
ATGACACCCCGCCCCGGCCATCACGAACAGGTGCCAGATTTCATGGAACCCGAACCGGCCCGGCACCGGATTCGGCGCCTCCCGCACGTAGACCACCCCGCCCAGAGTGTACAACACGCCGCCCGCCGTGATCCACCCAACCGCCTCGGCGCCGAGCCGCTCCGCCAACGTCGGTCCCAGCAGCACCGCCACCCACCCCAGCCCCACATACAGGGTCATCGTGAACCACTTCGGCAATCCCGTGAACACCGCCCGCAACGTCAGTCCCATAAGACAAAACACCCACACCACGCCGAACACGGACCACCCCAACGGACTCCGCGCCACGGTCAGACACAAGGGCGAAAAGGTCCCGCCGATCAGCAAAAAAATCGCCGCGTAGTCCAACGTCCGCAACGCCGACTCCAACTTCGGGCCGCCGTCCAGTCCGTGGTGGAGCGTGCTGAACAAAAACAACGACACCAACCCGAGCGCGTACAGGGACGCTCCCGTCGCGTGCCAGGGGGAAACGGTCGACGCCCTGGCGATCAGCCAACCCGACCCGATCATCGCGAAGATCAACGCCAGCAGGTGACTGATCGTGTTGAACCGCTCGTCCGTCACATGCGGACTGCCGTCTTTGCTCAGACGGCGTTCCCCAAACGCCTTCATGGAACGTACATATCGGGCCGGTCCGCGCCGCCCCCTCCATACAACCGCCATACCCGACCATCCGACACCCGGTGCGCGAGCACATTCCCGGATTCCTCGGCCATCGACACGATCCAGTCCGGGTGGTTCGACCAGAACTGATTGTCCGTTTTGATCCCCGACGGGGCCGGCACCACCCCGCCAGACGCCCCGCTACCCGCGTCCAGCAACGCCAGCCGGGTGTGGCCGTCCAGATTGTTCGTCACCGTGGTTCCGTCGGGCGAAAAGCTGGCCGAACACCCCTTCGCCAACGTGTCCGACGACCCCGCCACCACGTCATACGTCCGGATGCGATATCCCAGATGCTTCACCGTGGCCACCAACCTGCGGCCCTCCGGCCCGGCGTCGATTTCCAGAAAACGCGGACCCTCCGCCAACGTGCGCACCGTCCGATCCAGCGTGGACACCGCTTTCACCGCGTCGCCATCGGTAAACCAGATCTCCTCGCCGCCCGGAGGCACCGCCACCGCGTTCGGATCCCCCGCATCGGCCAGGAACTCCACCCGTCCGCTCTCCGGAAAAACCCGGCCAATCCGGTTTCCCCGCACAAACGCCACAAACGACCCGTCCGCGCTCCACCTCGGCCAGGAGCCGTCCTCCACCAACAACTCCGGCTCACGCCCCACCCGCTGAAGGAAGACGCCCTCCGGACGCTGAAACACCAGCTTCGCGTTCTCCAAAGCGGCGGGCGGTTTCGTCTCCACGGACGGACCCGCCGCATTCGCCCCGGATTCCGGATTGCCGCATCCCGCGAAAAGCAGTACACACAAGATCAGTTTCACCATTTTCATACGTCGTTTCTCCTCCGGTTTTACACCGCATGCAAGCCGAACCTACCTCCAACCCGCCCCCGCGGAACGGCAAACGGGGCGCGCGCGTCCGACGGGCGCTGTTTTTCCTCTTCAGCCTCGCCCTCACGGTCGTGGTGTTTTCCATTCTGTTCCGACACGTCACCTGGGCGGATGTTCAGCATTTAATCCTGAATATCCATCCCGGCTGGGTCGGCGTCTTCCTCGCGTTCTCCCTCCTGCAACTCGTGTTCCGCACCTGGCGCTATCGCATGCTGCTCCGCGCGTCCGACGAAAATCCTCCCTCCTTCGCCCTGTTTCTCGTGGTCGTGGTGCGCGGACTCTGCGTCGACATGCTCCCGGCCCGCGCGGGCGAACTCGTCTACATCTTCCTCGTGCGCACCCGACTCGGCGTCGACCTCGGAGCCGCCACCGCCAGTTTCGCCCTCGCGTTCCTCTTTGACGTCCTCGCTCTCGCGCCCCTGCTGGTCATCGGCGCGTTCGCCGTGGGCGGCGGCTCCGGCCTGTCTCCCACCGTGCTCATCGGCGGCGCGGCGGTTCTGCTGATCGTCTCCTCCGCCCTCATCGCCGCCATGATTCCCGTACTGACCCTCGCCCAGCGGCTGCTCCGCCCCTGGCGCGAACGCGACCTGTCCTGGGCCCGCTTCCTCTCCGACACCGCCGCCTCGGTATGCGACTCCCTCCGGCTCGCCAAGCGCAAGCGCCTCTTCTGGCCCCTCTTCGGCTCCTCCCTGCTCATCCGCATCTCCAAGTACGCCTCCCTCTACTTCCTCATGTTCGCGCTGCTGACGCCCCGGGGCTACAATCTCGCGACCATTCCACCCGCGGAAGCCTTTTTCGCCCTGGTCTCCGGCGAAATGGCCGCCAGCCTTCCCGTCTCCGGCATCGGCGGCTTCGGCGCCTACGAAGGCGCGATGGCGGTTGTGTTCGTGCTGCTCGGCTTTACCAAAGAAACCGCCGCCGCCGTCACCCTCTCCCACCGGTTGCTCACCCAACTCTACGGACTCGGCACCGGGCTCCTGGCCCTCCTCACCCTCATGCTGCCGGTCTTCCGCCGGGACTGACCGCCATCCCGCTCACGACCACAACAGGTCGTCCAGCGCCCCGTACACCGTCTCCGGAAGCGGGTCGGGATGTTCGGCGCAGGTCAGAAACCGTTCCAAATGATCCAAATTCCGCGTACCGCCGATCGTGGTCCGCACCGTCGGTTCGCCCGCCGCCAACCGCACCGCGAACTCCACCCCGTCGGTGCAACCCGCCTCCTCCATCCATGCCGCGACCTTCTCATTGTTCTGATCCGCTCCCGCCAACGTGCGCAACGCCAGAACCGGCAGATCCCGACGCCGAATCTCCTCCCACGCCTTCCGGGTCACGTCCCGCTGATACGCGTTCCAATAACAGGTAAGCCCCTCGACCAAGGGACTTTCCGCCACCGCGCGCACCGCCGCTTCACTGTTTTCCCGATCCACGAACACCACCGCCCGGCGAATCAGTCCCCGGTCCCTCAACGAGGCCAATTCGTCCGCCAACGGACCGCCCTTTCTCAACTGAGACACCAGGTTGCCCGGCCCGCGGTCCATGGACACCAATTGCGCCACGTCGATTCCATCCACCCCCAACCGCCGACAGATGTCCTCCGTCTCGAACCGCATCAACTCCGGAGACCCGTCCCGGACTTTCGCGATCACCCGCGGCACCCGCGTCCGGTCCTGATCGAACGCCATGCGCAGGATCATGAAACTGAACCCACGGTTGTAGGTCGGGCTGCAATGAAACCAGACACCCGATTCCATGGCCCGCCGCGCCACCGCGACGTCCTCGGAAACACGCTCCAGATCCTTGCCCAGTGACATGCAACCAAACGTGTAAGGGGAAAAATAGGGAAAACTCATGTCCGCAGTCTACCCCATTCCCTTTGTTTTGACTCTGAAAATAAGTATGAAAATGTTAGTGCTTTCTAACTGAAAAAAGATTGAAAGTCCCATACGATAGATTTGCACAGTCCGAATAATCCGTCAGAACACCCGACGTGGTTCGAAAACACGCCAATGACCCATCATGAATTCTCTTTCTAACAAACGCTCTTTGAAAAGCATCCGATTCACCCGTCACCTCCATTGGCACCTCATGGGCACGGGATTTATTCTCTCCATGAGTTTTCTCGCCGCCGTCACCCTGACCATGGTGATATCCTTCCAGTTTCAAAACGACCTGCTTCATCTGGCCGATCCGGCCACACAGGCCTCCCTCAAATCAACCCAGCGTATTCTCATCGGGATGTACCTCATCCAAGCCGTCTTGTTCGTGCTCGGATCCGTCGCGCTGGTCATTCTGGTCGGCCATCGCAAAGCCGGACCCTACGTGGCCTTGAAACGAACGTTCGATGCGATCCAGTCGGGCGATACCTCCCGTCGGCTCGCCTTCCGGTCTTACGACCGCCTGGAAGACGTTTCCGACTCCTTCAACACCATGATGGACACGCTGGAACCCCGACTGTCCGATTACGGGATACAACACCGGGAGGATGTATGAGCCCTCCCTCCTCACGCGCCTCCGAATCCGCCCCTCCCGACGCGGGAATGACACTCCTCGAAATCATGATCGTGGTCGCGATTGTCGGCATTCTTACCACCCTTGTCATTCCCATGTTCACCCGGTTTCGTGAACAAACTCAAAAAGCCCTCTGCATCCAAAATCTCAAAATGATCGAATATTCAAAGGAAATGTGGGCCCTCAGCGGGGACGCGACCCCCGGTGCCACCGCCGTGTGGACGGACATCGCCCCTTACACCAACCACACCAACAAAGAACTCCTCTGCCCCGTGGATCCACAAAAAACCTTCGCCACCTCCTACAATGTGGGAGACCTGAAGCAAGAACCCGCCTGCCGAATCAATCCCGCCCAACACAACCTTGATTAGAGCGGTTCACACAACACCCGAATTCCCGCATCTCGCCTTCTTTCCACCCACAAAAAAGCTTCGGAACACTTCCGGAGCTTTTTTGTGACCGTGTGGGGCCGGATCAGGAGAACTCGTCGTACGAGATCATCTCTTTTTCCACCCCGAGGTTGAACAGCATGTTGTTCACCGCGGCGATCATGGGCGGCGGACCGCACATGTAGTATTCGATCTCCGTCGGATCGTCGTGCTTCAGCAGGTACTCCTGCTCGCACACCGTGTGAATGAACCCGGTCGGACCGTCCCAGTTGTCCTCCTCCTGCGGTTCGCTCAACGCGATCGTGTAATCGAAGTTCGGGAACCGCTCCTTGATGTCGTCGAAGTCCTCCAGATAGAACAACTCCTTCTTCGAACGCCCTCCGTACCAGAACGTCACCTTGCGTTTGGTCTCCTGCGTGTGGAACAGGTGGAAAATGTGCGACCGCAACGGCGCCATGCCGGCCCCGCCGCCGATATAACACATCTCGCGTTCGCTTTCCCGGATAAAGAACTCCCCGTAGGGCCCGGACAGCGTGATCTTGTCGCCCGGCTTCAGGTTGAACACGTAGGTCGAGCACACCCCCGGCGGCACGTCCATGCCCCGCGGAGGCGTGGCGATCCGGATGTTCAACATCACCATGTTCCCCTCTGCAGGGTGGTTGGCCATCGAATAGGCCCGGAAACATTCCTCGTCGTTGGAGTACTCCAGATCCCACAGGCCAAACTTGTCCCAGTCCTCGCGGAATTTTTCCTCGATCTCGAAATCCTTGAACTGGATGTCGTACTTCGGCACGTCGATCTGAATGTAGCCGCCGGCCTTGAAGTTCAAATCCACCCCTTCCGGCAGATCCACGATCAATTCCTTGATGAAGGTCGCCACGTTGTGGTTCGAACGGACAATGCCCTCGAACTTCTGAATCTCCAGCACCTCGTCCGGCACCTTGATCTTCAGATTGTCCTTCACCTTCAGCTGACAGCTCAGGCGGGTGCCCACCTTCTGGTCCGGCTTGGAGATCTGACTCTTCTCCGTCGGCAGAATCTGCCCGCCGCCCTCGGTCACCCGACAGGTGCACATCGCGCAGGTTCCGCCACCGCCGCAGGCGGACGGCAGAAAAATGTCGTTGGAGGCCAGCGTGCTGAGCAGACTGCCGCCCGGAGGCGCCTCGATGATTTTATCGCCATCGTTGATGTCGATGGTCACCGTGCCGCCCGGGCTCAGCTGCTTGGACGCCATCATCAGACCGAACACCAGCAGGCAGATGATGCCCGTGAAAACAAGAACACTTAGAATGAAAAACAGCATAGCGTAGATCCGCGGGTTGAGGCAGGAATTAGGGCACTTGGAGCGACACGCTGGAGAAGCACTGGAATCCCAGGGCCATCAGACCCGTGAGAATAAACGTGATCCCCAGGCCGCGCAGTCCGGCCGGAATGTTCGAATAACGAAGTTTCTGACGGATGCCCGCCAGCGCGATGATCGCCAGGAAAAAGCCCATGCCCGAGCCGAACCCGAACGCGGCCGACTCCGCGAAATTGTAGTCGCGCTCCACCATAAACAGCGAGCCCCCCAGAATCGAGCAGTTCACCGTGATCAGCGGCAGGAAAATCCCCAGGCTGTTGTACAGCGGCGGGAAAAAGCGATCCAGCAGCATTTCCACCAACTGCACCGTCGAGGCGATCACCGCGATGAAACACAGGAAGTTCAGAAAGCTCAGATCCACGCCCTCCGCCAACGCGCTGTCCTTCAACAGCCCGTTGTAGATCAGGTAGTTCAACGGACACGTGATGCCCAGCACGAACACCACCGCCATGCCCAGACCGAAGGCCGTGTCCACCTTCTTGGACAACGCCAGGAAGGAGCACATGCCCAGGAAGTAGGCCAGGATCATGTTGTTGACGAAAATCGAACGAACGAAAATATCGATGAGATGTACCATGGTCGATTCCTCCGCCTCAGGCGTCCTCGTATTTTTTGGTAATGGTGCGCTGCAGCCAGATCAGCAGGCCGATGATCACGAACGCGCCCGGCGCGATCACCATCAACCCGTTGCCCGGATACGATTCCGGCAGGATCTGTTTGCCCCACACCGTGCCGAAGCCCAGCAGTTCGCGGGAAAACCCCACGATGATCAACACCGCGCTGTAGCCCAGGGCGTTCCCCAGACCGTCCAGCAGCGACGCCTTCGGCGGATTGGACATGGCGAACGCTTCCGCCCGCCCCATCACGATGCAGTTCGTGATGATCAGCCCCACGAACACGCTCAGCTGTTTGCTGATCTCGAACGCGAAAGCTTTCAAAATCTGGTCCACCACGATCACCAGCGACGCGATCACCACCATCTCCACAATCATGCGGATCTTGGGAGGAATGTGCTCGCGCATCAACGAGATGATGAAGTTGGACATCGTCAACACCGCGATCACCGCCAGCGACATGGTGAAGGCCGTGGGCAACTGCGCGGTCACCGCCAGCGCCGAACAGATGCCCAGCATCTGCACGGTGATCGGATTGTTGTCCGACAACGGGTCGGTTACAATTTTAGTCAGGCTCGGCATAAGTTACTCCTGCGGGGCGCGTAGTTCCTGAAAAACGGTTTCATTATAGGCGCGGAACGTGTCGTTTACAAAACGCTCGATCCCGTTGCCGGTGATCGTCGCGCCGCTGATCCCGTCCACATTGGTCTCGGTCGCCGGCTCCGCCTCCCCTTTCGCGACCTGCAGCTTCACCGGCTCCCCGTCCATCCACAGCTTTTTGCCGCGGAAATTCCGTTGGAACCAGGGCTTCGAGGCCTCGCCCCCCAACCCGGGGGTCTCGCCGTGATCGAAAAAGGTCACGCCGCGCACCGTGGCCAGGTCGGGCTGCAGTCCCACGTAGCTGTGAATCGTGGACCACAACCCCTTGCCCTCGGCCGGAAACGCGTAGGCCAGCACCTTGCCGTCCCGCTCCAGCTTGTACAGCAGAGAGGTCTTCCCTTTCGGCAGCGACACGTCCTCTTTCACCACGTATTGATCGAAATACTTCGGAATCCAGGATTTCGGCAGGTCGCCTTGGGTAAAATACGCGTCGCGCTCCTCCATCGACAGCTCTTCCCCCTCGGGGGTGAACTCCGGAAACAGCGCCTTCAGCACGTTGACCTGCTGGTCGATCCGTTTGTTGTACTCCTGCTTGCCCTTCAGCGTGCCGTGCACGCCGGCCAGGCCCATGCTGCAGACCAGACAAACGATGGCCGCAAAGCGAATGGTGTGGATCTCATCCTTTTGCATAACTGAACTTCCGAAGCTTGGCGTTGCGGTTTTTAATGTGGGCCTGAACCACGTAGTGGTCCAGAATCGGCGCCATGACGTTCATAAACAGAATCGCCAGCATCACGCCTTCCGGAAAGCCCGGGTTCGTCACGCGGACCAGAACGGTCACCACGCCGATCAGCGCGCCATAAATCCACTTGCCCATGTTCGTGTTCGCCGCCGACACCGGGTCGGTGGCCATAAACACGATGCCGAACAGGAAACTGCCCATCACGAAGTGGTAGAGCGCGGGCACCTGTGTCCAGGTCGTCAACTGCACCATTTCCCCGTCTTCCATTCCCTGCGTCGGCATGAAATTCATCAGAATCCCCGCCCCCAGCAGGCCCAGACATCCGCCGGACATCACCCGCCAGGACCCCACGCCGGACACGATCAGAATCGCCGCCCCCAGCAGGATCGGAATCGCCGCGGTCTCGCCGATGCTTCCCGGCTCCAGCCCGCCGAACATACTGAAAAACGTGTGCCCGCGATCGGCCAGCGCGTCCACCACGTTCTTGCCCTCGCCCCCGAAAGCCGCACCCATGCCCAGCGGCGTCGCGCCCGTCGCGCCGTCGATCGACTTCGCCCAGATCTCGCCCGTCATGTCCTTCGCGTGGGCGAAAAACAGGTAGGCCCGGGCCGTCAGCGCCGGATTCAGAATGTTGAAGCCCGTGCCGCCGAACACCTCTTTGCCGACCACCACGCCGAAACTGATGCCCACGGCCACTTCCCACAGGGCGATCGTCGGCGGCAAGGTCAGCGGAAACAACAGCCCCGTCACCAGAAACCCCTCGTTGATCTCGTGTTTTCGCACCACCGCGAACAACACTTCCCACAAGCCGCCCACAATGTAGGAGGTCAGCACGATCGGCATCACGATCCAGGAGCCGCGCAGCATGTACGCGATCGGCCCGGCCTCCACGCCGCTGTAGTGGTAATACTGGTAGCCCGCGTTGAAAATGCCCCACAGCAGACAGGGCAGCAACGCCACCACCACCGTGAACATCACCCGCTTCAGATCCACCGCGTCCCGCACGTGCGTCGGACCCTTGGTGGTGTCGGGGGGCGTCAGCAGAAACGTGTCCTGCGCCTCGAAGAGCGGGTACAGCTTCTCGAACTTGCCCCCCTCTTTGAAAAGCTCGTGCGCCTCCCCGTGCTTTTTCTCAATGGTTTCTTTCAGATTCTTCGTAAACTCGCTCATCAGATGCCTTCCTCTTCAATCATGGAAAGGGTCTCGGCCACGATATGGCCGAAATCGGTTTTGGAGGGACACACGAACGTGCACAACGCGAAATCCTCGGGATCCGATTCCAGAATCCCCATCGCGATCGCCTCCTCCGTCTCCCCCGCGATGCACACCCGGATAAACGGGTCCATCATAATATCCAGCGTGACGTACGGATCGTAAATCCCGGTCAGCACCAAGGCCCGTTTGCTGCCCCGGGTGTTCGTGCCGAAGGAAAACCGTTTCTTCTCCTTTACCCACGCGCTCGGCACCACCTTGTGGGCGCTGAACTGCTCCGTGGTCGGCGCGTACCAGCCCAACAGATGACGCTCCCGGTCCTCCGGCAGCACCACGAACCCCTCGTCATACAGATAAAGGCCCGAATCCTCGACGTTCACCGCCTCCCCGTGCAGCGCGTCGCCCCGCACCACCCGCAGATCGCCCTCCTCCAACGCGCCCTCCAACAACTCGGACATCGGAGCGCCCAGAGGCGCGTCCACGTAGCCCCGGAACTCCTCTTTCACGCCGGGACCCGCCAGCAACACCGTCTTCCGGTTTGGAACCCGCCCCGTCAGCAACAACTCACCAATCAGCAGGACATCCGACACCCGCAACGTCCACACCACGTCGCCCGGCACGATCGGATCCAGATAATGAACGTGCGTTCCCGTGTTGCCCGAGGGATGCGGACCCTCGAAATAGTTGACCTGCACGCCTTCGGCTCCCGTCAGCGCGTCCCCGGCCGACTTCGCTTTCGCGTCCAGATTCAGATGCACCGGCCCGTCCGTCAGCCGGGTCAGGGCGTTCAACCCCGCCTGCAGCTCTTTCTCTTTCCCGCGAACCAACACATGCGCGTCCGGACGAAACGGCGCCGTGGCCATCCCGTTCACGAAAATGGACTTCGGCACGTCCGCCGGATTCGCCGTGTGGCTGAACGGACGTTGACGAATCACCCCCAACATCCCCGTGTCCGTCAGCTCCGCCAACAGCTTTTCGCGCTCCGCCGACAGCAAATCCGCCGCCGTGTAGGCGTCGAAAGTTTCCGCGTCGTCCGAACCCGCCGGCTCGATCACGATCTCTTTCAAAGAGCGCCGCGCCCCCAGAATCACCGACTTCACCGTGCCCGCCGCCGGCGACCGCACAAAACAGTCCGGAATGTCCTTCCGACGCGCCAACACGCCGCCACGGACGACCTTGTCGCCTTCCTCGACCAGTATTTTGAACTTAACGTTTTTAAATTCAGAGGGATAGACGGAAAGTGTGCCCTTGGACTCAATACGGCGAACCTGATCCCCGGGCGCACCTTCCATGGGAATGTCCAATCCCTTGTTGATTTTGAATTCGGCGCTCATCGGCCTGTCCTGTGGAAAGTGTTAGACTTTTAACGATTAAATCGGCGCCACAATAAGAGCCGAAGTCCGTTTGTCAAACACTTCCGAACGCCGGAACGACCTATCCGACCCCTTTCCGAACATCGGAAAACCCGATGCGCGAACCCTCCGCCTCCGCGCGGTTCAGGGAGTGGACGGTTCCCCGCCCCAGACACATAACAACGCCCCCGCCCGGGCCTGTTTCCGCAACTGTTCCGGCGTCCTCACTTTCTCCGCGTCCGGTGGCACCAACACCATGCGTTTCCCATACTGGGCGAAGTACATGTAGAGGGTTTCCTCCTGTCCCCCGGAAGTGAATGTAAACCGTACCAGATACATCCGACCGTATTGGCCGTCCAGAATGCCCACGCCGCTGCGAAGCGCAGCCGCGCTATCCTCGTCCAGATCAAACACCGAAATCGAATGCAACACGCACCCCTGCGGATCCGCCGCGATCCCTCCATAGCCGGGCTGAATACTGAAAAAGGAGGTCAACGCCGACCCATAGCCGCTTTTCTCCTTTTCAAACTCCGCCACAAACCGGTCCAAATCCCCGAACCCCGCCCGGCAGATCTCCTCGAACACCTCCCGATACAGCGCCTGGGTCTCCTCCCGACAGGGAATCGCCGTCCGACGACACCCGGAGACGAGTGAAAGGGCGCATAGACAAAGAGCAAAAGAATGAACGTTCATGACAAAAAAGAAGGATAGGCATAGACCTTCATAAGAATGAAGGATCTATTCGCACTCCGCAATCCTAATCGGCATCCAACAGTCGGGCGTTACCCTCCCGGCTCGAACTCCCGCCCCAACCGCCGCAAGGTGAACACGTGTTTTGTCGTCCGATACACCACCGCGTCCGCCGCTTCCCGCGCCCCTTTCGCATACGCGGGATAATCCCGCAGATTGCTCTGTAAAAACAGATCGATCGCCTTTTCCAACGAACACTTCCGCTCCCGCATATCCCGGGTCAGTCGGGTGTTCAACTGCGTCCGCCAATGCGCCTCCACCAAAAGAAACACGTCGAAACGCGTCCGCAAATGATCGTGCGCCGCGATTTCCCCGTCCGCCAGCCACATCCGGGCTCTCGGCAGCTCCCGCTCCTCCCGCACCCGGCCGCCCACCGGATCGAACACGGGTTGCTTCACCGGTTTCCCCCGCCGCGCCGCCTCCAACGCGCGTTCCAGCCGGGGCAGATCGTTGCCCGCCGGATGCGATCCAAACCGCCCGTGGGCGGGCCGCTCCTCCCGCGGCAAACGAAAGTCGTCCAGCGACAGAATCTCCGCCCCCTCCACGGTATGATACAACCAGCGCGACAACGTGCTCTTCCCACA
>Ga0194138_10001372_pt1 | contig 11651 bp, 7 predicted proteins | sample TARM_MetaG_T2_14_FD_134022 | JGI IMG/M metagenome (GOLD analysis project Ga0194138, IMG submission 134022) | Freshwater microbial communities from Pennsylvania, USA, analyzing microbe dynamics in response to fracking - TARM_MetaG_T2_14 (version 2) | ecosystem: Environmental > Aquatic >...
AATCCGCCTTCTTCGAGAAATCGATCGAGGGAAGCAACGCCTCGATCGAGACTGCGGAACTCCATGAATTCGCCGTAATCGAGGCAAAACAGATAATTTTGTGAAAAAATTTCCAAAATTCTTCGACTATCTTGCCGCCCCCGCAATCTACTGATTATCAATTAGATAGATGAGTAGCCGACAAGTATGGATTTGCAGTATCGGCACTGTATGAAGTGAATTTACGCGCTTAGGGTTGACAATAGATGTAACGCCGTCCATCCATTGTCGCAGTTCTTTATCAATACAGTGCTTAATTCGCAGAAGTGCCTGAGTCGACCCTCGAGCATTTCGAAGGCCGCCCAGGACATGCTTTTCAGCGTAGGAAACTAGAAAGGTGAGTTTGAAAGCGGCAAATGTCAACACATTGCCGATCGGGTCGATGATCGGCCTCAATCCATACATATAGCCAATGAAGCTCATCGAAGAAATAATCACCCCGGCCAAAGCCCGGGCTTACCTCAAGGGCAATCCAAACAATCGCCCTTTGTCCATCAAGCACGTCGATTACCTCGCACGTGAAATCGCTGGTGGTCGCTGGCAGTGCAACGCCGAGACCATCAAATTCAACGGCAATCAACTGATCGACGGACAGCACCGCCTCAACGCGGTCATCAAATCCGGCAAGCCAATTCGCACGGTTGTAGCACGTGGCCTGAACAAGGCAGCCTTCCATACCATCGACATGGGTAAAAAGCGCAGTGCCGCCGATACGCTCAATGTCATGGGCGAAAAGTCCTCCACCCGCATCGCAGCAGCGCTCGCCCTAATAGAGGCCATGCTCGACGGACAGACCCGCACCTCGGGGGCTGTCTCCGGGACCAAGGTGATCGAACTTCTCAGGGAGCACCCCAATGTCCGCGACTCAGTTCACGCCTATCAAGGACCAAAGACATTGATCAAACCCTCAGTCGCGATCGCTCTGCACTATTTCTTTGCGAAGAAAGATCGTGAGCTGGCCGACCAGTTCTTCGACGATCTGCGGTCTGGATCTGGTCTCGGTGTCGGTGATCCGGTCTTCACCCTACGCGAGAAGCTCATTTCCAACTCCGTTGGCAGCAAACGCCTCGTCGATGAAGCGATTATCGCTTGCACGATTAAGGCGTGGAACGCACTTCGCGAGGGTGTCACCGTTAAGCGCCTCACCTTCCGCCCTGGTTCCGAGGCAGTTCCCGAAATCGTCTAACTCATTATTGTCATGTCCTCAGAAGCGCCACCCTACCTTCGACTGATGGATTGCGGCAGCATCCGCTCCGGTCAGTCCTTCCGCAAAGCTCCGATAGAAGACCAGGAGAGCAATCACTTCATCATACAGACGAAGGATCTGCTTCCTAATGGTCGTATCTCTTACGAGCTGACCCCGGTCTCCACACTTGGAGAGATGCCCAAGCCGAATGTTCAGCCTGGAGATATTCTCATCCTATCCCGAGGAGTCCGGTTTAATGCGGGGGTAGCGTGGCAGCTTCCGAGGTATGCGACGGCACTCAACATGTTTTACATATTCAAACCCAGCATCACCGAGTTGCGCCCCGAGTTCATCGCGGCCTTTCTTAACAATCCCGCCGTGCAGGATCGGCTACGCGGCTTCGCCACTGGCGTAACCATACCGCATCTCAAGTCAGGCGACCTCGGTAGCATTCGCATACCGGTGCCTCCTCTGGAGAAGCAGCAAGCCTATGTCGCTCTGCTGGAAACCGCCATACAGGAAAAGGAACTCTTGGACCGACTTTCTTCGCTCCGCCAACAACAACTCCGCGCTGCTGCGGGTTTCTGTGACATCTAATCAATTCCTAAACTTTAATCTTATGACTGATTTCAACGACAAAAACTCCTCGCTACAGAAGGAAATCAACAGCGTCGTCTGGCGCGCCTGCGACACCTTCCGTGGCGCAATCGACCCTTCGCAATATAAGGATTACATCCTCGTCATGCTCTTTGTGAAGTATCTCAGCGATCTTCACCGCGACCGCTATAAAGCTCTCAAAAAAGAGTTTGGCGACAACGAGGCCATGATTGAACGCCGCCTCAAGCGCGAGCGCTTCATCATTCCCGAAGGATGCAGTTTCTACGACCTCTACGAGGCTCGCAACAAGGACGACATCGGCGAGCGCATCAACAAGGCCCTCGAAGCCCTCGAAGATGCCAACAAGGAAAAGCTCTCCGAAGTCTTCCGGAACATCGACTTCAATAACAAGCACAGCCTCGGCGAGACGAAGGAGCGTAACCGCCGCCTCAAAGACCTCCTGGAGGACTTCAACTCTTCCAAGCTCGATCTCAGCCCCGAGCGGATCGGGTCGGCTGACATCATTGGTAACTGCTACCTCTACCTGATTTCCCACTTCGCCAGCGACGCCGGGAAGAAAGGCGGCGAGTTCTACACGCCCGACGAAGTCGCCGAGCTCCTCGCCAAGCTGGTCAAGCCCCAATCCGGCGACCGCATCTGCGATCCCGCCTGCGGCTCCGGCGGTCTTCTCATCAATGCGGCCGAGCAGGTGCCGGATGGAAACTTCGCCGTCTTCGGGCAGGAGATCAACGGCAGCACACTCGCGCTGGCCAAGATGAATATGTTTCTTCACGGCATCGACAACGCCCGCATCGAGCGTGGCGACACCTTGAATAATCCGAGGATCATCGAGGACGACTACCTCATGCAGTTCAATGTCGTGGTGGCCAATCCGCCCTTTTCGCTCGATAAGTGGGGCGCTGAGGACGCGCACAAGGATCAATATTCCCGCTACCATCGAGGCATCCCGCCCAAGTCCAAGGCCGATTGGGCCTTCATCACCCACATGGTCGAAACTGCGGTGGACGACGGAGGCCGCGTCGGCGTGGTTGTGCCACACGGCGTTCTCTTCCGCGGCAGCTCCGAGGGCAAAATCCGCGAGGCCATGATCAAGGAGAACCTGCTCGAAGCCGTCATCGGCCTACCTGAAAAGCTCTTCTTCGGCACCGGCATCCCGGCCGCGATCCTGATCTTCAAGAAGGGCCGCGAGAAAAAGGACGTGCTCTTTATTGATGCCTCCAACGAGTTCGGAACCGGCACCAAGCAAAATCGCCTCACGCCGGACAACATAGAGAAGATTCTCAAAACCTACGACGCCTTCGAGACCACGGAAAAATACAGCTATGTCGCCACCCCCGAGGAGCTTGCGGAAAACGACTACAACCTCAACATACCGCGCTACGTTGATACCTTCGAGCCCGAGGCCGAGGTAGATATAGCTGCGGTCAACGCCGAGATCGCCCAGACCGAGCAGGAGCTGGTCGAAGTGCAGGCGCGCATTCGCGGTTACCTTGAGGAACTGGGGCTCGATAAAGAGGAGGTGCCCCGTGGCTGATACGGAAATTATCCTCTACCGCAGCGAAGACGGCCTCGCCGAGGTGCAGCTCAAGGCCATCGACGGCACTTGCTGGCTGACGCAAGCCGAGCTGGCCGAGCTCTTCGATACCACGCCGCAGGCGATCACCCAGCTGATTAAGGCCATCTATGAGGAGGGCGAGCTGGACCCCAAGGCAACTTGTAAGGAGTTCTTACAAGTTCGCCAGGAAGGCTCCCGGGAGGTGAAGCGGAAGCTCAAGAGCTATACTCTGGAGATCATTCTCTCGGTCGGCTACCGCGTCCGCTCCGTTCGCGGCACCCAGTTCCGCCAGTGGGCGACCCGCCATCTTTCCGAGTTCCTCGTCAAGGGCTTCACCATGGACGATGAGCGCCTGAAGAACCCCGGCGGCTGGGACTACTTCGACGAGTTGCTCGAGCGCATCCGCGAGATCCGCGCTTCTGAAAAACGCTTCTACCAAAAGGTGCGCGACCTTTTCGCCCTCAGTTGCGATTACCGTGAGCGCGAGAAGGAGACCGGCATCTTCTTTGCCGAGGTGCAGAACAAGCTTCTCTACGCGGTTACCGAAAAAACGGCTGCCGAGATCGTTGTCGACCGGGCCGATCCCGATGCGCCCAACATGGCTCTGCAGAGCTGGAAAGGCTCCCGCGTGCGCAAGACCGATGTCATCGTGGCCAAGAATTACCTCAATTCCGATGAGATCGATTCGCTAAACCGCCTCGTCACCATCTTCCTCGAAACTGCCGAGCTACGCGCCAAGGAGCGCAAGCAGCTCACGCTCGATTACTGGCGGCAGAATGTCGACCGCCTGCTGGAGTTTAACGAGCGTCCGCTCTTGGAAGGCGCGGGCTCCGTCAGCCGCGACGACATGAAAGCCATCGCCCATGAGCGTTACGAGACCTTCGATACCAACCGCCGCGCCGCTGAGGCGATTGAAGCGGACAAGATCGATATTAAGGAGCTGGAGGATATTGAGAAGAAGGGAGGGAAGAAATGAGCGCCGTCCTGAATACGTCATTAGAGGAAGCACTCGTAGCGATAGCCCAGCAACTAGACCTACCCGAGAAGATGTTCGAGCAGGTCAAAGATCGTTATGGCAGCATGTCGAGATGGTTGGAGCGCGAGGATTCTGTAGTCGCAGAGTTTGAACCGCGCATCTACGCGCAGGGCTCCTTCGCTTTGGGCACCGTCGTTCGCCCCCTTTCCGATAGGGACGAGTTCGATATCGATCTTGTATGCGAGCTACAGCGTCGGCGCACGGAGGTCAGCCAGCGCACCGTCAAGATGGATGTTGGCACAGAAGCCAAAGGCTATGTTTCCGGCAACAACTTCAAAAAAGAAATCAAGGAGTGGGAGAAGTGTTGGACGCTCGAATATTCCGATAAGGGCTACACATTCTTTATGGATGTCGTGCCAGCTGTTCCCGATAAGATGTCGCAAGAGCGCCTGATTAAAGAAGCGAAACTTGACCCTCGTTTTGCCGATACCGCAATTGGGATTACGGATACGAAGCATCGGGGATACTCTATGCTTTGCGATGACTGGGAGCGGGGTAACCCAAAAGGGTATGCCGAATGGTTCAAGAGCCGAATGCAGGTCCGATTGTATGAGATGAAAGCAGCCTACGCTTCCAGGCATCTTGTGAAAGAAGCCGCCGAGGAAGTGCCGGACTACAAGGTGAAGACCCCTTTGCAGCAGGCCGTTCAGATTCTGAAACGCCATCGTGACAGCTATTTCGAAAATCAAAATGACAAGCGGTATAAAACTTCATCAATCATTATTACAACGCTGGCCGCGCACGTATACGATAATCAGGGAAGTCTTGTTTCTGCTTTGAATGGTATCATTGGTAGTCTAGAGGTCCCCATTCGTCGAACCTTCGAGGGTCTTTATGTTGTCAATCCCGTAGATCCTGATGAGAACTTTGCTAAAGACTGGCAAGGGGATCGAAAATACTACGAGGCGTTTTCGTCATGGCTCCGGGAGTTGCGTAGCGATTGGGAAGCGTTCAAGTCAGAAGAATCGGACGGACTCTCACTTGTTCTGGAGGGACGTTTCGGAGAAGGCTTAACCAAGCGAGCCTTCGCATCCCTTGGAGGACCGAGCACTTCACTTGTCCAATTGACCGAGGCGAAATCGACTCAGCTGAGTCTCTTTAACGTCTCTCACCGGGAACGCCCTGAAAATCGCTGGCCCGTTGTCTCCAAAAGTGGCGTCACGCTGTCAGCGAAATATTCGAGGACGGGTAATTGGGTCCAACTTTCAAGCAACGCCGCGCCATTGCCAAAACATTGTGATCTGAAGTTTCATGCCCGAACTGCGATTCCCGCACCTTATACAGTCTATTGGCAGGTGGTGAACACGGGCGAAGAGGCAAAACGTGCAGATTGCCTGCGTGGCGATATTTATAAATCCAAGGCTTTTGGCGTTGGCGGGTTAATCCAGACGGAATCGACCCTCTATGAAGGCACGCACTGTATACAGTGCTACATCATTAAAAAAAGCAAATGTGTCGCGCAGAGTGCTCCGTTTGTAGTCAATGTTGGAGGTGAATAATATGAAGATTTCAAATTTGCCAAGCGATTGGGAAGAAAAGAGGCTACGGGATGTAGCACTAATCAACTCAGAAACGATTGCGGAGAAAACTAATTCTGGAAATAGGTTCTATTATCAGGATCTATCTTCTGTTGATAATGGAAAAATAACACCTGCTGTTGAACAAGTCCGACTTGCTGATGCCCCCTCGAGGGCGAGGCGTAAGGCATCTTTAGGAGATCTAGTCATGTCGACTGTGCGGCCATATTTAAAAGGTTTCGCTCGCGTAGATTTCGATCCAGAAGAGTTCGTATTTTCAACTGGGTTCGCGATTGTTAGTCCTAAATGCGAGAAGGATTCTGAGTATATCTACCAAAACCTTTTCTCTGGATATTTTGACTATCAATTCTATGCGAGCTTGGTTGGTTCTAGTTACCCAGCTTTGAACTCAGGTGATGTTGAAGCTTTACGAATACCCTACCCACGGTGTGTGAGGGAACGTATTTCTATAGGAGAAATTCTTCGCCATTGGGATCTAGCGATTGAGAGTCGGGAGAACTTAATAAGCCAGAAGCAGGTGCGCATGAAAGGCTTGATGCAGAAGCTCGTTTCGGGCGAGGTGCGCTTTTCTGAGTTCGAAGGGGCATCATGGAGGGAGCAGATGCTATCCGACCAGTTGAAAGAAACGCCACGAAAGGTAAAAAAACCGGATGTTGCGTTTAAGACTGCTGGAGTCCGGTGTCATGCTCGTGGTATTTTCGCTAAACCGGATATGCAGCCGGATGAGATTGCGCTGGATGAGTTATTCGAGATCAAAGCCGGCGATGTTGTCGTCAATATTTCATTCGCCTGGGAGCATGCGATTGCGGTGGCTGACGAATCGCATGACGGAGCTTTGGTATCTCACCGTTTCCCCACTTTTGTCTGTCGCCCAAATGTCGCGGCTTCCAGCTTCTTCAAATATTTCGTGCGACAGCCGCGGATGCGGTATGATTTGAAATGCGTCTCGCCGGGAGGCGCGGGCCGTAATCGTGTCCTTAATAAAACGGACTTCAAAAAGCTGCGATACAAATTCCCAGGCTACGAAGAACAGATTCGTATCGGCTCGTTCCTCGATGCTTGCTCGGAAGAAATCACGCTTTTGGAGAAGCAACTGGAACTGCTCAAAGAGCAGAAAAAAAGTCTGATGCAAAAACTACTAACTGGAAAAGTGAGGGTAAAAGTATGAATGAGGTGATCGAAGAATTAAAGAAGGAATCGCTGCGCATTGAAGAAGATGTTACCTTTTCTGGGAAACGTCATTTCAATGCTGCTTCGCGGTGGGAGGGTTACCACAACAAGTTAGGCATCCCCTCTACCGCATTGAGTGCAGTCGCTGGCTTGAGTGCATTTGCGGACTACCCAACCTTGGCTGGTATAATCGCTATCTCAACGGCAGCAATTACAGCGGTCTTCACCTTCCTGAAAACTGATGAACGTGCGTCCAAGCATCGAGCGGTAGGTAATGGATATTTTTCGCTGAAGAACGAGGCGCGCATATTTAGAAATATCGAGTGCGCCACCATTACGGACTTTGAGCAGTTGAAATCACGTATCGTAGAATTATCTGATCGGCGAAATCAGTTGAACGAGCAGGCTCCTGAAACGACCGACGATGATTTTCAAACTGCCCGGGCTGGTATCGAAGAGGGTCAACAAGAATACCAAACTGATAAACCTTAGCATGAGTCTTAACGGATACCTCACCAAGCTAGCGAAAGTTGCGATTGTTCGCGACATGGAGCGTCGGCAGATAGATGTGTCTATCGCTGCGATTCAAAAACGGATTAAGCTCCATTTTGGCGATTCCGTCGTTGAGCAAAAAGTATTCGGTTCCTATCAGCGCAAAACGCTGCTGCCCCGGTTTATGGATGATAGCTCAGATGTGGACTTGATGATTATCTTTCGCGATGACGAATCAAAGCCGCAGACACACATCGAGCGGCTTCGAAGGTTCGCAGAAAAATGGTATCCCAAGTCAGCTAGGTCTCAGGCCTCCCCGACCTTCGCCTTGGAATTGAATCATATTCGTTTCGAGTTAGTTCCTGCGATCAAAGGATGGCTCTGGAGCGGCATCAAGATCCCCGCTCCGAAAAGTGTCCATAATGACTGGTTGGAGACCGATCCGGAATCCTTCAGCGTAGAATTGGAACGTAAGAACCAAAATAATAACAACCTCATCAAACCACTCTGCCGAGTCATGAAATACTGGAATATCCAAATGGGGCGACCGTATGAATCGTATGTTCTCGAGCAAATGATCGTGGAGCATGGATACCAGAATTTGCTTGGTTCACTTCTTTACGGGAAATGGGATCTTTGGAAGTATTTCTATTCGTTCGCTCAAAAGCTAACGGAAATGGCCATCTATGATATGCCTCAGATGGAAGAACGTGCTGTTTGTCGTTTACAAACAGCATTGGCTCGGATCGACGAATTCAGCCGCGCCGGAGACCCGCTCAATGCTGAGAATGTGTTGCGGCGCCTCCTCCCGCTAAAAATGGAATCCTCTAGAATCAACTCCCTATGAGCACTGAACCAAAATCCAGCCCATCCACGCTCGAAACCGTCGAGTCGCAACTCCCGGCTATTCACCAGTTGCTCAATTTGGGCTATGCATATCTCACGCCTGCCGAGTTGGAGCGGGAGCGCGGCGGACGTTTATCCAATTGCTTCCTCAATCACATTCTCGGCCAGCAGCTCCGAAGGCTGAACCGGATCGAAACGCTCTCCGGAAGCTACGAGTTTACCGATGCGGCCATCCAGGAGGCCGCACAAAAGCTTAAAGACCTTCCTTTCGATGGCCTGGTGACAACCAATGAGAATGCTTACGATCTGCTCTGTCTCGGCACCAGTGCCGAGCAAACCATCGACGGCCGAAAATCCAGCTATACGATCCGGTATATCGATTGGGAGCATCCGGAGAACAATAGCTTTCACGTCGCTGCGGAATTTTCCGTGGAAAGGGCGAAAAGTAAAGAGACTCGGCGACCCGACCTCGTGCTCTTCGTTAACGGCATCCCTTTTGGCGCGATCGAATGCAAAGCACCGAAATCCGATATAGAAATCGACCAGGGGATTTCGCAACTCCTCGGCTATCAACAGCCCGAGGAAATCCCCGACCTTTTCAAGACCATGCAGCTCCTACTGGTTGTGAATGCAAAGAAAGGTAGCTACGCAACGGTCGGCACCCCGATCACTCATTGGCTGGAGTGGAAGGAGTCTCTGAGTGGGCTGGATGAAGCGGCGCTTGAAGCATCAATCAACGGCGAGCTCCCCGAGTATCTGTTGGGCCGACTTCTTGCCGATCCCTTCAAGCCTCACGAGGCCGAGGCTTACAAAGAAAAGCTTGAAGCGGGAGATCGCTTGATCACGGGGCAGGATAGTTTGATCTACGCCCTGCTCAATCCGGAGCGGTTTCTGGAGATGACCTACCGTTTCATGGTCTTCGACAATGGCGAAAAGAAGGTGGCGCGTTATCAGCAGTATTTCACGGTGCGCGATATTATGCAGCGGGTGCTGAATTTTGATCAGGACGGTGCCCGCCAGGGAGGCGTGGTCTGGCACACCCAGGGGAGCGGCAAGTCCCTCACCATGGTCATGCTCGCGAAGGCGATCATGCTTTGCGACGAGATTCCCAATCCGCGCGTGGTCCTGGTCACCGACCGGGTCGATCTCGACGACCAGATCAAGGGCACCTTCAAGGCCTGTGGGCTAAACCCGCGGCAAGCCGCAAGTGGCAACCAATTGGTGGACTATCTCAAGGCAGAGCGCGATGCCGTGATCACGGCGGTCATCAATAAATTTGATGCCGCCTGCAATAAGCGGGACCTGCGCATCGACGATCCGAACATTTTCGTCCTGGTCGATGAGGCTCACCGCACGAACTACGGATCGTTGCATACACACATGCGCCGGGTATTCCCAAAGGCTTGTTTTATTGGCTTTACCGGCACGCCGTTGATGAAAAAGGACAAGTCGACCAGTCACAAATTCGGCGGGATTATCGGTAAACCTTACACCATCAAAGAAGCGGTCGAAGACGGAGCCGTCCTCCGCCTGCAATACGAAGCGCGCCGCCCCGACATCGAGATCAATCGCGAGGCTTTAGACAAGCAGTTCGAGCAGCAGACAGAAGGACTTCTTGCGGAAGAAAAGGCGGAACTGAAAAAGCGCACGGCAAAGTTCGATAACCTGGCGAAAACCGACCAGGTGCTCTACCAAATCGCTCGCGACATAAGCAAGCACTACAAAGAGAATTGGCAGGGCACCTATGCGAAGGGGCAGATCGTCACTCGACGGAAGGACATCGCTCTCAGGTTCAAACAGTTTCTCGATGAAATCGGGGAAGTCACGTCCGATGTCATCATCTCACCGCCCGACGACCGCGAAGGCTATGACAATGCCTACGGGGGCAACAAAGACGCAGTCGCTCGCTTCTGGAAAGAGATGATGGTGAAATACAAGAATGAGCGGAACTATAACCGCACCGTCATCCAAAAATTTAAGAAGGATGACGAGCCGGAGCTGTTGATCGTAGTGAGTAAACTGCTCACCGGCTTTGATGCGCCGCGCAATACGATTCTCTACATCTGTGCCCCCCTAAAGAACCACACGCTCCTGCAGGCAATCGCACGGGTAAATCGTCTCTACAAGGACTCGAACACCGGAGAGGAAAAAGACTTCGGCTACATTATCGATTACCGTGGTATTCTGGGAGAGCTTGGCACGGCGCTCGACGAATACAGCGGCGACGATAATGCCGCGGATGAAGTGGACGACGTTCTGGTGGATATTGCCGAGGAGGTGAAAAAGCTGCCTTTCGTGCACAGTCGATTGTGGGATGTTTTTAAGGAGGTCTCTAACAAGAAAGACCGCGAGGCGCTGGAAAATCTTCTGGAAGATGAAGCCCGCCGGGATGCTTTCTACGATGCGTTCAATGGCTTCGCCCGAGTGCTCGCCAATGCGAAGCAATCGGAAGTCTATTACGAGGAAGTCCCGGAAGATAAACAGAAGCGCTATGTGAATGACTTGAAGTTCTTCACGGAGCTCCGCGCATCCGTGCGAAAGCGCTTCAGCGCCGAAGTCGACGTGCGCCCCTACGAGCAGCGCATTCAGAAGATCCTTAACATGAACACGGTTTCAAGTTCGGTGGATCCACTGACTGAAATGATCGACATCTTTGATCAGGATGCTTTTGAGCGGGAGATCGAAAAATGTGATACGGTAAAGGGCAAGGCCGATACCATTATCAGTCGCACCAAGAAGAGCATCTCAGAAAGGTTCGAGGATGACCCGCCCTTCTACGAGCGCTTCTCGAGGATGCTCGATAAGATTATCGAGGATTATCGCAAAAAAAGAATCAACGATGCCGAACGCTTGCGACGGGCGCGCGAGGTGATGGAGTCGGTCCGTGACCGCACCGGAGATGAGATTCCATCCACTCTTCAAAATCGTGAAATCGCCAAGGCGTATTACGGTTGGACCAAAACTCACCTGGAGCCTTATTTTGAAGGAGTGGCAAACTTCGAAGAAGTTGCTGCTGAATTAGCCCTACAAGTGGAGGAGTCCATCGACAAGCTAAGGATTGTGAACTGGAAGGCCGATAAGGACGTTAAGAATTCAATGGAGAACGCCATAGAAGATGCCGTCCTCAACATGCAAGATACCGCCTCGAAAGAAATCCCTTTTGAGATAATC
>Ga0194138_10001373_pt1 | contig 11651 bp, 14 predicted proteins | sample TARM_MetaG_T2_14_FD_134022 | JGI IMG/M metagenome (GOLD analysis project Ga0194138, IMG submission 134022) | Freshwater microbial communities from Pennsylvania, USA, analyzing microbe dynamics in response to fracking - TARM_MetaG_T2_14 (version 2) | ecosystem: Environmental > Aquatic >...
ACTATATTTGTTATTTGATTCTTTAAATCTAAATGTGTAATTAAATCATCTAAAATACTCATCATTTCCTCAGGCTTAAAATATTCATCCTCTAAATATAGGCTTGTATATATATTGGTTTCAAGAATAGTAGCATTGCTTTTTTTAAAGATTTCAATTAGTAATTCTTCTCCGCAAGTTCTTTCTGACTTAACCTCAGAGAAGGCAGAAGTAATTGCAAATGATATAATAAGTAATATACAAATAAGTCCAATAATTCTTGTTTTTTTCATTTTTTCCCCTCCAGACATATTTCTTCACATAAAAAAAGGGAAAGAGTCAAGTTATGTAAGTATGATGTTAAAGGGGGACAAAAAACATCTCCTTCATTACTCTGTGCTCTTCCCTTTGTATTTTAATTATGGACAGTATACAGAGAGTGTATACATAAATTCACCCACTTTTTTATAATTTTTATTTTTATCTGAATTTCAATCTTTTAAAAAGGCTAATGCAAAAATTAAGGAAATATTATATAATATATAAGGATGGAGGGATACTCATGAAGGTAGTTACAAAGGCAGATATAGTTCTAATTGTACTTATTTTTATTATAAGTGTGACCTCAATATTTGCCATACCGAAGTTTCTCACAGGCAACGCTGAGGGTAAAGAAATTGTTATTAATTTGGACGGGACTGAAATATATAGGTTTCCTTTAGAATATACCGAAGAGTCAAAATTTATTGAATTTCCTTTTACTTTTAACAATGAAGAGTATAAGGGAAAACTTGAGCTATTAGATGGATCTGTTAGGCTACACAGGCTTTCAAAGGATATATCTCCCCTATCTATACATGCGGATATGGGATGGATCAGTGAGTCCTATCAAATGATTGTCTCCCTTCCAATAAAACTATATATATCTATAGAAGAGTTTGAGCAAACAGAGCAGGAAGTTGATATTATAGCATACTAAAAAATCCGATTAGATTTGTCTAATCGGATTTTCTTTACTTTTTAAGGGTTTGATATACTTGCATACGATTTATCGCCTTATTTAAGGCAATTTCTGCCCTGGCAAGATTAATACCTTTTCCTCTGTTTTGAAGTCTTTCCTCTGCCCTCTTTTTAGCAGCTTCTGCCCTCTCAGGATCAATTTCATCCGGCCATTCTGCAGCGTCTGTTAAAATAGTTGTCTTATCTAATCCAACTTTTATAAAACCTCCTGCAATAGCAGCTTCTGAAATTTGACCTTCCTTTTTAATCTTAATTCTACCGACGGAAATTTCAGATACCATCTTAATGTGATCCGGCATTATACCAACATCCCCATCTCCAGTTCTTACTATGGTCATATCAACTTCCTCGTTATAAAACAACCTATCAGGAGTTACTATCTCCAATAGAAATTTTGAAGCCATTGAAATCACCTACCCTCTTTTTGCTTTCTCTACGGCTTCTTCAATTGATCCAACAAACAGGAACGCTGACTCAGGAAGATCGTCATGCTTTCCTTCTATAATCTCTTTAAACCCTCTTATAGTTTCTTTAATAGGTACGTATTTACCTTCCATACCAGTAAACTGTTCGGCTACATGGAATGGTTGAGATAGGAATCTTTGAACTTTTCTTGCTCTTGATACAGCTAGTTTATCTTCATCGGATAACTCGTCCATACCGAGAATCGCAATGATATCCTGTAATTCCTTATATCTTTGTAATACCTCTTGAACATCCCTAGCAACCTTGTAATGCTCCGCCCCAACAATTGATGGGTCTAGTATTCTAGATGTGGAATCTAAAGGGTCTACCGCAGGATAGATGCCTAACTCCGCAATTTGTCTAGAAAGTACTGTAGTAGCATCAAGATGGGCAAAGGTAGTTGCCGGTGCCGGGTCAGTTAAGTCATCTGCAGGAACATATACAGCTTGAACTGACGTTATAGATCCGGTTTTTGTAGATGTAATTCTCTCCTGAAGTACACCCATCTCCGTAGCTAGGGTTGGCTGATAACCAACGGCACTAGGCATACGTCCTAAAAGGGCCGAAACCTCACTTCCTGCCTGTGTAAATCTAAATATATTGTCTATAAATAACAGAACATCCTGTCCTTCCTGATCCCTGAAGTATTCTGCCATTGTAAGTCCCGTTAGGCCTACACGCATTCTAGCCCCAGGAGGCTCGTTCATTTGTCCATAAACCAATGTTGTCTTATCAATAACCCCTGATTCAATCATCTCATGGTAAAGGTCGTTTCCTTCCCTAGTTCTTTCACCAACTCCTGCAAAAACAGAAAGTCCACCATGCTCCTTCGCAATGTTATTAATAAGTTCCATTATGATTACGGTTTTACCTACTCCGGCTCCTCCAAAGAGCCCTATTTTACCACCCTTTGCATAGGGTGCAATTAGATCTACTACTTTAATACCAGTTTCTAGTACTTCTGTAGCTGCTTCTTGCTCATCAAATGCCGGTGACTCCCTATGAATAGGAGAGAAGCTTTTTGCATTAACAGGTTCTTTTTCGTCAATAACCTCTCCTAATACATTAAAGATCCTTCCTAGGGTTTCCTTACCTACTGGAACCGTAATTGAAGCCCCCGTATCTATAGCATCCATACCCCTTACTAGACCCTCCGTAGAACTCATGGCTACACATCTTACGGTATCATCACCAATATGTTGTGCTACCTCAACCGTAATAGTACGCCCTGCCCCTTGAATAAGGATGGCATTTAGTAAAGCTGGTAGGTTTTCGCTTTTAAATCTAATATCTATAACCGGTCCAATTATTTGAACCAATTTACCTACATTCTGTTCAGGCATTCCTTTACCTCCTTTTTACAATCATTTTAATGCTTCAGCACCGCCAACAATTTCTGCAATTTCTTGAGTTATGGAAGCCTGTCTGGCTCTGTTATATTGCAGCTCTAACTTACCGATCATTTCATAAGCGTTTTCAGTAGCACTTTCCATTGCAACCCTTCTAGCTCCTTGTTCACTAGTTCCGGATTCTATTAACGCCCCATAAATAACACTCTGTACATATTTCGGTACTAGATACTCTAAAAAACCCTCAACGGATGGGTTAAATTCCATAAACTCTGATTCCTCTTCATCCACCGTCTCTTCGATTTTTTTAGTCTCTAAATCTAAGGGTAATAGCTTTACAGCCCTAGGCTTATGACTAATTGTACTAACGAACTCAGTATAAATTAAATAAACCTCATCTATTTCGCCCTTGTTATAAAGGTCAATACATATATCCGCCATATTCTTCGCATCAGAAATACAGGGATTTTCTGCTATGTGAGTAAATTCAGCTACCAAATTATAGTTTTTTTTGTGGAAAAAGTCTCGACTTTTTTGCCCGACGGCGATTATTGTAGCCTTGTCCTTATCCTCAATTTTCTCAAGGACTTTTTTAATGGCATTAGTGTTATAACCACCGGCCAAACCTCTATCCCCGGCTATTGCAATATACAGTGATTTTTTAACTTCCCTAGCATTTAAAAAATCATGATTTATCCCCTTAGCAGAACCTATTAATTCTTCAACTGTTTTTCTAATTGTTATAAAATATGGTCTTGATTTATCTAATCTTAAACGGGATTTCCTCAGTTTAGCAGAAGAAACCAATTCCATCGCCTTTGTAATTTGTTTAGTATTGTTAACACTTTTTATTCTTCTTTTAATGTCACGCATACCTAGTCCCAATGTTTCACCTCCCGGAGTAATGAGTTTTTAACTTATAGAAACATAAACAGACTATTTTTGTTCTCTAAATTGTTTCTTAAACTCATCAATGGCATTTTTCAGCTTTTCTTCTGTTTCCTCATCTAGGTTACCAGTAGTAGCTATTGTTTTACCAATTTCCGAATGATAAGTAGTTATATACTCTAACATTCCTAACTCAAATTCTTTAATATCAGCAACTTCAACATCTACCATATATTTATTTGTAACTGCGTATATCACTATAACTTGGTTTTCTACAGGCATAGGATCATACTGAGGCTGTTTTAATATTTGAACCAGTCTTTCCCCTTGGGCTAATCTTCCTTGTGTTTCCTTATCAAGTTCAGATCCGAATTGGGCAAAGGCAGCAAGCTCCCTAAATTGGGCCAGTTCCAATCTTAGTTTACCGGATACCTTTTTCATAGCCTTAATTTGAGCATTACCTCCAACCCTAGATACGGAAATACCCGCATTTACCGCTGGACGTACCCCCGAATGGAATAACTCAGACTCTAGGAATATTTGACCATCAGTTATAGATATAACATTAGTTGGTATATAAGCTGAAACGTCCCCTGCTTGAGTTTCAATAATTGGTAGTGCAGTTAAGGATCCACCACCTAAAGAATCATTTAATTTTGCCGCTCTTTCTAGTAGTCTACTATGTAGATAGAATACATCCCCTGGATAAGCCTCACGGCCCGGTGGACGTCTTAATAATAGGGACATAGCTCTATATGCAACTGCATGCTTAGATAAATCATCATAAATTATTAATACATGCTTTCCATTGTCCATAAACTCCTCGCCCATGGAACATCCTGCATAGGGTGCGATATATTGAAGTGGCGCAAGCTCGCTGGCAGTTGCGGATACAATGATTGTATAATCCATAGCACCGTTTTTCTCCAATGTATCTCTTATGCCTGCAACCGTAGATTTCTTTTGCCCAATGGCTACATATATACAAATTACTCCAGTACTTTTTTGGTTTATAATTGTATCTATGGCAATGGCAGTTTTACCGGTCTGTCTATCCCCGATAATTAATTCCCTTTGGCCTCTACCAATTGGAATCATAGAATCGATAGACTTAAGTCCTGTTTGTAGGGGTTCATGTACTGATTTTCTAGTAATAATACCCGGGGCAACTCTTTCGATTTCTCTGAATTTATCAGTATTAATTGGACCCTTACCGTCTATCGGTTGGCCTAGGGCATTAACAACTCTACCCAGAAGAGCATCACCTACTGGTACCTCAACTATCCTTTCGGTCCTTTTAACAATATCGCCTTCTTTAATATTGTCATCTGATCCTAAAAGAACACAACCTACATTATCTTCCTCTAAGTTCAATGTCATACCGTAAACGCCGCCAGGAAATTCAAGAAGTTCTCCGGCCATACATTTTTCTAGACCGTGAATCCTCGCAATCCCATCACCAACCTGAATTACAGTACCAACATCCTTAGTTTCTAATTTATTTTCATACTTCTTAATCTGCTCCTTTATAATAGAGCTTATTTCTTCAGGTCTAAGATTCATCTAGCATCACCCCTATTCCTATATTATCATTTCTGTTAATTGTAGTTTGATATTCCATAAACGGCTTCGAATCGTTCCGTCAATTACCTTGTCACCTATTTTAATTAAAATACCACCAACTACCGAAGCATCGACCTCATTAATAAGTTTAACTTGTTTTTTAGAAATATTAGATAATTTCTGTTCTAATCTAACCATGTCATCCGGAGCCATAGGTATAGCTGTAATAGCTACTGCATCAGTCATATTCTCCACATCATCAGACAGCTTTTTAAAATGCTTAGTAATATCGAAAAACAGACCTTCCCTTGACTTATCCAGAAGAATATAGCAGAAGTTAATAACCTCTTTAGAAACCCTTCCTTCTAGCACATCCTTTATAACCTGCTTCTTCTCCTGTTTTGGAATTAATGGAGTTTTTAGAAGTTCATAAAAGCTTGGATTCGTTTCGAATATATTCACTAAGGACAATAATTCCTCTTGTACTTCCTTATGATTTTTAGATTCATAGGCAACTTCAAAAAGAGCTTGAGCATACCTTTTTGCAACTAATTCAGCCATTGTTCATCCCCTACCTCTTCAATGAACTGTTTGATCATTGCCATATGGGCTTCTTCATTTAATTCCTTCTCTATTACCTTAGTAGCTGCCATAATAGAAATAGCTGATATATCGTCCTTCAACTGATTGATTGCCTTTTGTTTTTCTCTTTCTATTTCAAGATTTGCCCTATCAATGATATTTTTAGCTTCCGCTTGTGCAGCTTTGATGATTTCATCACCACGCTCTTCCGCCCTTTTTGTTGCCTCTTTAATAATCTGATTTCGTTCATCCTTAATGTTATCAAGTTTACCTTGATACTCATCCCTTAACTCATCAGCCTGCTTGTTTTTTGATTCCGCTTCATTTATGGCATTTTCAATGCCCTTCGTTCTATTCTCCATGAAATTAGTTACTGGATTAAATAGAATTCTCCTTAGCACAAAAAATATAACAACAGTATTTAATATTTGAAACCCTAGGGTCCAACCTATTTGAACTAGTCCTTGCTGCATTATACGGCCTCCTTTCTATTGGTTTAACTGGAGGTAATTCGCCCCCTTCTCCCTAGTTTATAATAATCCCACTAGTGGATTAGCGAATAATAAAATTAAAGCTATAATAAGTCCATAGATACCAGTTGTCTCTGCTACCGCTGCACCAAGTAACATTGTTCTTACAATATCCCCCTGGGCCTCTGGCTGTCTTCCTACACCTTCAGCACCTTTACCAGCAGCGTATCCCTGCCCGATACCAGGTCCTATACCTGCAATCATCGCTAAACCTGCACCTATTGCTGAAGCGGCTAAAACTAATGCTTTACCTGTAATTGGTTCCATAATAAAATTCCTCCTCATTTTAAGTAATATATTTTGAATAAATTTAAGTAATTTTACAACAGTCTAACTAATGGGTTTGCAAACATTAATACTAATGCAATAATTAATGCGTAAATCCCTGTAGTCTGGGCTACGGCCTGACCTAAAAACATTGTTCTAACAATAGCCGATTGATGTTTTGGTCTTTTCCCAACCATCTCCGTGCCTTTACCTGCGGCATATCCTTGACCGATACCCGGCCCTATCCCCGCAATCATTGAAAGTCCAGCTCCTATTGCTGATGCGGCAATAACGATACCACTACCAGTTAGGTTTACTAGAGGGTTAGCAAAAAGCATTATTAAGGCTACTACCAGAGCTAAAATACCGGAGGTTTCAGCAACGGCCGCTCCTAAAAGCATTACCATCGTTGCCTGTTTACTCCCCTTCGGGTTATAGCTTACGGCTTCGGCTCCCTTACCGGCAGCATAGCCTTGGCCTATTCCCGGACCTATTCCAGCAATCATAGCGAATCCTGCTCCTATTGCGGAGGCGGATAAAATTATAGCTTTTTTATCAAATGACATTAACCACTCTAAAAATTGCATAATAAAGTTTGTGTCTTGCAAATTTTCACCCCCCTAGGTGATAAACTTAGTTTTAATCCATTGCTAAAGAAATAAAAACCATCGATAACATGATGAAAATAAAAGTCTGCAGTACCCCTGCAAATAGGTCAAAATACATATGAAATATTACTGGTATCCCTGCCTGGAATATCGGAAAGTTAGCTAACCCCAAGGCTGCACTCAATGAAGCTAGGCCACCATATAGTAGAGAGACTACTATAATTCCCCCAACAATATTACCAAATAAACGGAATGATAGGGATATGGGTGTTGCCAATTCTCCCATAATGTTTAGAGGTAATAATAATGGAAATGGCTCTAGGAAGCCTTTTAAATACTTTCCAATACCCTTTCGCCTTGCACCAAAGAAATGAATCATAACAAAAGTTAATCCCGCAAAGGCAAATGTAGTATTTATATCAGCCGTAGGCGGACGTAAGCCAATTAACCCAAAAAGGTTTGCAAACAATAGGAGTAAAAATAATGATCCCATATAGCTTGAAAAAGCCTTTTTGTCCTCGCCCATGGTTTGGGTTGTTAGATTGTTAATTGATTCCACTAATGCCTCTGCAACATTTTGTTTTCCCTTTGGTACCTTTTTAAGTCCTCTAGTAAGGATTAATGAGATAACAACCAATATTATCATAATAATCCATGTGTTCACCACGGTTTCAGTGACAGGAATTCCCCATAGATCAAATATGACCTTCGGTCCGAATCCTTCTTCCATTTACTCTTCCTCCCTTCTTATGAAAATATTTCTGAAAAATGTCTTACTGTTTAATAAGTTCTGCTTTATTATTACAAGCTTAATGGATATAAGCCCAATAATCGTCCCTATTACATTTAGATTTTCATTTCGAATTGCAACAAATACAACAATTCCCGTTAGTAAATATCTCATAAGATACTGGGAGGATGCATAAACCTGTGCTTTTCCCGGGGGCATTTTAACCGCCTTTTTTAAAGTTAAATAAAGTAACCTAAAATTTAATAATGCAATCGTTGTGCCAAAGAAGAGTCCAAGTAAAAATGGAGTGCCCTGTTTCATTAAAGCCATTGCCAACACCGCAATTATACCATTTAGAATAACAACTCCCTTTACAACTTGAAGCTGACTATTAGCTTTAATGCTTTCAACCATCGATTCACTTCCTCGCCTTGTTTTTTACGTCTTTCGTAGCTACCTTAAATAAGTTCATAAAAGCAACTATAACTCCGAATACAATAAATATAAGTAAAAATATAGGTTCCGTATTGAACCTTGTATCTATCCATTTTCCAATCATTAGTCCTCCGAGGATAGGCACCACCATAGATATGCCTATGTAACTTAAGAGAGCAAGATTTTCTAAATAACTTTTACTCCTACCCACTTTTACATCCCCTTTATGTAATATTTTAAATATTTAAACTATTTAAATATTTAAATATTATTATATCATGTTTTAAGTTTATATTTATGTACATTTTTTTAAAGCAATATTTTGTTAAAATTATTAATAATTGCTTCAACAATTCTTTCAGAGGCTTTGCCGTCCCCATAGGGGTTTGTGGCCCCGGCCATTTTATTATATGCATCCTGACTAGTTAATAGAAGGCTGGTTTCATTCACTATCTTATCCCTATCTACCCCTACAACCTTAACCGTTCCAGCCTCCACAGCCTCCGGCCTTTCTGTTTCAGTTCTTAGGACTAAAATAGGCTTCCCTAAAGAAGGCGCCTCCTCTTGAACTCCGCCAGAGTCTGTTAATATTAAGTAACTTTTGTTCAAAATATTAACAAAGGGCTCATAGTCCAATGGCTCAATTAAATGTATTCTTTCAACATCACCTAATATATTTTGGGCTAAGCTCTTTATTTGAGGATTTAGGTGAACTGGGAAGACTACTTCAACATCCTCATGTGTATGTACTATATCCCTTATGGCGTTAAAGATATCCTCCATAGGCTTACCCCAATTTTCTCTTCTATGACAGGTAACTAAAATAACCTTCTTATTTAGAAAATCAATATTATCTAATACAGTATCATTGAAAACATAATCATCCTTAACCACTTGAATTAGTGCATCGATAACGGTATTACCAGTTATATATATATTATCGGCAGAAATCCCACCAGCCATTAGGTTGTTGTAGTTTTGAACAGTAGGTGCAAAGTGTAGATTGGAAAGCTGAGATGTTAAAATACGATTCATCTCCTCAGGATATGGAGAATATTTGTTTCCACTCCTAAGTCCTGCCTCCACATGTCCCACAGGAATCTTTTCATAAAATGCTGCTAAAGCCCCAACAAATGTTGTGGTCGTATCCCCATGCACTAGAATTAAATCCGGTCTATCACTTTTTAAGACCCCTTCTAGTCCCTTCAGAACTCTATTGGTTATATCTGAAATTGTTTGTCCATGTTTCATAATATCTAAATCATGGTCGGGCTTTATTTTAAATAATTCTAAAACCATATCAAGCATTTCCCTATGTTGTGCTGTTACACATACCTTCGATTCAATACCCGGTGTTGATTCAAGTTGCTTTATTAAAGGGGCCATCTTTATAGCCTCCGGTCTAGTTCCAAATACAGTCATCACTTTTATTCTTTTCATATTCTTTTCCTCTTCTTTCCTCACCTAAAGTAAATTATTTTATTATATGCTCCCTAATACACCAAATATTATTATACTTATTCAATATAGTTATTCCAAAATATAGTTACTCTATTTAAACTATTCTACAAAAAAAATAAAAAACCTACCTTTTACTGTAGATTTTTTTATTTTCATTGTATCTCATAACACTTTTTCTATGAATTTGCCTTTCTCTCTTCACGACGCTTAACTAAACCAAATAAATATGCCCCAGAGACAATGGCTACTCCAATTGTAGATATAACTATATATGCAATTGAATTTCTAGTATCAGATATGAAGATTGCACTTCCACCTAAAAATATACTTATTGAATAAAGAGTTAGAACAGTCTGTTTTTGTGTTAATCCATGTTCTAAAAGTCTATGATGTAAATGTCCTTTATCAGCTTCCATAATTGGTCTTTTGTTTACTAATCTTCTAAGTATCGCAAAGGTAGTATCAAACACAGGTACTCCTAAAGCTAGTACAGGAATTGCAACTGCAATTGTAGTCGCAGTTTTAATTACACCTTCAATAGAAATAGTAGCCAATAAAAACCCGATTAAAAGAGAACCCGTATCCCCCATAAATATACTGGCAGGATTAAAGTTATATGGCAGGAATCCAATGGCAGAACCAGCTAAAATAAATAGTAATAAAGCTACTGTATAGCCTCCGTTTAAGTAAGCAACTACCCCTAGTGATATAGATGCTATAGTAGCAACTCCAGCTGCTAAACCATCCAAACCATCAATAAGGTTTACTGTATTTGTAATCCCGACTATCCAAAACACAGTGATAGGTATACTCAGAGCATTTAACCAAATCAAATTGTCTGATTTGGTCATAATGCTAGAAATGAATTCTATTCTAACACCAAAATATACAGCAACCAAAGCTGCCGCAACTTGCACAGATAGTTTTAGCTTCGCTGATATCTGTTTAGTATCATCTAATATACCGATTCCGACAATCATAGTCGCCCCGACAAATATCCCAATAAAATCCCCTTGGGTACTTGCAAAAAAACTTCTATTCGAAAGAAATGTTATTAATGTCGTTGCTACGAATGCTAAGTAAATTGCCAATCCTCCTAAACGAGGTACTGGTTCTTTGTGCACTCGGCGGTTATCCTTTGGCACATCAATTGCCCCAATTTTGTACGCCATTTTTCTAGCATATGGGGTTAAGGTATATGATATTGATATTGCAATTAAAAAAGATATCAAATATATAGGTAACATGAAAAAACCTCCAGTTAATCATATGCCATTTTCCGTGACTTTTCGCATACTCAATGTATATTGTACAATAAACACATGAGATTTTCAATGTATTAAATTGGGTACTCTAACTAAATTTAATAAATTCAATGCCGGCTTCCCTAAGCATTTTTTCTGAGAACTCATCTGGATACTCACCGTTAAACACAATCCTTTTAATACCAGAGTTTATTATCATTTTAGCACAAATAACGCAAGGCATATGAGTTACGTAAATAATTCCATCCCTAATTGAGATACCGTGCAATGCTGCCTGAATAATAGCATTCTGCTCTGCATGGAGACCTCTACAGAGTTCATGTCTCTCCCCGGAGGGAACATTCAGTTCTTCCCTAAGACAGCCAACCACTTCACAATGTTGTATGCCAGAGGGGGCTCCATTATATCCACTTGCTAGAACCCTCTTATCCCTTACTATAACGGCGCCAACCTGACGTCGAATACAGGTCGATCTTTTCTTTACAGTCTCAGCAATCTCCATGAAATAA
>Ga0194138_10001375_pt1 | contig 11637 bp, 5 predicted proteins | sample TARM_MetaG_T2_14_FD_134022 | JGI IMG/M metagenome (GOLD analysis project Ga0194138, IMG submission 134022) | Freshwater microbial communities from Pennsylvania, USA, analyzing microbe dynamics in response to fracking - TARM_MetaG_T2_14 (version 2) | ecosystem: Environmental > Aquatic >...
ATGAAGGATCGAGCGCCGAAAGCGTACAAGCGCCTGCAGAGCAACAAGACGCTGGAAATGACGCTGGACAACCTGCTGGCGGAGTACGTCGAAACCAAGGACGTGCTCAAGAGCGAGGCAGTCAGTCAGACGCGGACGCAGGGCAGCCCGGAGTACAAGGCCGACCCGATGGCCGCGACACAACATCTGACGCAGGCGTTCGCAATGGCCGAGGAGACAGCGCTCAAGCAGGCGGTCGAACGGATCGACGCCCTGGAGACTACCGAATCCAGCCCGGTGAGCTGAAACGCACCGGCAGTTGGCGCAACACCGCCGAGCAGAACGTCGAGATTGTCGAGCTGGTCAAGCGGCTGGATGAAGAAGGCCGCCCAGCCACACGCGACGAACAGGCGAAACTCGCCAAGTTCACCGGCTGGGGTGCCAGCGAGATTGCCAACGGCATCTTCCCCGACGCCAATGGGCGCTACAAGGATGATCGCTGGAAAGCGCTGGGCGAGCGCCTGAAAGCCGCCATGACGGACGAAGAGTATGCCCAGGCGCGCCGTACTACCCAGTATGCCCACTACACCAGCGAAGGCGTCATACGCTCCATCTACGACGGCTTGACCCGTATGGGCTTTGCTGGCGGCTCGGTGCTGGAACCCGGCATGGGTGTTGGTTCTTTCCGTGGCCTCATGCCATCGCAGGTAATGAGCAATAGCCAGTACACTGGCGTTGAGTACGACACCTTTACCGGCAAGATCGCCAAGCACCTGTACCCCGACAGCAACGTTATCATTGGCGACTTCACGCGCACCAAGCTGCCGAAGGAGTTTTTTGACGCGGCTATCGGTAACCCGCCGTTCTCGCGCACCAAGGTTACGGCAGACCCAGAGTACCGGAAGCACAGCTTTATGCTTCACGACTACTTCTTTGCCAAGACCATCGACCGCGTGAAGCCGGGTGGACTGGTAACGTTTGTCACCTCCAAGGGCACGATGGACAAGGGCAATGCCCGCGCCCGCCAGTACCTTGCCGAGCGTGCCAACCTTGTGGGCGCTATCCGCCTGCCCCAGACAGCGTTCAAGGACAACGCAGGCACCGAGGTAGTGACTGACGTTCTGTTCTTCCAGAAGCGTGGCCCAGGCGTACCGGAGAACGACGTGGCTTGGCTGGGCACCAAGGAGATCAGCACTCCCCAGGGTACGGCGACCATCAACGAGTATTTTGCCGACCATCCAGAAATGGTGCTGGGCGAGCACGCCATGACCGGCTCCATGTACCGTTCCAATGAGTACACGGTGACGCCACGCCAAGGTGTGGACATTGAGCAGGCGTTCGCAGAGGCCATCAAGAATCTGCCCGAAGATATGTACCGCCCGCAGCGAGGCAGCCGCGAGGAAAAGGCCGCCGTTGTTGACCGCGACTTCAACCCCAAGCACCAGAAGGAAGGTGGTGTCTATCTGGGCGATGACGGCACACTGCGCATCATTGAGAACGGCAGCGGCGTGGCGCTTGAAAGCCGCACCGGCTCCAACGGCAAAAATATTCCGCTTAATCCCAAGCAGAAAGAGTGGCTCAAGGGCTACGTTGGCGTGCGTGACGCGCTGAAACAGGCCCAGCTAGACCAGCTTACCAACGGCAACTGGGAAGCCTCCCTCAAGGCGCTGAACGACGCCTACGACGCATTCACCAAGAAGCATGGAAAGATCCTGGCGCACACAGTCAGCGAGAAGGAGAACGCGGACGGCAGCATTTCCGTTACGCGCCGCTTCAAGAACAACCCGCTACTGGACATCGACGTTGAAAGCCCGCTGGTCTACGCCATCGAGGATATCAAGCCGGACGGAAGCATCGTCAAGGCTCCCTCGATGCTGGGTCGCACACTGCAGAAAGACCCAGAGCCGCAGATTAAGACCACACAGGATGCGCTCTTTGTCTCGCTCAATCAGATTGGCTCACTCAACGTTGACGACGTGGCGAGGCTGGCCGGTATCAGCCGCGACGAGGTTATCAGCGAGCTTGGCGACCTGATCTACAACGACCCGTCGACCGGCTGGACGATGGCCGACGAGTACCTGTCCGGCGACGTGGTGAAGAAGTTGCGCGAGGCCGAGGCGGCTGCCCGTGTTGATCGCAACATGCGCCGCAACGTGGAAGCGCTCAAGGCTGTTCAGCCGCGCCAACTGGCACCGGCAGACATTACCGTGCAGCTAGGCTCCCACTGGGTGCCCGCCAGCGACGTTCAGAACTTTGCCGCCGAGATCCTCAACGAGCGGATCGACGTTAATTACAGCCCCCAGGCAGCGGCATGGTCTGCCGAAGGTGGCCGGAGAATGGCTGGCGAATGGTCTACGTCTGCGCGCTCGACGGGTGAAATCCTGGATGGCGTGCTGAACAACCGCCAGCTCAAGGTGACCTACCGCGACAGCGAAGGCAAAACCCACACCGACACCGAAGCAACCGAGGCGGTGAACAACATCGCCAAGAAGATGCGCGATGCCTTCCGCCGCTGGATCTGGCAGGACACCGCACGCACCGAGCGACTGGTTAGCTATTACAACGAGAACTTCAACAACATCGTACCGCGCCAGTTCGACGGTTCTCACCTGACGCTCCCTGGCGTATCGACACGCTTTGACCTGTACCCGCACCAGAAGCGCGCTATCTGGCGAGCGATTCAGGAGGGCAATACCTACTTCGCCCACAGCGTTGGCGCAGGCAAGGCCCAGCCGCTCGATGCGAAAATCCTTACTCCTAATGGCTGGAAGCTGATGGGAGACATCAAGCCGGGTGATATGGTCATCACTCAATCCGGCAAGCCGACCATGGTGGAAGCTGTTTTCCCCCAGGGCGATAAGGAGATTTACCGCGTATCTTTCTCCGATGGATCATCTACAGAATGTTGTGACGAACATCTTTGGCTGACGCATACCTACGCGGAGCGCAACGCCGCTAACAACGCGCTTAGGCTTGGTAAGGAGTGGGAATGTGCAAAGCCTAAAGTTCGGCAGTTATCTGAAATTCGAGAGACACTTAACGCTAGCCACCTTGGTGCTAAGAACCACTCTATCCCTATGGTCGAGCCGGTTGAATTCGATCAACAGCTCGTTCCTCTTGATCCGTATTTGATTGGTGCGCTTATCGGCGACGGCCATATCGGTGAAAAATCTGTATCAATTACAGGAGCAGATCACGAAGTCATTTACAGCCTTGTGGTTCCTGATGGTGTTCATCTACGCAAGAACGATAGCGATGACCGATGCACGTCTTGGCACTTTATCGGCACCGAATGGCGCAATAACCCGGTGCTTACCGCGTGTCGCGACCTGGGGCTGGCAGGAAAGGTGTCGCACGAAAAATTCGTCCCTGATGTCTATAAGTTCAACGACACGCAAGTACGCCTTGCTGTGTTGAAAGGCCTGATGGATACCGATGGAACCGTATCCAAGCGCGGTCACTCTGCAAGTTTCTCAACGGCATCTAATCGCCTAGCAGATGATGTTGCGTTCCTTGTCCAGTCGCTTGGCGGGACAGCCAAAATAAGCACCAAGAAAACCGCATATGCGCATAATGGCGAGCGTAAAAATGGCCGATTGGCATACAACGTCTCGGTATCAATGCCTGCAAATGTAAACCCGTTCCATATTGGAAGAAAGGCCGGGGCGCTGATCCCTAAGACGAAATACAAACCTACGCGGTACATTGTCGGTGTCGAGCCTATTGGAAGAAAGGCGGCGCAATGTATTCGAGTGTCAGATCCTTCACACCTCTATGTGACTGACGACTTTATCGTTACGCATAACACCTTCACCATGATCGCCGCAGGCATGGAGGAGCGCCGCCTTGGCCTGTCTCGCAAGCCTGCCTATGTCGTGCCCAACCACATGCTGGCTCAGTTCTCCAAGGAGTTCCTGGAGCTGTACCCGACCGCCAACATCATGGTGGCCGACGAAAAAAACTTCCACACGCGCAACCGGCAGCGCTTTGTGGCCCAGGCCGCGTTGAACGACCCGGATGCCATCATCATCACGCACTCGGCGTTTGGCATGATCGGCATGAGCGACGAGTTCTCCAACGACTTCATCCAGAAGCAAGTGGATGAGATGCGCGCCATTCTGGACGAGGTGGACAAGAGCGACCGGCTCACGCGCAAGCAGATCGAGCAGCGCATCGAGCAGCTTGAAAACCGTCTGGTATCAAAGCAGCGCGGCGAGAAGAAGGACAAGGTGCTGACGTTCGAGGAGCTGGGTGTTGACCGCCTGTTCGTTGACGAGGCCCACGAGTTCCGCAAGCTCGACTTTGCCACCAACCGGGGCAACATCAAGGGCATCGACTCTACCGGCTCCCAGAAAGCCCTCGACCTGTTTATGAAAACCCAATACCTGGAGCAGAAGAACCCAGGGCGCTCACTGGTCATGGCGTCTGGTACGCCTGTCACCAACACAATGGGCGAGCTGTACACTGTGCAGCGCTTCTTCCAGCAGGATCAGCTAGAGGCCGATGGCTTGTCACGCTTCGATGCGTGGTCCAATCACTTTGGCGAGGTAGTGGAAGGCTTCGAGCAGAACGCAGCCGGTGGCTATCAGGTAGTGAGCCGCTTTGCCAAGTTCGTGAACGTGGCCGACCTGATGAGCCGTGTGCGCTCTTTCATGGACGTGCTGACCAGCGAGCAGCTTGGCGACTTGGTGCAGCGTCCAAGCGTGGAAGGCGGCCAGCGTGAAGTCGTGGTGACGCCTGTTCCCGATGGCTACAAGGCATACCAGAAGGAGCTTGAAAGCCGGATCAAGCAGATTCAGAGCCGCTCCGGCCCGCCAGCGCCAGGGGATGACATTATCCTCAACGTGATTGCCGATGGCCGTTTCTCTGCCATCGACATGCGCTTTGTCGACCCCACGCTACCCAGCGACCCGAACAGTAAGCTCAACCGCCTGCTAGATGACGTGATTGCCGCCTATCACGACACTGCAGAAAACGAGTACCGCACTGGCTCCAGCAAAGATCCCGTTCCTGGTTCCAGTCTGATGGTGTTCACCGACCTTGGTTTGGGCGAGGCGTCTGCCAAAAACCGTGTCGTCGACATGAAGGCATGGATGCGCAAGCGCCTTATTGATGGCGGCGTCTCTCCCAGCCATATCGCCTTCATGCGCGACAACAAGCAGCACGCCAAGAAAGAGCGCCTGTTCTCCGACATGCGCCAGGGAAAGAAGCGCATCCTCATTGGCGGCAAGGACATGGAAACCGGCGTGAACGTGCAGAAACGCTTGTCGCACCTGTTCCACCTGGATGCTCCCTGGTTCCCTGCAGCGGTTGAGCAGCGCGAAGGGCGCATTATCCGCCAGGGCAACCAGAACCAGTCGGTGAACGTCAAAGCCTACGCCACCAAGGGCAGCTACGACTCCACCATGTGGGGCATGTTGTCACGCAAGGCGCGCTTCATCGAGCAGGCCATGTCCGGTGATGCCAACATGCGCTCGATGGATGACGTTTCCGAAGCCTCCAGCTTCGAGATGGCGTCGGCCCTGGCTTCCGGAGATGAGCGCTATCTGAAAATGGCCGGTCTAAAGTCGGACGTTGAGCGCCTGAACCGCCTGTACTCAGCGCACCGCACCGAGCAGCGCCAGCTTGCCAACGATGAGCGCTGGGTGAAATCCAGCCTGGACAACAACCGCAAGATTGTTGGCGAGATCGAAACAGCCCTCAAGAGCCGCCAGGAGATCCGCGCAGGCGAGTTTGAAGGCAAGGTGGGTAGTCAGACCTTTGACAAGCGCGAGGACTTCAGCAACGCCATATTTGACGCCTTCAAGGCCAAGGCCGAAGCCAACACCGAAGGCGATGCCGTGCTTGGCAAGCTGGGTGGCTTCGATGTGGTCTACTCAGGCTTAAAGCTCAAGGGCAGCGGCGACTTCTCCGCCTCACTGGACATGCGCCTCCCAGGCGATAACGAATCGCTGGCGGTCTATCCCATTGACCCAGGCATGAGCATATCGGGCATCGCTACCCGCGCCGTGAACCAAGTCAACCGTCTGGACCGCGACTTGGCCGACCGCCGAGATCAGGTCGAGCAGCTAGAGCGCCGCCTGGAGAAGATCGAAAGCCGCAAGGGTGCGCCGTTTGCGGAAATGCAGGAGCTTACCGACAAGCAGGATGAGTTGACCGAGCTGGAGCTGGAGCTTGCCTCCGAGCAATCTACCATGGATGAAGCGCAGGACGAGGCCGCACAGCAGGAAAGCAGCACCGTTATCGCTGACTCCGCTTCGCTGGGTGGCCGTGGCCTGACGACCGACGAGATGGACGCAAGGCTGCGCGAAGGCTCAACCGGCGAGGTCATGGGCCGCTTGCTCGACAACGGCAAGATTGTGCTGCATGACACCGTGCGAAACGCGCTACCCGGCGCGCCTGCAGGCACCGCCGCCTTTGTTGATACCCGTGGCCGCGTGCATCTGATCGGTCGCAACATCTCTCCGCAGACGATGGAATCCACGATCATGCACGAGATGTTCCACTCGGCTGTCCGGCCTCTGATCGGCACCGAGCAATGGAACAGCCTGCAGCGCGACCTTGGCCGCCTATATCGCCAGTACGAACACTCTTCCGGCAAGGCGCGTGACTTCTTCGACATGGCCAAGCGCCGCATCGACTACGCACAGTCGGTAGGCGACACCATGAACGATGCGCGCAAGATCGAGGAGTTTGGTGCCTACGCTATCGAGGAGTACGCCAACGCACCCGCAAGCCTCAAGAAGTGGGTGGATAACATGCTCGGCCACGTCAAGGCATGGCTGCGCCGTGCGTTTGGCATCCAGGCTGGGCAGATCACGCCTGCACAACTGCGCTCGCTGACACTGGCCGCGATGCGCAATGGCGAGCTGGCACCCAGCCCCTCGCTGGGTACGGCGCTGAATGTTCAGCAGATCCAGGAAGCCGAGCGCGCAGCCGCAGAGCACCGCGCCGTTGCCCAGGCAACCAAGGCAATCCGGCAGCCTGACGACAACCCCAACGACTTCGATGGTGGTGTAATCCGCGACCTTGGCCGCGTGGCCAACTGGGTGCAGCACCCTTACACCATCGCCTCGCTGAACCCTGAGTTCACGCCGGTTTTCCGCACGGGCATGAGACAGGCGCAGTTCCGCGACGAGATCATTGCCGAGATGTTCCCCGACTTCCAGAACTACCATTCATTACCGGCAGCCAAGCGCGCCAACGTGAACAAGGTGCTGGAGATCGGACGCCTTACCGGCATGAGCTTCACCGAACAGTCGCTCAAGGACGGCATTATCAACCCAGGCTTCAAGACCGTCGTTGCCTACGACGAGAACGGAGACATTGTTCGCCGCAAGGAACCGATACACGCTGCGCTGACGAAGCCCAACGAGGAGGTAAAGCTGACAGCCGAGGAGCGCACCGCCTACATTGGACTGCGCCAGATGTTCGATGGCGCACTTGACCGCTTCCGCGACCAGACTTTGATCGACTTCAACCTGTCCGAGTTCGTTGGGCTATCCGACCCGGTAAGCGCCATCATGGACAGCATTAGCGACGACATGAGCGTGAAGCAGCAGGAGCGTCTACAGAACATCGCTCAGACCATTCAGGAGATCGAGCAGGCCAAGCGTACCGGCTATGTCCCGCTGTCACGCTATGGCCGCTACGCCATCACCGTGAAGGAGGACCGCGCCAACATCGAGTACGTCAAGAACCCCGAAGGCGGCTGGATTGCCCGTGGCGTGCCTGATGACATGGACGCCTTCATGGAAGAGATCGGCGCGACCTGGAACGACTTGGAAGGCGGCTGGCAGGTGGACGGCGCACAGCGCCAAGCACTGCGCCGCGAGAACAGCCGCACGGTCTACAGCGAGAAGGTAGAGGCTACCGACCTGCGCGACCGCATGATCCAGTGGCGTGCAGAGAAAACCGGCGCACCGGCTACCCGTATCCCGGCAGTTCGCGCAGCACGCGACCGCATCAAGCAGGAGTGGGTAGGCGACCATGCCAACCGCCGTATCAGTGTGTTCGATACCCAGCGCAAGCAGGACAAGGCGAAAGTCAGCCTTACCGAGCTGGATTCGCTGGCCGAGCTGACGCAGCTTGACAACGAGACATGGGGAGCGGTGCGCGAACAGTTCTCCAAGGCCATGCAGGGTAGAGGCTTCCGCAAGCACTTCTTCCACTCCGACAACGTGCCCGGTTACACCGCCGACTTCGAGCGAGCCATTGGTGACTACATCGCCAGCATGGCGGGCCACTTGTCACGCCGCCACCATGAGCGCGACTGGCAGGACTCCATCTCGAACATTAAGGGCCGCCGCATGGGCCGGTACGCCGAGGAGTACAAGGATTACGTCAATAACCCACAGGAAGAGTACGCCATGCTGCGTCTGACCGGCTTCCTGTTCTACATCGCGGGCAACGTCTCCACTGCAGCGCTCAACGCGACGCAGGTGCCGATTATGACCATGCCCATTCTCACCCAGGCATCGAACAGCGCCATCGCCTCAATGGAAGTGACACGCGCCTACAAGGACGCGCTGCGCATGACCAGCTTTGTTGACAAGGGCATGGATATGTTCGACCCGGCAGATGCACCCGCCGACGTGCGCGACGAGGTGCAGGCTGCATGGGACGAGGGCATGTTCGCACCGCAGTTCACCCACGAGGTAATGGGCTTCACTGGCCGCAGCGACACCGGCCTCAAGGCTGGCTATGAAAAGACCATCAACTATGTGGCTTCCAGCTACACCTACATCGAGCGTCTGAACCGGCTGGTGACCTACATCGCCGCCGTGCGTACCGCCAAGCGCAAGGGTACGAAGGCCAACGCAGAGCGCGCCTTCAAGGGTAACGCGCTGGCACGCCATACTCTGCTGGGAGATAACTGGTCACCCAAGGCGTTTGGCGAGTTCATCGTGGACGAATCGCAGTTCCTCATGGGCAAGCAGAACCGCTCCAAGATGCTGCGCAGCCACGGCGCGGCCATCTTCCAGTTCATGTCGTTCGTGATGAACAGCTTGCAGGCGTGGTATCGCTGGGCATCGCTGCATGGGCGCGACGGCAAGATGGGTGTGGCGGCATCCATTGCGGCGATTGTGGCACTCTCCGGCATCTGGGGCGCGCCTGGACTCGACCACCTGCGCGAAATTTATGAGCGCTTCTACGCCTGGATGTTTGGTGAGGATGAGGATCTCAAGGCTAGCCTGCGTCAGTGGATCTACGAGAAAACGGGCAGCGTGAGGCTTGCCGAGATAGTCGACAAGGGTGGCCTGTACCCGCTGGGTATGGATATGTCCGGTCGTATCGGCATGATGAGCATTGCGCCGGATCTCACTTCTGTTACCGGAGCGCTCGGCATCCCCGCCGACCTACTGATCGGTCGACCCGTTCGCGCCATCGAGAAGGCACGCAGCGGCGACACGCTGGGGGCAGTGGGCGAGGCGCTACCCAACTTCGCCAAGAACCCCATCATCGCCCAGAGCTGGCGCGAGAAGGGCGTGAGAAGCGGTCGTGGGCAGCAAATCCTCACGCCAGATCAGATCCCGACCCACGCGCTCTGGTACAAGTCGCTCGGCATCCAATCCACCGCCGTTACCAATGCGCGTGATTATCTGTGGGCGCAATACCGCAGCCAGACACGCATTGACGGTATCAAGGGTCGCTACCTCAACCGGATAGCGCAGGCGGAGACAGAAGCAATCCGCAACGAGAACCCGGAGCGGCAGGCGGAGATTGAAGCACGGATAGAGGCGGTATGGGCCGAGGTGGATGCGTACAACCGGGCCAACCCGGAGCGGCCTATCCGTATCCGGCCAAGTCAGATACGGCAGCGCATCGAGCGCAATCTGTACGGCCTGGAGGCGCTGGCAGGCAAGGAGCGCCGTGATGCCAGAACGGATGCGGAGATGCTGCGCGAGGTCTACCGCATCGACGAAACGCTAGAAATGGATGATGAACGCTGACACAAGGATGATGACGAAGGGGAAGGACAGGCCAAGGAACAGGCCAATCCTCTCCTTCACCATTCCCCCAGGCCCACGGTGCCAGCGGTGCATAAGGGTGTGCATACAAACGCGGCTATGCTTCTTCATGGTAGAATCCTGTTAGCTGGTGCCCGGTCCGGTATTGTTCCTCTCGGCTCGACGGACGGCGAGTAACCGGGCTGTACCGTCCACCTTAACCCTTATAATATAAAATGTCTTGACGCGGCACGGAATGGCAGGGTGACGAATGAAAAAAACGGTTATACTCTGACACCAGTGGTTCATCTACCGCGAGGCGCACGGCGTCGTGTTCAACACCTACGCAGGGCCAGTGACGCAACTCGAAAGGAGCTGTCATGGCCAATAACCCAAGACCGCCAAGCAAGGGGCGAGCTGTGATTGATGAATTGAGAACCTTCATGGAAAGACACGGGGCGTTCCTCGTCATCATACTAAGCGTCGTCGCTGTCAGATGGCTTTGGTCAGAAACGAAGAAGAGCTGGAAAGAGTGGCTGCGCCACCTTGCTGTATCGCTGTTGGTGGGCGGTCTGCTCAATATGTACCTTACCGATATTCCCAACGAGACGTTAGGCGTGGGAACAAAGGGCGTCATCCTTGCCCTTGTGGTGCTTCAAGCGGATCATATTTTTGTTGGCTTGATGGCTATGGGCCAGCGCTTCCGTGACGACCCCGCGAACTTCATTCGGTCAATCATGGATATATGGAGGGGCCGCAATTGAGTATCGTTGCGTATATCAACCTCGCCATTGCCGTTATCGGCATCGTGCTTGCCGCTTTTACCCTAAAGGCCATGCCCAATAGGCGGAGAAGCGAGCCAATTATAGGCGATATTATGGTTTTGATCGCCTACCTTCTGATGATTAACAGTGACTACCTGCTTAGCGCCACGTCGTACCAAGGCATGGCGGCTGCCGCTTGGCATGTATTCGACCTGTCGGTGTTGCTGAACATCATCTTTCACATTCGCAACGCATCGGCAACAAGGAGCCAGTAATGATACGCATCGGCCACCGTGGCAGCGAGACACGCGAGCTTCAAGAGAAGCTCGGCAACGCCGGTTATCGGCTGGAGGCGGACGGCATTTTTGGCCCTGCGACTGATGCCGCCGTTCGCCGCTTCCAGCGTGATCGCGGCTTGGTGGTCGATGGTATCGCTGGGCCTAAGACGATGGCAGCACTCGGCGGGGAGCGCGACACCAGCCAGAACATGAAGGCGTTTTTGGACATGATCGCCCACGCGGAAGGAACCGACCGCTTTGGCGACGAAGATGGTTACAACGTCATCGTGGGCGGCGAGCTGTTTCACGACTACAGCGACCACCCCAACAAGCGGATTTATCTACCTGCTTACAAGATCTACTCGACCGCTGCAGGGCGCTATCAGATCCTTCACCGCTACTGGCAGCACTACAAGCAGCAGCTTGGGCTACCCGACTTCGGGCCAGCCAGCCAAGACCGCTACGCTATCCAGCAGATCAAGGAGCGTCGCGCCTATGAGGACGTGATGGCGGGCCGCATCGAGTCGGCTATCCACAAGTGCCGGAATATCTGGGCAAGCTTTCCTGGCGCTGGTTACGGACAACGCGAGGTCGATGCTGCCGAGCTGGTGGCGTTCTACCAATCAAAGGGAGGTACGCTTGCATGATGCCTGAGATCCTGATGGG
>Ga0194138_10001377_pt1 | contig 11628 bp, 12 predicted proteins | sample TARM_MetaG_T2_14_FD_134022 | JGI IMG/M metagenome (GOLD analysis project Ga0194138, IMG submission 134022) | Freshwater microbial communities from Pennsylvania, USA, analyzing microbe dynamics in response to fracking - TARM_MetaG_T2_14 (version 2) | ecosystem: Environmental > Aquatic >...
CGTTTTACTTCATAGAAATGAACACCCGAATCCAGGTCGAACACCCTGTCAGTGAAATGATTACGGGCATTGACATCATTGCTGAACAAGTACGTATCGCTTCAGGGTTTCATCTTCCCTATAAACAGGAATCCATCAAACCAAAAGGGCATGCAATAGAAGTGAGAATCAATGCGGAAAATCCGGTTAAAAACTTCATGCCTTCACCCGGCAGAGTATCTTTTCTTCATTTTCCACAAGGACCAGGCATACGCTTTGATTCCATGCTCTATCAGGAGTATACGGTATCACCGCATTATGATTCCATGGTGGGCAAACTCATTGTTCATGCAAATGACAGACCTGCGGCCATCAGAAAGATGCGCTCGGTGCTTGAAGAGCTTATCACCGAAGGCATCACGACGAACCAGTGGTTTCTCTGGATGATCATGAATCACGAAGATTACGTAGAAGGTTCTGTTGATACATCCTTCATCGTCAAAAACATAAAGAAGCTGATTCGCTATGAAAACTGACCTTTTGAAAAAGGCGCTCAAACGCCATAAAGCATTCAAGAATGAATTTAAAACCTATTATGTGGACGACAAGAAGAAACCCTCGAAACCTGACGTACCAGCCGGGCTTTATGAACAGTGTCCTTCATGCAAGGCAAATCTTAATCGGAATGATCTCGCTGAGAACCACTATGTGTGCGAGGCATGTGGACACCATTTTAGAATCCGTGCGCTTGAACGTATTGAACTCACCGCGGACAAACACACCTTTTTGGAAAAGGGACGGGGGTTCATCACGCTCAATCCGCTTTTTCAAGAAGGGTATGAACAAAAACTCGAAACCGCTAGAAAGAGAAGTGGCAGCGACGACGCCTTCGTTTACGGGTACGCTGAAATCGGGGGAGAACCTTGTGTCCTCGGTGTGCTTGACAGCCACTTCATGATGGGAAGCATGGGAAGCGTCGTAGGCGAAAAAGTCGTGAAAAGCGCGGAATACGCCATGGTCAAGAAACTGCCACTCATCATTTTTTCCGCATCCGGAGGTGCCCGCATGCAAGAAGGCATTTTCTCCTTGATGCAGATGGCCAAAACAAGTGGTGCTATCAAGAAACTGCATGAACAGGGTCTTCTCTATATAAGCGTGCTGACCCACCCCACTACCGGGGGCGTAAGTGCATCGTTTGCGACTCTTGGGGATATCAATATCGCTGAACCCGGAGCGCTTATAGGGTTTGCGGGCCCAAGAGTCATCAAACAAACCATCAAAGAGACATTGCCTGAAGGCTTTCAGAGATCTGAATTTCTGCTTGAAAAAGGGATGCTTGACAAAGTGGTGCATAGAAATGATATGAAGAATGTACTTACTACGCTTCTTCGACTTCACAACCCAAGGACTGATACCTTTGACAATACTTGATAAGGAAAAGAAACTCAAAACGCTTGAAAAAGAGCTCAAGCATCTTGAAGATGACAAGGCACAAGCTTCTATTTTGAAAACCATTGATGAAATCAAGAAACACGCCATGAAGAACCTTGATGCATGGGATAGAGTCTTGCTTGCAAGACATCCGAAAAGACCCAAGTTTCAAGACATCACGTCGCTTCTTTTTGACAATTTCATTGAACTTCACGGTGACAGGCTTTTTGGAGATGATTCGGCTGTGTCGGGTGGCATCGCTTTTTTTAACGGCAGAGCTGTTACCGTCATCGGTCATGTTAAAGGAAAAAGCACTGATGAAAACATTCATCACAATTTTGGCATGGCGCACCCTGAAGGCTATAGAAAATCACTAAGACTCATGCAACAGGCGGAAAAATTCGGCCGTCCAATCATCACCTTCATCGATACGCCAGGGGCTTATCCCGGCGTTGGGGCTGAGGAACGGGGCCAAAGCGAGGCTATCTCAAGAAGTCTTTATGAAATGAGTCACTTAAGCGTTCCGGTCATTGCGTTCGTCGTAGGAGAAGGCGGCAGTGGCGGTGCTCTCGCGATTGGGGTTGCCAACAAGGTCTACATGCTTGAAAACAGCATCTATTCCATTTTGAGTCCTGAAGGCTATGCAAGCATCCTCTGGAAAGACGCTTCCAAACAAAAGGAAGCGGCTGAAGCGATGAAACTCACAGCGTTTGATCTCAGGGATTTTGGGATTGTTGACGGTATTGTCAAAGAGCCCCTCTTCGGTGCTCACAGAGACAAAAAATCCACTATTGAAAACATGCGTGAAACCCTCACGCAGGCACTTGAAACTTTTGAAGGCATGAATGCCTTTGAAATTAGGAACGAACGCTATTTGAAATTCAGAAATACCGGGTTCTTCCAAAGATTCAATTATGAAAACCTGAAAGGGGTGTACTGATGAAACATACCCATATACTTAGTACCGGGTCCTATGTCCCGGACAATGTCATAGACAATGCCACCATGGAGAAACTCGTCGACACTTCAGACGAGTGGATCACAAGCAGAACAGGTATTGAGAGAAGACACATAAGCGTTGATGAGAATACGTCGGACCTTGCCTACAAGGCTGCGCTTGACGCCCTTGAAAAAGCATCCATGAAACCAAGAGACATTGAGCTTATCATCGTGGCGACCGTGACGGGTGACTATCTATTCCCTGGCGTTTCACAACTGCTTCAAAAAAGACTCGGCTGTGAAACCGTTCCGGCATTTGATATCAATGCGGCCTGCACGGGGTTCGTGTATGCCCTTGAAATCGCAGACAAGATGATGGCTTCAGGCGCTTATCATAATGCACTGATTGTCGGTGCGGAGGCGTTGTCGAAACTTACGGATTTTGAAGACAGAAATACCTGTGTGCTTTTTGGAGACGGTGCAGGCGCGTTCGTACTTGAACGTTCTGAGAAATCCGGTGTAAATGCCATAACTGTCAAAAGTGACGGAGACACTAAAGGTCACTTGAAACTGGAAGGCTATCCGCTCAAGATTAACTTCAAAACACCTGAATACAGTTTGCCGTTTATCAAGATGAATGGACGAGAAATCTTCAGATTCGCAACACAGGTCTTTCCAGCGGTCATCCATGAACTTCTTGAGAAGTCAAAGAGCACACTCAAGGATCTCGATTTGATTGTGGCCCATCAGGCCAATAAACGTATCATTGAGAAATCCGCAAAAACCCTCAAGATACCACTTGAGAAAATGTATATGAATATCGAGTCCATGGGCAACACCTCAGCCGCAAGCATTCCGCTTGCGGTTGATGAAGCCATCACGAGTGGGCGCCTGAAACGTGGAGACACATTCGCAATCGCCGCATTCGGAGGCGGACTTACCTGGGGAGGTGCCATCATTGAGTATTGAAAAGACCAACATATGCGCCCTTTTGGGCATCAAGTATCCTGTGATTCAGGGAGGCATGGCCAACATTGCCGATCACAGGCTTGCCTCAGCCGTCTCTAATGCAGGAGGCCTTGGACTTCTTGGAAGTGGGGGCTGGAGTGTCGAGCGAATCAAAGAAGAAATAAGAAAGACACGTGAACTTACAGACAAGCCATTTGGACTCAATATCATGCTCATGCATCCAAAGAAGGACGAAATCGCTAAACTTGCCGTAGAGGAAAATATTGAAGTCATCACAACCGGTGCGGGCAATCCCGGCCCTTACATGACCATGTGGAAAGAAGCGGGCATCACCGTGATTCCCGTAGTTCCAAGTGTGGCTCTTGCCAAGCGTGTAGTAAGAAACGGTGCAGACGCCGTAATCGTGGAAGGGACTGAAGCTGGCGGTCATGTCGGAGAAATCTCCACGTTCTCCCTTGTACCTCAGACTGTAGATGCCGTCAATGTTCCTGTCATTGCGGCTGGAGGCATCGCTGATACCCGGGGTGTGAACGCAGCGTTTGCCCTAGGAGCAAGCGGTGTGCAAATCGGGACAGTCTTGCTTACAAGCGAGGAATGCCCGATTCACATAAACTACAAGCAAAAAATCGTGAACGCAAGAGATACGGATACCATCGTGACAGGGAGAAACTTCAATGCGCCGGTTCGCGTGCTCAAAAACAAAATGTCCAAACAGTATCTGAAAATGTCCAATGAAAGTGTCGACAGAATGGAACTTGAAAAACTGACTCTTGGCTCCCTCAAAAAAGCCGTCTTCGATGGCAACAAGGATCAGGGATCCTTCATGGCCGGGCAGATTTCGGGACTCATCAGTTCCATTCAACCTGTCAAGACCATCCTTGAATCCATGTTTGAAAGTGATACTCTCTGCAAAGAGGCGAGAACATGAAAAAACTGGCATTTGTGTATCCGGGTCAGGGCACACAGTACCCCGGGATGGGAAAAGCATTCTATGAAGAAAACAGTATTTTCAAAGAAAGGGTCGATCAGGCCAACGAACTTCTTTCCTTCAATCTTCTCAGCATCATGTTCGGTTCAGAGCGTGTCCACGAGACGCGCTACGCACAAGTAGCGCTCTATGTCATGCAGTGCGCGCTCACAGACGTTTTAAAAGAAGAAGGCATTCATCCTAGTGGAACCGCAGGGCTTTCCATAGGCGAATATGCGGCCCAATACGCGGCTGGCGTTTTCGATTTTGAAACCGGTCTTTCCATAGTCATCAAAAGAGGTGAACTGATGCAGGCTTCCGCTGAAAAAAACGATACGGGAATGCTTGCCATGCTTGGTACGCTCGAACAGGCCAAAGAGATTGAACAAGCGATAGACAATGTGTATATCGCCAACCACAACATGGAAAAACAGGTGGTGCTTGCAGGCGACAATGAAGCGCTAAAAAAAGCTGAATCATATGGAAAGGAAATAAGCGTCAAACGGTTCATTCCACTCAAAACGGCCGCCGCTTTTCACACACCCTATATGGATGAGGCTAAAAAAGCATTCGCACCCTTTTTGGAAACTGTTTCCTTTGGAAAACCGAGCATTTCCTTGTATCTGAACACGACAGGAAAACGGTTTGAAAGTGGACTAAGAAAGACGATGATTGATCAAATCATCTCTCCAGTGTATTTTCATTCCATGATCAAAGCCATGATTGAAGATGGGTATACGCACTTTGTGGAAATCGGACCGGGCAAGACTCTGTCTACATTCATTAGAAAGACTGACAAAACCGTTGAAGTTATTACCGACATTGAGGCAGAACCCCTTGAGAATTTTTTGAAAACCCTAAGGAGTGAATAATATGAATAATCAAAAAGTGGCAATTGTCACAGGCGCAACCGGCGGAATTGGAAAGGCCATCGTAAAGAACCTTGCGACCAGTGGCTATGCGCTTGCCATCAACTACCGTTTGGATGAGGCAACCGCGAACACGCTTGTGAAGATGGTCGAGGAGAACGGAGGAACCGCACTCGCCTACCAGGCAGATGTCAGTGATTTTGAAGCGTCTAAAACATTTGTAGCGTCTGTACTTGAAGATCTCGGTTCAATCGATCTTCTTGTGAACAACGCAGGAATCACGAAAGATCAGCTCATGCTCAGAATGAAGGAAAACGATTTTGACACGGTCATGAACGTGAACCTGAAAGGTGCCTGGAACATGTGCAAACATGTGACGCGCCCCATGTTCAAACAAAAGTCAGGAAGTATTGTGAACATCACAAGTGTCATCGGACAGATGGGCAACGCAGGTCAGGCGAACTACGCAGCATCCAAAGCCGGCATGATTGGACTTACTAAATCACTCGCCAAGGAATACGGCAAGAAGAATATTACCGTCAATGCCGTTTCTCCAGGGTTCATCGAAACCAAGATGACCGAATCACTGGATGAAGCGTTCAAGGAAACCTATCTTAAAACGATTCCACTTGGTCGCGGGGGAACGCCAGGTGAAGTGGCGGAACTCGTGGAATTTCTAGCCTCTGAGAAAGCCAGGTATATCACCGGGCAGGTCATTGGCATCAATGGAGGAATGTACTCATGAAAAGAGCTGTCGTAATCAGCGGAATGGGGACTGTCAACCCCCTTGGAAACGAAATCAATGAAAGCTGGCAGAACGCAAGAAAAGGCGCAAACGGCATCGATCTGATCAAACGGTTTGATACAGAGGATTTGGACGTGCACATTGCGGGTGAAGTAAGAGAAGAAGACGATGACTTCTTCTCGAAGAAAGAAAAGAAAAGGCTCGACAGATTCACTCAGCTTGCGCTTAGAAGTGCCGATGAGGCCGTTAAGGATTCAGGCATTTTGGACGTTTCTTTCGACCCATACAAGGTAGGCGTCTATTATTCAAGCGGTATTGGCGGGCTTGAGACCATCGCCAACCAAAACGAAAGAGGCCTTACCAAAGGCTATGGCAGAATTTCACCTTTTTTCATTCCAAAAGCCATCATCAATATCGCCGCGGGCCATATCGCCATCAAGTACGGCTTCAAGGGGCCGGCCCTTTCAAACGTAACAGCGTGCGCAAGTGCGACCAATTCAATCGGTGAAGCCTTCAGAGCCATCAGGGACGGATACATAGACTACGCCATTACCGGCGGCAGTGAAGCGAGCATCACGAAGCTTGGCCTTTCAGGGTTTAAAGTGATGCAGGCACTCAGCAATGACAAGGACCCGAAAACCGCTTCAAAACCGTTTGACAAAAACAGAAGTGGCTTTGTGATGGGGGAAGGCGCAGGAACCCTTGTGCTTGAAACCAGGGAATCAGCGCTTGAACGTGGTGCCTATATCTATGGTGAAATCGTAGGATATGGGACCACTTCGGATGCCGTGCATATCACCGCCCCTGACCAAGAAGGTTCGGGTGCGATGCACGCAATGAAATTCGCACTAGAAGACGGTGGTTTGGCACCGAAAAACATTGATTATATCAATGCACACGGTACGTCAACCCCACTTAACGACAAGGTTGAATCCCTTGCGATCAGAAAATTGTTTGAAGACCATGCGGACAATCTTTCAATCAGTTCCACGAAATCAATGACAGGACACCTCCTTGGCGCGAGTGGTGCCGTAGAGAGCATATTCGCCTTGAAATCGCTCGAAGACAACTTCGTTCCACCTACAATCAACTATGAAACCGTTGATGAAGATTGCGATTTGGATTATACTGTGAATGAAGGCAGGCACAAACCCATGGAGTTCGCCATGAACAACTCCTTTGGGTTTGGAGGACACAATGCAAGTCTTGTCTTTAAAAAATGGAAAGGTGAATAACATGCTAAACAGTGATGAGATTAAAAAAATCATTCCCCACAGATACCCGATGCTCCTTGTGGACAAAGTCCTTGAAATTGAAGAGGGCGTATCCATACATGCTGTAAAAAACGTTACATCGAATGAACCTTTTTTTCAAGGGCACTTTCCTGGTGAACAGGTTATGCCTGGCGTGCTCGTAATAGAAGCACTCGCTCAGGCGGGTGCCGTCGCGCTTTTGAAGCATCCCGATTTCAAGGGGAAGACGCCGTATTTTGCGGGCATTGACAAATGTCGGTTCAAACAGAAGGTCAAACCCGGGGACACCCTTGATCTTCATGTGGAAATCACCAAAATGAAAGGGCCCATAGGAAAAGGCCAGGCCAAAGCTTACGTGGACGGGGAATTGGCTGCGTCTGCGGAACTCACCTTTGCGCTTAGCGCTTAAAAAAAGACATCATCCTTTGATGTCTTTTTTAATGGCCTGTACTTCCAAAGCCGCCATTACGAACGCCTGAAGCCTTGTCACCGTCACTCAGAAGGTATTTCATGAAAATGCCCTGGGCGATGCGCGTGCCTTTTTCAATGGTTACGGGGGTATCTGTGAAGTTCATGAGCTGTATGTAGATCGCACCGTCATTGTCTTCGTTGCCATAGTAGTCACTATCGATGATGCCGACGTTGTTGGGGATTGTGACTCCGAACTTTCTTGGAAGCGAGCTTCTAGGATAGATTTTTAATACTTCATCACTCTGCATGTACGCTTTGACACCGGTTTTCGCAAGCCCTATTTCACCTGGTGAGAGTGTTAGTGTTTCGCATGTTTCAAAGTCATATCCAGCACTGTGGGCTGTACTTCTTTTTGGCAGGGTGATGTTTTCATACCCTTTTGCGGCTTTGAATCCGCGCATGGTATCAACTCCTTGATTTGTTTAAAATCATTATAGCATACGTCAATGTTTTCTTGACAAAGCATTGGGAAAAGCATAGACTGAATTTAGAAGGTGTTAGGTGTATTATACTAACAGGGAATCGGGTGAAAATCCCGGGCTGTCCCAGCAACCGTAAAACGGACGAAATGCATAAGACCACTGCGTAAGCGGGAAGGTGCAGAGTAGAGTGATGTTAAGCCGGTAGACCTACCTGACCCTTATAGATATTACACTCCTGGGTATGAGTTGTAACAATCTCCATAAGGCGTTTTTTCATTATTGAAGGCCCGAAGTAGATTGTTTATTGCCATCCAGGAGGATGGTTTTTTTATTGGAACAAATATTACTTAGAGGAGGCAACCATGAAAAAACTATTCTCCATTTTAACCGCACTATCACTGGTTTTCACCCTCGCTGCCTGCAGCGAAGAAACAACGGACGAGGAAGAAAGTCTGCAATCGAGGATTGAAGATCTTGAAGAGGACAACACATCCCTCAAAACAAATCTTGATGATCTTGAATCCATGCTTGCAAGTATTGAAGAATCTCTCAATGAGGAAAAAGTGGTTTTCACCATTGAAACCGCCATGACCACCGAGGCACAAACCGTGCCTTACAGCGAAGACGAGGACAAGACGCTTCTTGATCTCCTTGATTTTGCCTACGATATTGACTATACAGAAAGTGAATATGGCGCATTTCTAAACAAAGTAGGTGCACTCGAGGCAACTGCAGGTAATTTTATCGCCATATCCAAAAACGGTGAAGCGCTGAATGTTGGCATTTCCGAAGCACCTTTCACAGGTGGCGATCACTTTCATTTTGAACTGTCCTGGTTTGATGAAACGCTTCAGTCGGTTAACGATTCCATTGAACTTTTCATGGACAACCAGGTGAGCGGATTCAGTGAAAACCATCAGGTCGTTATGGGGCTTTCACACCTCGATTCAGAGGATGAAGTCACCCCTGATCTTCCGGAGATTGAAACAGATCCTTCTGCAGGGACTTTGATTAATCACATTTTCATAAACTACAGTGGGGAAGAAGACGTTTCCGATCTTCAAGATGAATTGGAAAGTGTCGCAAGCACTCAATATATTTACAGCGCAGCACAGACTTATCTGGCACTTACACTTGAGAGCGGTGCGTACACTCGGTTTGAAGATGATTTCAAAACCAAACTTGATGCACTTGATGTCAGTGAAACCGACAATGATACATTGAGCATGATTCTCATGGCACTGGGCGTTATGGAAAATAGTGACTACGATGCACTCGAAACGTCCATTGTGGATCACTTGAAAACAAATGCCTACAACAACTCCTACGGCAATAATGCCGCGAGCTTCGCTCAGATGATTCTCGGACTTCTCTCAGTTGGTGAAGACCCTGCAGGTGATGACTTTGTAGAAGATGACATGCATCTTGTAGAGCACCTTCTCGCTTATCAAAACGACGATGGCTCTTTCGATTATCAACTTGATGATGAATCAGCGGATCTTCAGTTTTCCACACCGCAGGCGTTTTTTGCGCTTGCAACCTACCAGGCGTCTTTGAATAACGAAAGTTTCACCCATCCCTACAGGCTTGATTGATCATGAAAATCACATTGCGGATAGCCTACACCTTTCTTGCGCTCGCGTTCATCGTTGGTCTTTTCTATATATTATATGATGACAATGAAGCCACTGGACAAGGCAGTATAGAAATTACGGTTTATGATCAAAGTGGCACCGTGGCAAGTAGTGAAAGTCATCTTTTCTACGAAGGCGATACACTTTTCAAAGTAATGGACAGGCATTACGATCTTACCTGCGCAGATGCTCAGTACAATCCCGAAAACTCATGCGACACGACGTTTTCAGGAAGACACATCCTTCTTGGCATTAACGATGTTGAGAGTGATTGGACCAACACATTCCTCTACTTGGAAGTGAATGGCGCCATGGCCACCCGTGGTGTCGATGAAGTGGAGCTTGAAGACAACTTTGACTATGCGTTTTATGTAAGAAACGTCAATGATTAGGAGGTGAACCCATGATTCCACTCAAACGACTGATTCTGATTGCGATGGCGGTGACCATCATTTTCGTTCAGGAACAGCTTCTCATGTTTTTACCGAATGTACAGCTCACCACCCTTTTGATCATTCTTTTTGTCACGGTTTTCAAATTCAAGGAAAGTGTCATCATGATCACGGTGTACGTCCTTCTTGACAATCTTTTTCTCGGTGGACTCAATCCGTTTACGATGGGTGCGATGCTTTCAGCGTGGATGCTTATCCCCATTGCCTGGCATACCGTGCTTGGAAAGACAAGAAATGTCCAGGCGCTCGCGATTTTTGGATTCGTCTTTGGGTTTGTTTACGGGTTCGTCTTCATCCCTTTTACCATGATTCAGACCGAAGTCTTTGAACTTTGGCCCTACATGCTTGCTGACCTTCCGTTTCAAGGAATTATGGCCACTACGAACTTTTTGACGGTACTTTGGCTTTATGAACCGTTGTACAAGGTATTCGAAGAAGAAATGCCCGGGCTTGTTGGAAAAAGGACCCCGGTTCATAAAAACATATAAAAATCATAACTAAAACACTTGCTATGCAGGTGTTTTTTTGGTACACTGTTACATGCCGTAAAATACACACACAAGATGAGTGTGAATTTCAAGAGCTTTTGATAAAAAGTGGAAATCACACGAGGACGTTTGTGGAGGCCAATCAAAAAAATAATAGGAGGAAACACATTATGGCAGTAATCGCAATGAAAAAACTATTGGAATCAGGGGTGCATTTCGGGCATCAGACAAGACGCTGGAATCCGAAAATGGCCAAGTACATTTACACACGCCGTAACAACATTCACATCATCGACTTGCAACAAACGGTAGGCTTCATCGAAAGTGCATACAAGGACTTCCTGGAAATCGGAAAAGATGGCGGGAAAGTACTCTTCGTAGGTACCAAGAAACAAGCCAAAGACACCATCAAGGACGAAGCTACACGCGCTGGACATTTCTATGTATCAGAACGTTGGCTCGGCGGAACCCTTACAAACTTCAAAACCATCCGCAAAAGCATTCGCCGTCTTCACAGTATCAGAGCATGGCAAAAAGATGGAACATTCGACCGTCTACCTAAAAAAGAAACAGTAGAACTAACCAAAGAATTGGAACGCCTTGAAAAATTCCTAGGCGGTATTCAAGATATGCGCACACTTCCAGATGCTTTGTTCATTGTGGATCCACGCAAAGAACACAATGCAATCGCGGAAGCGCACAAACTCAACATTCCGATTTACGCAATGGTTGACACCAACTGTGACCCTGATGAAATCGACTACCTAATTCCAGCAAATGATGACGCCATCCGTTCAATCAAAGTCATCGTTGGAAAAATGGCAGACGCGTTGATTGAAGGCGCTGGCGGCGCTTCAAAAGAACAGGCGCAAACAGAGAAAAAACCTGAACAACCAAAAAAACAACCTGAAAAAGCACCTGAAAAAAAGAAAACCCCTACACGCGAAGAAATGAAACGTGCAGTTAACTCAACACCTCAAAAAGCCAAAACTGAAGCCCCTAAGAAAGA
>Ga0194138_10001379_pt1 | contig 11620 bp, 11 predicted proteins | sample TARM_MetaG_T2_14_FD_134022 | JGI IMG/M metagenome (GOLD analysis project Ga0194138, IMG submission 134022) | Freshwater microbial communities from Pennsylvania, USA, analyzing microbe dynamics in response to fracking - TARM_MetaG_T2_14 (version 2) | ecosystem: Environmental > Aquatic >...
ATATATATATTTCTGATTTTATCTTCACTTGTATATCTGTAATCACGTTTGATCATAATATCCAACTCCCTAATATTCCTATACTACTCATAACGAATCATTATGACTTTGAATTATAATCAATACACTCTAGAAACTTTATCCATTCATCATCATTTTCATCAATCGCGATTCTAATTGCTTGTTTCCTATAATCTTCTAGTATTTCTTTCGGAATTTTATTTAGACGCATAAATATTTCATGTCCACCAGGCCAATTCAAATCTTTAAACCAAACAAATAGCTCCGGTAACAACTTAATGATTTGCTCATCTGTTTTATTACATATTACAATAGCACATCCCTGAGCAAAAGCTTTCCAGTTATCAAATCGTTCGTCAAATTTATCAGCATAAAATGGAACAATAAGTTCTTTTAAATCATAATCGTCTCTGAAAGACAACTCTTTTAAAGCAGTATCAAATACTTCTTTTGGTGAATCCCAGCTTAGATTAACTAAATATTTCTCCAATTCCTTATCTGTCATATGATCAACTCCTCCTCTTCCTTAAGTAATTATACCATCTATTGTATAATATTTCATACAAAAAATGAAAGGTGGTAATTATGATTTACACATTAGAATTTAAGAAAAGCATTGTTGAAAAATATCAGCAACAAATCTCAGTTACAGATTTATCTAAAGAATTCGAGATACCAAGATCATCAATCTACAATTGGATAGACTTATATTCAGAAAAACCAACTGAAGACATAAACATTTCCAAAAAGCAGTACAATTCACTAATAACCAAAATGAACAGAATAAAAGATGAGCACAAACTAATGAAAAAGATATTGTCATCACTGGAACTAACAATGACAGAAAGGTTGGATTATGCTAAACAATTACATGAGAAAGGTTATTCAGTTCATATGGTTTGCCGACTTCTTGATATTAATCGTTCCACGTTCTACCATGATAAGTTTAGAAAGCCTGAAGTTACTCTTATTGAAGAAGATGATCGAGAGTTCAAACCGATTATTAATAGATTATTTGATGTCACAGAAGGTCGACTTGGTGCTCGAAAAATAAGAACAATAATGATGAAGGATGGTTATCAAATCAGTGAACGTCGAGTAAAGAGGCTAATGGATGAAATGGACCTTGTTCCTAATAAACCAGATGATGATTATAACAATTATCACAAAAGAAAATATGCATATAAACCAAACATTATATCTAAATCTGAACATTATCCATTTCCAAATAAAATATGGGTTAGTGATCTTACTTACATTAGAGTACAAAGAAAACACTACTACTTATTTGTCATAATAGATTTGTACTCTAGGAAAGTAATAGGACATAAATTATCAAAATCTCTAGAAGCTATAGAACTTGTTGAGTTAATGCAATCAACATACAACAAAAGAAACAAACCAATGAATCTCATTTTCCATAGTGATCAAGGACTTCAATACACTTCCTTACTATTCAAAGATTACTTAAAAGATAATAATATTACACAATCCTTCTCAAGGAAGGGCTGTCCGTATGATAACTCCGTAGCTGAAAGTTTCTTTGCCAGACTAAAGAAAGAAGAAATTTACAGACACATCTACAAGAACTTTGAAGAACTAGAAAATGCCATCAACAAGTACATCGGATTTTATAATACAGTACGTCCACATGGATCACTAGGTCATTCAACTCCAGAAGAATTTGATGAAGATGGCTTAATAAAGGCAAAAGAAAACCGTCAAAACTGACGGTTCTCTTTCTATCTAAACAGTAAGTGTCCAACTTTTTGTGTCCAATTTACTGTCTGTTAACCAAAAATTGCACCCCTAAATTATGGCTTAGTTTAGCTATTTTATTTTGAAATAAAATTCAAGCGGTAATTTCTTTATGTAAAATAGGTTATTCAACTATTCGTGTCTTGTGGGGTTTTGAACTCATGTTTATATAAGTTTTGATTTTATACAACCCAACAACATTACAGGATGTGTCCGAAAATATGTGTGGGATATACCTTATATAGTCCATTTTATAACGGGAGATCTTTCTTATTGAAAATTATATGACCTAATGTAAATGTTGTTATACCTATAGACAATAATACAGCCATATTTAAATAGTTAAAAGCCCCTTCGAGAATTGCTATCACGTCATACAAAGTAATCAAAGAGAAGTAATTAAAGAAGTTGAGAGCGTCAATGCGAATTGCTGATGGAATAACTGGAGAACCTAACAACCCTAATATTGTCGATACAAGGAAGAATATTGATATTCCACCACCAAGTCCTGTCGCATTCTTACTCTTATTAAACCACGCTGATGTTAGAAAATTAATACCACTTATTGAAAGCATAGTAGTGAAAGCACCAACTGTTAAAACACTCAAATCTTTAGCAGTAATCATTAAATCGGGATCATTGACAATTTTAATGGTTAATAATCCTGCAATCAAGATGATAAAGTACATTACAAATAGTGATAATACCATATATGTAATTTGAGTAAAAGTAACAACTTTTCGTTTTGTTGGGGTTGACAATACATATGCCATTGATCCACTATCAATTTGTCCTGCAAGCAAACTATTTGATGTTACAATCACGTACACTAGAGGTAATAGTAACCCAGCGATCTTAAAAAATATAGTCCCTACCACGAGGTGATCAATGTTTAAATCAACTATTTCATTAAGAGAATTTGTCACTTCCTCTGGCATTTGTGAAAGTATACTTTTGGAAATCTCAGTTTTAGCAGATTCACTATCTATTCCATTATTTATTAAGGCAATATATTGTAAGAGTGAAGAATTTACAAATGTATCAATTTCTTCTAAGTCAAATCCATATTCCTCAAAAAAAGATAGCGTTTCTTGATCAATTAAGAATGAAAACGATAACCTAACAACATTACTTGATATTAATTGTAGTTCCTCTGTACTAAGTGAATTATTCACCGAATATGCATGTACGATTGATTCCGATATCATCTGAATAATTTGCTGTCTTTGTTCATCTGTTTCGCTATCAAGATTCGATAGGATGATATTAGTAATAAATGAAGCCTTAAATGGAACTAGATTCTCTTCATCAGGAGATTCCAATTCATATTGGTCAAGCAAAATCGAAACAATTTGGGTTACCATCTCTACACGTTCAGGACTAGTTTCTGATACAATAGTTGCAATTGCGTCTTCTTTTGGTGATAAACTTCCCGATGCTTTGATAGCGTCATAAGTACTTATCGCCCCAGTAGACAAGTCATAGAGATCTTTTACCTCAGGATAAATAGTTGTTGTTAACTCATCAATTTGAACAAATGTGTCAATGCTATTAATCTTAATTTGCGACTCGATTTCTGATTTTGTGAAAGTCTCTGTAAATGAATCTCTCAACTCTCCAACATTAATATTTCCTGTCACGAAAATAATTGTTGCAAGCATTAAAGATGTTGCAACTGTTATTACCAACCAAATATTTTTGTTCGCTTTTATTGACTGTTTTAATAGTGGAAAACTTATCATAATTCAATACCTACTCTTTCTTTATAATTAAACGTATCTTTAAAATATTTTTCTAAATTATACTTCACTTCAATCATGAATTTGAGATCAAACTCTACTAATTTCATAATGAATTCAAGTACGTCTTTTCGCTTTACTACGATGTAAACTTGATTTTGTTTGGGACGTAAGTTATCAAAAACAAATGGTAGTTTGACAAACGATTCATAGTTTGCTCGATCCGAAAACTCTATTTTATATTTTCTTTCATTTGGATGCTTGATATCTTTTATGTTCGCAATACTTACAATACGACCATCTTTAATAAGAGCGACGCGATCGCAAAGATATTCAAGTTCCTCAAACAAATGGCTACTTATAAATATAGTCTTTCCTTTTTTTCTTTGATCTTCCAAAAGTTTCATAAACTCCTCTCTCATCAGAGGATCCAATCCAGTTGTTGGTTCATCTAGAATCAGTATGTCAGAATCATTCATAAAACCAGCGATGATTGCTGTTTTTTGTTTCATACCTTTGCTCATTTTTCGGGGATTAGCCCTTAAGTCAATCTTAAAAATATCAATCAATCGATTAGCCAATTCAAAATCTTTTAATTTGAGCAACTCTGCTTGGGATTTAATAAATGACTTACCTGTAGAAAGATCGGGGAACGCAATCTCACCAGGAACATAACCTATCCACTTTTTCACTTCGGTAGAATGTTTTGTCGCATCAATATTTCTGACTTTTATAACACCATTATTTGGTTTACTAAAACCCATGATATGGCGAATCGTAGTCGTTTTACCACTGCCATTTGTTCCAATAAAACCAAATATCTCCCCTTTTTTAACATTAAACTCTATATCAAAGATTCCTCGGAAATCCCCATAATCTTTCGTGACTTTTTCAGCGATAATTTCATTCATTTGTGGATACCTCCAAATACTATGTCATCATGATAATATGACATAAAATAAGATTCTAATGTTAGTCTACAGTACTCAAAATCAACAAATTCCAAATCTCTTATGTCTCTTAAAAACATATTGATATATTTGTCATTAACCATAATTTTTAATTGATGATTTTCAACCATCTCTAACTTATATTGTTGAATATCTGAGAGTTTATCAAATGCTAGTTTCATTTTTGTATCATCATTGAAAGACAATAGATATGTTTTGTTTTCATTATGTTTTAATTTACTCATTGGAAATTCATCTACTATGTAGCCCTGTTTAATAATCGAAACACGATCACACAATGATTCCACTTCAGAAAATATATGACTTGAAAGAAGTATTGTTTTCCCCCTTGCCTTTTCCTTCTTTAAAAATTCGATAAACTTCTCCTGCATGACAGGATCTAACCCAGAAGTGGGCTCATCAAGTATCAAAATCTCTGGATCATGCATGCAAGCTACAATAATTGCCAATTTTCTCTTATTTCCAAAGCTCATTCGATTCATATTTGCACTCGGATCAAGTTCAAACAATTGGATTAACTCATTAATTCTTGAATCATCTTGAACATGTCTCATCTTCTTCATCATATTTATGAATTCAATACCAGTGAGTCCTTTAGGTAGGGTTAATTCACCAGGGATATAGCCTACAGACTTAAGGATTTCACTTCTATGCTTGAAACTATCTAAACCCAATATCTGAGTCGTCCCATTATCTGGTTTTGAAAAACCCATTAGATGACGTATAGTTGTTGTTTTACCAGCACCATTAGGCCCTAAAAAACCATACACTTCCCCTCTTTGTATAGCAAAGTTCGCCTCAAACACACCTCGTTTGTATCCATAGTCTTTTGTAAATTTTTTTATGCTTATTACTTCCATAATTATTGTCCTTTCTCTAGGCTTATCATTTTGACATTTCATTTTTTTATGAATATCTTATCTACAAACCTATAATTGAATTAAATCAATCGCTTAATTGTAGTCACATTAGACAATTCATCCACATTTGATCGTTTCTCTTCTTTCCTGTAATGTGTCATCAAATAATTAAATGTTACAAATGAAACATATGTTGCATTTGTAACACATGTATGATATCATAAAATATAGTGTTCATTCAAGATACAGTTCACTTATGTTTGTAACATGTTATCAATGTTACTTATGTTGCAATGGAGGATATTATGAGCGAAAATAAACAAGCAAAAAGAAGTAAAGAATGGATTTTTGAAGCTTTGATTAAGTTGATGAAGAACACTCCCTTTAAAGATATATCAATTAGCAATATAACGTCAAAAGCTGGGGTAGCCAGGCTAACATTCTATAGAAATTATAGTTCCAAAGAAGATATCCTTATTTATGAAGGCCGTAAAATATATGAGAAATTAATGGAAGACTTGAATTCAACTGTTTTTGAGGACAATCTAATCTATAATTCTATTAGAAAAATTATATCAGTATTTAATGATTATGCTGATTTATTTAAACTACTTTTAAGAGATAACTTAGATTATTTAATAATGCAATCATTTGAAATTGAGATTTCAAATATTCTAAAGGATATATTCGGTGTAGATGATACAGAAAAGTACAAAGTTAAATTCTATGAAGGTGCATTATTTGCAATTGCTGTTGAATGGATTAAAAACTCTAGACAAGAATCAATTGATGAAATGACGGATATTATATATAGATTAGTCTATGGGTAATTAAGTAATTTTAAGGAGGGAGTAACAGCTTTCTATGATAAGGTAGCTTGTTACAAGTAATTATGATATTAAAAATTTTATTTCTTTTTATGGTTTATTCATTAATAGGATGGATTTGGGAAACACCTTATGTCTCTTTTCAAGAAAAGAAATACGTTAATAGAGGTTTCTTAAAAGGACCTTACATTCCTATATATGGTTATGCGTGTTTAACGATTATACTTAGCATGGGTGTATTTGACAGTATAAATAATAGTGTTTTTCTCATAGTAATACAGATTCTATTCATTAGTATTATTTCAGCTGTATGGGAATACTTTACTTCCTTAGGATTAGAAATTGCATTTAAAACAAGATGGTGGGATTATAGTAATCGCAAATTTAATTTGCATGGAAGAGTTGCTTTAGATTACACCCTTTTATTTGGTGTTGGTGGATACTTGTTATGGCGTTTTGTTAATCCCATATTTGAAAGTTTATACAGCAAATTAGAACCAAATTACTTACTAATATTTTTATTGAGTTTTTATTCAATATATATAATTGATAATATTTACACATTTAAAGATTTATTAAGATTGAGAGTTATCATTATTAAACTACACAGTTTAAAAGTGTCATTTGCTGGAAAGTATGATTATATTTTTGAAAAAGCTTATAATAGCTTAATAGATAAAGATGATGGATTTAAAAATTCCTTCATAGAATATAAAAATAGCCTGCGAAATGAACTAATAAATATAAGAAATAAAGGTGGAAGTAAATTAGCCTTGTCGATTGAAAAGAAAGCAAACCAGTTAAATACATTACTATCAAAATCAAAAAACATTTATCGATTTTATAGTAAATATCCCAAAGCTCCATCTAAGAGTTACTCTTTTTTATTAAGAGTGTTTAGAAATGAAAGAAATGAGAATAAATAAACTAAATAAAAGAGAGGAGACAGGCTATGAGTTATTGTGAAGATAGTATTAAAAAGGAAGAAAGAATTAATTATAATCAGTGTATTGGTGATTTAATCAATAGTGAGATTGTACAATCAATGAAACAATATATTCAACACGGTGACGTAACTTGTTTGGATCATTGCAAGAATGTATCATATAAAAGTTATAAAATATGCAAGTTTTTAAATCTCGATTATAAATCTGCTGCTAGAGGTGCACTTCTTCATGATTTTTTCCTTTACGATTGGCATATTCCTGATTCACATGTTGGACTTCACGGATTTAGACATTCTAAAATTTCTCTTAAGAATGCTGAAAAGTATTTTGAACTAAATAATAAAGAGAAAGATATTATTCTATCTCATATGTGGCCTTTGACTTTGAAACCTCCAAAATATAAAGAATCATTTGTAGTTACATTAGTAGATAAATTTTGTTCTTCAAAAGAGATAGTAACACATATTTGTAAGAAATATATCATAAACCCTTTTAATATGAAGAATGACAAGATTCAAGAAAAATATAAAGAATAGTATACTCAAATAAAGTAATTAAGGAATAATAAACATGAAAAATAAAATAGGATTATGTTTTACAGGAGGGGGAGCTAGAGGTGCTTATCAAATTGGAGCAGCTCAAGCACTGTCAGATTTAGGTATCTATGATAAAATATCTGCATTTTCAGGAACCTCAATTGGAGCAGCAAATGTAACTGTAATGGCTTCCACATCTATAGCGAAAGCGCGAGATATTTGGTTTAATATCCCCGAAGACGCACTTAAAATGAAAGAAAAAATTGTTACAAGGTTAAAAAAAGAAAAGTTTAGTACATTTAATAATGGTATATATACGATGGAAACATTTAATAAAGTAATGATTGATGTAATCGACTTTGAAGCATTACGAGAAAAAAACGTCTTCGTTACAGTATCTGAAAGTGGAGATATGGCAAAGGGTTTATTAGAACTAATTAAATCATCATATAAGCACTACATAAAAAAAGATAGTAAGGTTATCTATGTACCATTAAATAAACTTGAAAAAGATGATCAGATAAAAGCGGTGACAGCATCTTGCTCAATACCGGTAATTTTTCCAGCTGTAGTTGGTAATGATAAAAAGTACTATGATGGAGGAGTCTTTGATAACACACCTGTCCGCCCATTAGTTGATATTGGTTGTAATGAAATTATAGTAATAGGAATTTCATTTTTCGCATTTGAACTAATACAGTCTGAAAGTTTTCCAAATGTTAAAATCCATCAAATTAAAGGTAAAAAGAAAATGGGTGGAGTTCTGGATTTCAGTTCCAAGCATTCGAAAGCAATATATGATTTAGGATACAATGATACATTAGATTATTTTGAAAAGTTAGGATTCACTAAAAAAAATTAGAAACATTTATCAAAGATAAAACCTTTAAGATGAGTAATTTATTCATCTTTTTTTTTCGTAGCAGAGCAAAAGTTAATTTTGACGAAATCGTGTAAATCCAATTTAAATGTGTATTTTGAGATGTAATCGTGTAGAAATCTCATGCAAAACGTGAAAATCGAATAAAACATGATCACTTTTTTGTCATTCTGATTTTACAGAAATACCGAAACGGCCCTATATAGCGCAAAAAAAGGCCTGATACAATTGTATCAAACCTATGCTTTAAATATGGTGGAGTTGAGGGGAATTGAACCCCTGTCCAAAGTAACCTACACTTGACTTTCTACATGCTTAGCCTGACTGTTTGTTTAACCCACATCCACTGACAGACACGTGGAATGTGAGCGAGTCCAATTGGGTTCATGAAGCGCGCTAGGACCGCGCCCGCTTCATAAAGTCTACTAAGTTGTCTATGTAAACTGAGCCGTAGACGTCTCAGCCACATAGTCGCGCGTTAAGTTACGCTGCGAAAGCTGTTTGTTGTTGGTTTCCGGTTATTATATCGGATTGGCGTTTTACGTGAGCCATCACGGCATGCTTATCAAGCCACAGTCACCCTGTCGAATCCAGTACAACCCCGCATATATATAATACCATATATCGGGCTTATTTACAAGATATTTAAAATGCTGTCGATTCCCATCACGAGGAGGAGAACCGCCACAAGTCTTTGAAAGAGCTGGTTGTTGATTCTACCAAGGGCGCGCATGCCGATAATAGAACCTATAATGACAAACGGCGTGAATACGGCCGTGTAGCCAAGCGCTTCAAGCGGGTAGTCACCGAATATGAGAAAACTCGTGATCGCACCGATGTTGATGGCGAAAAAATACAGCAGAATGTTTAATCTGAACGATTCTTTTTTAAGCGGTGTGTTTGAAAAGAAGATGAGCACGGGCACGCCGCCTGCCCCTATCAGGGTGTTTAGAATGCCACCTAAGCTTCCTACCGGGATAAAGTAGGGCTTGTAGTGTTTGATGGAGAAGTTGAAGCCTATGAGCTTGTTCAGGGCCGTGAAGACTAGCAGACTTCCAAGGATGATATTGAAAATGCGCGCATCGACATACCCCAGGAAAAACCCGGTCCCTACCGCAAAGACAAAGCCACTAATGATTAAAGGTCCGAGAGCCGTAAAGTTCTTGAGCGTAAAATTCTTCTCCTTTATGAGGATGAAGAAATTAAGCATCAGATTGATGCTTACGATAATGGGGCGCGCTTCTGCTGGACTAAAGAAGAATGCCGTGAGTAAAGGCATCGCAAACAGGGCCGTGCCAAAGCCTGCGATGCCTTTCATTATGGATGAGAAAAGCAGAATGAGTCCGCCTAAAAAGATAATTTCAAGGGTCATAGGTTGTGCCTCCCGTGTTCCTTTTGAAGACGGCGCTTGATGTCTTTTTCTTTTAAGTCTCTACGCTTGTCGTATTTCTTCTTGCCTTTTGCAAGGCCGATTTCCAGTTTGGCTCTCCCTCTTGAAAGGTAGACTTTCGTAGGCACGATGGTAAGAGATTCCTTTTTGGTTTTGCTTCTTATCTTGACGATTTCACTTTTATGAAGCAGAAGTTTTCTTTCTCTTGTTTCCTCATGATTGAACTGATTGCCCTGCTTGAATTTCGCAATGTGCATGTTGATGATGAAGGCTTCGTTGTTTCTAGTGGTGCGCACGTAGGCGTCAGAAATGTTCACCCTTCCTGCACGGATGCTTTTGATTTCCGTACCGGTAAGGACGATACCCGCTTCAAAGGTATCTTCTATGAAATAATCATGATAAGCTTTTTTGTTTTTGGAAATGATTTTCATATCAATCACCTTTTGCGAGTTTGAAGTCTATTTCACCGTCGAATACGTTGACGCCGGCGACTTCGATTTTGATGGCGTCGCCCATGCGGTAGACCTTGTTTTTGTGTCTTCCAATCATGGTGAGCAGGTTTTCATTGAACACATAGTAGTCATCATCAAGATTGCTGATGTGGATAAGCCCTTCGATGGTGTTTCCAAGGCCTACGTAAAGACCAAATGAGGTTACACCTGCAATGTGACCTTCAAATGTCTGTCCGATTTTGTCGGCCATGTATTCGGCCTTTTTCATATCAAGAACGTCGCGTTCAAGTTGAACGGCGGTTTTCTCGGCATGTGAGGTATGTTCGGCAACATCTGAGAGGATGTTTTCGTAGTGGCTCACGGTATCGCTTGATTTGTCGTTTTCAAAGAGATAGGTGCGAAGGAGTCTGTGCACCATCAAATCAGGGTAGCGTCTGATGGGAGAGGTGAAATGCGTATAGTGATCAAACGCGAGGCCGAAGTGCCCGATGGAGTCTTCTGAATACACCGCTTTTTGCATGGTTCTAAGCATCATCATGTTGATGCCTTTTTCACTTGCGGTGTCTTCAACCTTCTGAAGAAGCTTTTGAAGGGAAGCATGGGTGATTTTCTTTTCGGCCTTCACCTGGAAACCAAGCGCGTTGGCCATGGTAAGAAGTTTTTGGACTTTCTCTTCATCCGGAGCGTCATGCACACGGTAGATGAAAGGCAGTTTCTTCTCAAAGATATGTTTCGCAACCACGCGGTTTGCAAGCAGCATGAATTCTTCAATCATCTTCTCGGCTTCGCCGCGGTCCTTGGTGGTTACGTCAATGGCCTTCTTGTTCTCATCCAGGGTGACGATTGGCTCGTCGGTTTCGAAGTTGATGGAGCCTTTTTTAGTGCGGGCCTTGTAGAGTTTTTTCGCGAATTCTCCCGCAATATCAAGCATCGGGGTGAGCTCGCCGCGTTTTTCGCGGGCTTTCTTGTCTCCTGAAAGCATGGTGTTGACTTCATCGTAGGTAAAGCGTCCGTGTGAACGGATGACGCTTGGGAAGATTTCATAGTTCAGGACGTTTCCTTTACCGTCAACCACCATTTCACAGCTCATCGCGAGTCTGTCGACATCCGGCATGAGTGAACAGAGGTTGTTTGAGAGGTTTTCAGGAAGCATCGGGATAACGCGGTCAACAAGATAAATCGAGGTTCCGCGTTCGTAGGCGTCCTTGTCTAGTGGAGAATCCTTGGATACATAATGAC
>Ga0194138_10001380_pt1 | contig 11616 bp, 6 predicted proteins | sample TARM_MetaG_T2_14_FD_134022 | JGI IMG/M metagenome (GOLD analysis project Ga0194138, IMG submission 134022) | Freshwater microbial communities from Pennsylvania, USA, analyzing microbe dynamics in response to fracking - TARM_MetaG_T2_14 (version 2) | ecosystem: Environmental > Aquatic >...
GTGTAGTGATATTGTGGAAGAAATGCGAGCCCTGAGAAGGTTCCACCTTCAGCGTCTCCGTTGAGGTTTCGATCATGGCCCCGACCCCGCATATATCCTGCCACCCCACGGGAATGCCGAGCCATGCATCCGCAGACCCCCAGCGCCCGAAGCCGATGAGCAGATAGGGACGGCCTTCGTCCTGCAGCACACGGTTCATCTGCCCTATCTCCTGTGCTATGTCACGCGTATGCGCCGCATCAAAGGCATCCGGCCTGACGAACACTATGTCGCGGATATCCCTGCGCTCCGCGTTGCCCAAGGCGTTGCGGGAGTAGCAGAAGGCACGTTGACGCTCCTCATCCGTCACTGTGACCTTGCGCACTTCCGCCCTTGCGCTCATGGGGCGCAACTGCAGCAAGGCAAAGCGCCCCCTCGGGTAGCCTGTTTCCTCCTGCTTTCTGCGCTGCGCTTCACTCACAGGCAGGTCCACGGCAAACTCCACCTCCACCGGCCCGCCCATGGCCTGCTCCGCCATGGAAAGAACATCGCGCAGTATGCCTGGCAGGGGGAAGGAGTCATGCCGCAGCACCTGCGAGAACAGCAGCACCTTTGCGCCGGGGGCAGAGGCCGTATCCCGCAGCACGCCTTCTCGCGGGTCATAGGAACTTGCCACAATCGAGATAGGCCCGTCCGGTTCCGCCTCATACACCTCGCGCAGGACCACACGGTCCGGGGAATCCGGAACACCTGTGCCTGCAACAGATACCGGCGCAGCTCCGGAAGCTGCCACCGCCGATGGTCCTGCAGCCGGTCCCGTATCCGCCGGTTCCCATGCTGCGGATGCGCCTCCCATATACAGACTGTAGAAACCGGTCTGCGAATTGCGCATCATGTCCGCATCCTTGGCGAACTGCGGCAGCAACTGGGGATGTTTGGGGGAGAACCGCAAAATCTGGCCGCCATCCATGACCATTTTTCCCAGCCCCATGGCAATGGATGCCACGCCGTCGTCAGTGTCCATCCGGCCGAAGGGGTAATAGTTGTGCGACTGGGCCACACCGGAAATGGCCGGATAGAAATATTCGCCGTACTGCTGCCCCACCACCTCCTGAATCACGACGCCCATTTTCTCTTCGTCGGTTCTGAGCTTCACACGCCGCGAAAAAGCCTTGGGTGCCTGATAGTAGGTGGATGCAAAAACCAGCCGTATGGCCCGCAGGGTCTGGCGCAGCCGTTCCTGCGGGTCGGGATGATTGTTGGGCAGCATGAACGTGGCATACAGCCCAGCATAGGCCTGATACTGGGCGTCTTCCAGCAGGCTGGAGGACCGGATGGTGATGGGATAGTTCACCTCGCGCAGATACAGCCGCACGTGGTGTTCCAGCCAGCCGGGCATCTTGCCGGCAAGGAACAGGCGGGCAACCTCGGCGTCCGGCACATCGGTCTTGGCAAGGTATTTCAGGTTGTTGTTGCGTATAAAGGCTTCAAAGCCATCCACCCCCACGGCCAGTGTGCGCGGCGGAGCAATCTGCACATCAGGATACTTTTCCTGCAGCCAGCCATTCTGCGTGAGCAGGCGGAAGAGAAAGGCCAGCCCGCGGGATTTGCCGCCCAGCGAGCCCTTGCCCATCTTAAGAAAATCCGTTCCCGGATCAAAGTCTGCCGCATGGAAGGAAACCACAACCCCGCGCTGCCTGTCGCGGATGCGGTCGCGGATAAGGGTGAGCAAAAAATCCCGCTGCGTCAGCGCATCGGTAAAGTCCGCATTGGTCAGCGGACGCATGGCGCACGCCAGCTCGAACTCGTTACGCGCAAAAAACCAGCGGGAAAAATCGTTGCGGCTGCAGTGGGCGAGAAACACATCATCGGGGATGGTTCTGAGCATCTTTTCCACACCGTACATGCTGGTGGCGCGGCCAATCTCACCGCCTTCGGCATCACGGAAGACAAAGTCACCGAACCCGAGCTGCTCGGATACAAAGCGCCGCACCTCGGCAAGCAGAAAGGGGGAATTCTTGTCCACGAAAAAGGCAGGAACTTCAGCAGCCCGTGCCGCGTTTACTGATTCCGAGCTGGTGAGCAGCAGCGGTATGTCCGCTCTCTCGGTCCGTATCTGCTTCAGCAGCTGCACTCCGGCATCGGCCACCACGGTGCCATCCATGGGAAATCGCACGTCGGAAATGACACCCAGCACGTAGTGCTCATACTTTCTGAAATACTCCATGGCCCTTTCATAATTGTCCGCCACCAGAATCTTGGGACGGGCGCGCATGGCCAGCAGGCGGTGTTCCTGATTGAGGCCCTCGTGAATAACCTGCTGCGCCTGCAGAACAAGCTCTCTGTACAGAATGGGCAGCAGCGAGGATATGTAGTCCGGCGAATCTTCCACCACGATGATGACGCGCACCCCTGCAAATTCGGTATCGCGTTCGGCATTGCGCCGGTCTTCGGAGAGTTTGACGATGGCAAGCAGCAGGTCGGCGTTGCCGGTCCAGACAAAGGATCTGTCCACCCCGTATTCGCGGTATTCTGCCGGATTCTCTATACGCTGGTGCGTGAGCATGACCACCGGCAGGTCCGGATGCGGTTCCTTCACCGCCTTTTTCAGGGAATGCAGGTCTTCTTCGGTAAAATTGGACATGAGGATAAGCATGTCGCAGGCATGCATATCCAGCTGCTCAGGCACCTCGGCAAAAGAAGACACCCATGTAAGGCTGGGGGGCTGGCTCAGGTTGAGCCCGCGATATTCGCTGACAAGTCGCTCGGAAAGTTTGCAGTCTTCTTCCATCACCCACGCATCATACGGCGTGGAGACAAGCAGGATGTTGCGCACCTTGCTCGCCATGAGTTCCTTGTACTGGGCAAACCTGCTCTCGGTGCCGCTGCGGTGGACATAACAGAATTGCTGCATGGTACCCCTTGTGTCCATCCGCACGGATGGACCGGTCTGTCCGGCCTTCTGCCGGAACCGTACGATCAGGTGCCACAGGAATTCATGTCACATTGCAACAGCTGTTTTCCCGTGTCAGTCCCCTACCCTGCATTCAAGCGTATGCTCGCGCTTGGCGTCATACATGGCCCTGTCTGCCCGAAGATAGGCTGAATCCAGTGTATCAGAAGGCAGCACCGTGGTCAGCCCGCAACTCATCTGAATGCGAAGGGGAACTCCCTTCACTTCCGCCAGCGGCGTCTGTGCGAGCACGGTGTTGAACCTGTGCACAACGTTGTTGGCACTGGCCGCTCCGCCCATGACAAGCAACATGAACTCATCGCCGCCCCAGCGGGCAAGCATGTCGGTTTCCCTGAACACGTTGCCGGCCAACCGTCCTACTTCCTGAAGAATGCGGTCGCCCACGAGGTGCCCATAGGTGTCGTTAATGGACTTGAAGTCATTCAGATCCAGAACAGCCAGAGAGAACACTTCTCCGCCGCGGCTCAGCTGTGAAAGCTGTATGTTGAAACGCTGCTCAAGAGCGCGGCGGTTGGGAAGTCCGGTCAGGGAGTCCACAAGCGTAACGGATTCAAGCCGCTTCTGATAGCGGTGCACGGTCATGAGGCTCACCAGCAGAACGGCCAGCGTCACCACGGCCCCCGCCGCAACGGTGCGGATGAAGTTGTCGCGGGCCGAGGCCATGACATCGTACTCCGCCTGCTGCACAATAATATACCAATCGATTTCCGGGATATAGCGCGAGGTAAGATACACCCCGCCATCTGCTCCCCTGAACTCGAAGTCGGCTGGCACCTCTTTGGCGGCCAGAACCCCTGCCGCGACCTCCGGCGATGTCATCTTCGCAAGCGAGACACCCCTGATCAGCGTGATATCGGGGTGCACCTGCACCACGCCCTTGCCGTCCACCATGAACACTGTTTTGCCGTGCAGCCGCTTGTAGTCGCTGAACACCTTGGCAAGAGTGGCCATGCGCAGCCCCACGCCGGTCACGCCAATGGTGCGGGATGCGGCATCGCGCACCCGGTAGTTGATGAACACCGTCAGCTCGTTCTCAGCAGCCTCGTTGGTGTCCACATCAAGCCGCATGGTCAGGCCGGAAGCGAGAAAGTCGTAAAACCAGCTGTCATGGGCGTTATCCGGGTTCACATCCTTGAGCACGTTCCTGAAGTGATAGTACCGGCTGGTTGCCGTTGACACAAAAAACGAGGAGAAAAATCCATACTCCTCGTGAATGCGCTGCAGGTATCTTATGACTCTGGGCGGATCCTGCTCCCCTTCCAGCACCCAGTCCCGCAGAAAGGTATCGTTTGCCATGACCGATGCCACGTGAATGGGCTGCATGAGATCTGCATGAATCTCGGAATATATGGTATCGCGCAGCAGGGGCAGGGAGGAATTGACCAATTCCTCGCGTATGTAACGCTGGGAGACGTTGTAATTCACCACACCAAGTAAGATGAAGCCCGTAAGCATAATCCCGCACAGGGCTGCAACGAGCTTTATTCTGTCAGAAACAAGAGACATCATGACCACCTGAAAAAATATGCAGTACCACTTTCGGCATAGTACACAAAGCCTATGTATAAACCAAGCCCTGCCGGAAGCTCTTTTTCGAAGACTTGCGCAAGAAATCTCTATAAAAATGCGCCTTTCTTCACACTGAGTGAGCATTCAGTCCAGTTGCCAACCCCGATAAAAGTCACTATACATCAGGGTTCTCTTTTCCGTAACACTGGGAGTATAGAACATGCCGCACAAAGGTCCACACATATCCATTAGTTCCGAATCGTTAGTGAACCGGGTGCTGCGTATTGATCTTGACGAGTTCGAGGACTGGCCGGAAGCCGTCCGTGAAACGGCCATCGCGCTGGCCGAAGAACTTTTTCTCGTCCGATACAACCCATTCATCGACGCCGAAACCGTCCGCCAGAGCGTGCAGACCCGATTCGATCAGGCTGTTCCCAGTCTGGCGCATCACTACGCCACCACGCTCCGCGAAGGGCTTACCATGTTCTGGAGTTCCTTCGACTCCGACATGGCATTTCGTGAAGAACTCATCAAACGCATCGGGCAGGTGGTTCCCAAAGACCGCATAGATACCCGCCCCGGTTCGCTCGTGGAATGTTCCACAGACGCCACTGACCTGCGCATGGAACTTCCTTTGCTGGTGGTCGCGCCCTCCAGTGCCGAGGAAGTGAGCGCCGTGGTGCGCCTTGCCAACGAGATGAAGTTCGCGCTCATCCCGCGTGGCGGTGCATCCGGCTGTACGGGCGGTGCCATTCCCGCCCGCAAGCGTACTGTGGTCATGACGCTGCAGAAGCTCAGCCGCATCAAGGATGTGGACCCCGCCGCCATGACCCTGACCGTGGAAGCCGGTGTTATCACCGCTTCCGCCATCAAGGCCGCAGCGGACAAGAACCTGCTTTTCACGGTGGACCCCGCCTCCAAGACGGCATCCACCATCGGCGGCAATATTGCGGAAAACTCCGGCGGCCCCTTCGCTTTCGAATACGGCACCACGCTGGACAATATTCTTTCCTACCGCATGGTCACCCCCACAGGGGAAATCGTGGACGTGGAGCGTGTGAACCACCCCCGCCACAAGATCATGGAAGATGAAACTGCCGTCTTTGAAGTGAAGGACATTTCCGGCGGCGTGCGCACGGTCATCACCCTGAAGGGCGATGAAATCCGCAAGCCCGGCCTCGGCAAGGACGTGACCAACAAGTTCCTCGGCGGCCTGCCCGGTGTGCAGAAAGAAGGCACCGACGGCGTCATCGTCGAAGGCTGCTTCATCTGCCATGCGCAGCAGAAGCACTTCCGCGTGGTGGTGCTGGAGTTCTTCGGACGCTCCATGCACAACGCCATGCTCGTCATCAAGGAAGTTGTGGCCCTGCGTAACACCATCCGCACACAGGGCGATCTGGTCAAGATTTCCGCCCTTGAGGAATTCGGCGTCAAATACGTTGAGGCCATTGAATACCAGAAGAAATCCACCCTGTACGAAGGCACGCCCATTTCCGTGCTCATTCTGCAGCTCGACTCCAACGACGAAGATGCGCTGGAAAAGAGCGTGCGTGACATCGTGGAAATCTGCGCACCCTTTGATCAGGTGGACGCCTTTGTGGCCAAGGACGCAGCCGAGGCAGAGCACTTCTGGGAAGACCGGCACAAGCTCTCCGCCATTGCCCGCCGCACCTCCGGCTTCAAAATCAACGAAGACATCGTTATTCCCATAGACGTCATTCCCGATTTCTCGGACTTCATCGAAGCCCTGAACCAGAAGTGCATGGGCAAGGCATACCGCGCCGCCCTGCAGGACGTGGGCCGCGTGCACGGCATGCCGCTGGAAGACAAGTCCATGAACCGGGAATTCACTTATGCCTCCAAGGTGGCTCAGGGCAAGATTCCCACCTCCGAACTTTCCGATCAGGAAATGCTGGAGCGTGCGGCAGCGTATTTTGACGAACTTGCCGAAGCGCACCCGAACCTGAAGCGGCATTTCCAGAAAATCTACGACCACATGCTGGCCACGCGCATCATCATCGCCAACCACATGCATGCGGGCGACGGCAACTGCCACGTGAACATTCCCGTGAACTCCAACGACCCCGTCATGCTGCACAACGCCGAAGAAGTGGCCGACGAGGTCATGGCCAAGGCGCAGGAAATGCATGGCGAGGTAACGGGCGAGCACGGCATAGGTATTACCAAGATCAAGTTCCTGTCTGAAGAGAAGATGCAGGCGCTCAAGACCTTCAAGAGCAGAGTGGACCCCCACTCCATCATGAACCCTGCCAAGCTTACCCAGCGCGAAACGCCGGTTAAACCCTTCACCTTCTCCTTCAACAGGCTCATCAGGGATATCCAGGCTTCCGGTCTGGCGGACAAGGACCGCCTCATCGGCCTGCTCACGAACATCCAGGTCTGCACCCGCTGCGGCAAATGCAAGCAGGTGTGCCCCATGTTCTTCCCCGAAAAGTCGCTGCAGTTCCACCCGCGCAACAAGAACCTGAGCCTCGGCGCACTGCTTGAGGCAGTGTATTATTCGCAGGTGAACAAGGGCAAGCCGGATGAAGGCCTGCTCACCCAGCTGCGCAAGATGATGGAACACTGCACCGGCTGCGGCAAGTGTACCGCCGTGTGCCCTGTGAAGATAAACTCTTCCAGCGTGGCGCTTGAACTGCGTGCCTTTGTGGATGAAGAAGGCGCTGGCGGTCACCCCATCAAGTCCAAGGTGCTGGATTATCTCTCCAGAGACATCCATTCCCGCGTGCCCCGTGCCGCCAAGATGGCCGCAATGGGACAGAAGATGCAGAACAGGGCGCTCAAGTTCATTCCGGCTTCGTGGCGCTCCGGCCTTGAGAACCCGCTGTTCTCCGGCCCCGGCCCCGAGATGGGCTACCGCAGCCTTGCGGAGGCCATTAAGCTTGAGAAGGGTTCCATCTTCATTCCCAAGTCGCGCTCGGGCAACGCGCCCCAGCATGCCCTGGACGCCGTGTTCTACTTCCCCGGCTGCGGCGGTTCACTGTTCTACCGCAACATAGGCCTTGCAGGGCTCATGCTGCTGCTCAAGGCAGGCTACGCCGTCATCATGCCTGAAGAGCACCAGTGCTGCGGCTATCCGCTGCTGGCGGCCGGCAAGGACACGATCTACAAGCAGAACCGCGAACGCAACATCATTTCCATGAAGACGCTGTTCGACAAGGCTGCGGCGCAGGGCCTGAACGTGACCTGCGTGGCCACGGCCTGCGGTTCCTGCCGCGAAGCGCTGGAAAAGTATGAGCTGCCTGCCAACCTGAAGGCCGGTCTTGTGCACAAGGACATCGTGCAGATCATCACCGAGCAGGATGGCAAGGAAGGCGGACTGCAGATTCCCCGCTTTGCGCAGGGTCAGCCCCTGCTGTATCACGCGGCCTGCCATGCGGAATGGAGCGGCGTGCACAAGGTGAAGGCAGGCGGAATATACCAGAAGGCCCTTGCAGAGATGACCGGAGCCAAGGTTGTGCTCAACCCCGGCTGCTGCGGCGAATCGGGCATGGGTGCCATGACCAACCCCGACATCTACAACAAGCTGCGCACCCGCAAGCAGCAGAATCTGGAATCAGGCCTCACCGGGTATCCGGAAGGCGCTCCCGTTGTGGTGGGCTGCCCCTCATGCAAGGTGGGCATTGCCCGAAGCTTCATCAACATGCATGAAAAGCGCCCCGTGCTGCATACCCTTGAGTACCTTGCGGCCAACATGTACGGCGAGGACTGGAAAAAGACCTTTAAGCGCCTTGCCACCGATGCGCTGAACGGAAATGCCGTCCGCGTTGTGGACGACAGCGCTCTTTAGCGACCCTATCCGCCTCAGACCGGACACGCCGCTGAACCGAACGACGCAGCCGGAAGGAGAAACTCTCCTTCCGGCTGTTTTGTGTTCACATATGAGAAAGGCCGCCGTGCACGAAACACGGCGGCCTTTTTGCCGGGTGGGCTTCCGGCGAAGGGTCATGTGAAGGAGAACAACGTGTTTTCAACCACCGAGGGTGCTTGCGGCCAGTATCTCAAGCGATACCACAAGAGCGGCAAAGCCAAGCATATACAAAGAGTCCATAAGGGTTTCCTGCCACTATCCAAATTTATTCGGAAGGAATTCGATTCGGTTGTGCCTCTGCGGCACCGCCCTTTTCCGTACGCTCGCCCTGTGAGTCGGGGAACTTCAGCGAGTTTCTGAAAAAACGACGAACAGAGCCTGTCCCTGCCTGCGGAGACGTGATGCTCAATTTCCGGATCATATTCCCTCCAATGCGTATCTGTTGCGATGCTGTTATCGGCTGCGTTGAATCTGTTTTATTGAAAATGATTTTCATAATCAAGTAAAATTTTCATTTCTTTTCCCCTTTCACCGCATAAACAAGCAAACACTCTGAAATAACAGGCTTTACGAAAATAGCTGCAGCACGATCCGCGCCCACTAAAACCGTGCAGGAATATGCAGGCCGCACAAGGGCGTTCTGCCGACGATGCATATGAGAGGATACAAGAAGGCTTGCAGCCTTACCTTTGCGGCGAAATCACCGTTTGTCCTTACGGCCATACTCGACCCGCGCGTCACAGATTGCCCGGTGGTTGGCATCCGCCCAGCCGATCAGTGTCTGCATGGGAACCAGAAACGAGCGGCCAAGCTCTGTCAGGCAATATTCCACACGCGGCGGCACTTCCGGATACACGGTGCGCAAGATGAAACCGTCCTGTTCCAGATGCTTCAATGTTCTGGAAAGCATCTGCTTGGAGATATCTCCTAATTCGCGCAACAACTCGTTGAAACGCAAGGTTCTGGTTTCCAGCGCTTCCAGTACCAACAGACTCCATTGATCGCCTATGCGGTCCAGCACGTCCCGTATGGGGCACGGCTGTTCAAACTCTACCCCACCAATTTCGTTCTCAAGCTCCGGCATACGGCTCCTTTATCCTTACACGGTCACACAGAAGTGACCTGGTACTTTTTTTCTGACTTCTTGCGCGAGATTTCAGGCTCTGCTAAAAAACAACGTCGGTCTACTTTATAGACCAAGTCTGAAATAAATACCATCTTAATTGAGCCGCCCTCCCCACCCGCCAAACGGCACGGCTGGCGGCACACAAACAACACATAACAAGGAGCAATATCATGATATCTCTGAAGCAAACCATTCTGGCAGGCGCTGCCATGCTGCTGGCTCTGGCCGGAACCGCCAACGCTCAACCTGTTCGCGACATCAAGACGGAAGAAGCAAACCGGGTACTGGTTCTGAAATTTTACGACACGTTCTTCAACAAGCATCAAGTAGATGAAGCCGCGAAAGTGGTGGCCGACAACTACATTCAGCACAACCCCACTGTACCGGACGGAAAAGAGCCGTTCGTTTCATACTTCCGGAGCTTCTTCAACGAAAACCCCGAATCGAAGGTGCGCATCGTGCGCAGTGCGGTCGATGGCGACATAGTGTGGCTGCACATCCATTCGGTTAACAAGGCCAAGGATACCGGCGAGGCCGTTGTCGACATCTTCCGCGTACAAAACGGCATGATCGTCGAGCATTGGGATGTCATTCAGCCGGTGCCGCAAAATGCGGAAAATACCAACACCATGTTCTAACTCCATGGTGAAGCTGGGGCAGCCTCTGACCTGAACGAGGAATGCATCCCGCAACTTCCCGCACATCCATCGACATATTGCTGCCTTCGGAGCCCGAACAGGACGTATATCAGAAATACGTCCTCCCCTCTCCGAGAGAAAGGGGGGAGGCAGCAATATGCCACTTCAAGTGGTGTTACCCCTGATAAGGGTTCAGGAAAACCCAGGCGAAGTAACGCTTGGAAAACGGATTTGAAACCACAAGGCAGGTTCTCATGAAAATAGCGATTATCGGTGCGACAGGTTTTGTGGGTGCCCCCATATTGCGAGAGGCCGTCTCGCGGGGGCACCAAGTGCTGGCCCTTACGCGCAACGCGAAGAATATCCCCGCGACCGGCTCCGTAGCAGTAGAGAAGGTTGACGTACACGACACCGCAGCTCTTGCGCAGGCAATAGCCGGCTATGATGTGGTCATACACGCATTTGCCCCTCCACGTTCGGATTCCATGGAAACGCGCATAGCCCGCCAGGCGCAAGGTACCGGGAGCATCATCAAAGCCATCAAGCAATCGGGAGTCCCGAGATTGGTGGCAGTGGGCGGCGCAGGAACTGCCGAAGTGGCACCCGGAGTGCCGTTGATGAACAGCTACTTCTTCCCGCCGGAATATGAAGGTGGCGCACGCTCCACAGCTGTCATCAAAGACCTGCTTCAATCCGAAGACGCCTTTGACTGGGTGTTCATCTCGCCGCCGATCTTTCTGGAAGAAGGACCACGTACCGGGAGCTATAGAACCGGAAAAGACAATCTGATCATAGAGCTTTCAACCGGGCGCAGTTACATGAGCACTGCAGACTATGCGGTTGCCATGCTGGACGAGATAGAAACGCCCATACACCACCGGCAGCGGTTTACTGTGGGCACCTAAACATAGCTTGCCTTGAGAATGGATGCACCCGGATAGAAAGACACAAAAAAAAGCCCCCGCATTGCGGGGGCTTTCGTCTTCAATTCAGATCACTGCCTAGGCAGGTTCGAATTCGCTCTTGGGAGCGCCGCACACGGGGCACACCCAGTCAGAGGGAATATCATCGAACTTGGTACCGGCTGCTACGCCGTTATCGGGATCGCCTTCGGCGGGATCGTATTCATAGCCACAGATGGTGCAAACGTACTTCTGCATTGGATAGTCCTCGTATTTCTCTTGGTCTTACAGCTCAGCCTTCCAGTGGCCGTGCAGGTTGCAGTATTCGCGGGCAGTGACCTTGGTTGCGGAGATGCAGAATTCTGCTTCCGGAGCTTCGCCGGGCTTCAGGAACTTGGTGTAGCTTACGCCGTCGGCAACCAGCTCGATCCACTGAATCCAGTGCTTCTCTTCCATGGGATGAGCAACAGCGCCCACCTTCACCTTGAAGCCGTTGGGGGTCTTCTCGATGACAGGTACGTGCTTTTCCTTGGCTGCGTCAACAGTGCCTTCGGCCTGAAGCTGCATTTCTTCGCCACAGCATACAAGTTCGGCACCGCCGCCGACCAGAACTTCAACCATGTTACCACAGTGCTTGCACTTGTAGACTTCAAGGA
>Ga0194138_10001381_pt1 | contig 11614 bp, 9 predicted proteins | sample TARM_MetaG_T2_14_FD_134022 | JGI IMG/M metagenome (GOLD analysis project Ga0194138, IMG submission 134022) | Freshwater microbial communities from Pennsylvania, USA, analyzing microbe dynamics in response to fracking - TARM_MetaG_T2_14 (version 2) | ecosystem: Environmental > Aquatic >...
CCTTCGATCAGCTGCAGATAGTCGATAACGATGAGGCCTAGGCTGCCTTTCTCCTGCTTGAGCTTACGGCACTTAGCACGGATCTCGGCTGTTCTGATCCCTGGAGTATCGTCGATGTAGATATTTGCTTTCGACAAACTGCCCATAGCAACGAATAGTTTTGTGAACTCTTCTTCTGTCAGCTGGCCGGTACGCAGATGTGTCGCATTGATCGTTCCTTCAGCACAAAGCATACGGTTGACCAGCTGCTCTGCCCCCATCTCCAGACTAAATATGGCGACATTTTCATCGGTTTTTGTTCCAATATTCTGAGCAACGTTCAAGGCAAAGGCTGTTTTACCCACCCCTGGACGGGCTGCCAGAATGATCAATTCATCTTCGTGAAGACCGGCTGTCATCTGATCGAGCATTTTATATCCGGTTGAAACACCGGTAATGTCATCGTCGTTCTGAAAGAGATCATCGATATTGTTTATCGTATTCCTCAGAACCGTTTCAATATCAACGAAGCCGCTCCTGCTTTTCTTTTCAGAAACTTCCAGGATCCTTCTTTCTGCTTCATCAAGCAGATTAGGTATATTGTCTGTTTCCTGGTATCCCTGTGAAGCGATCTCTGTGGCTGTCTGGATCAAGTTCCTGAGGATGGCGCGTTCTTCGACGATCTTAGCGTAATGCTCCACGTTTGCCGCAGTCGGCACCGTCGTAGCCAGTTCTGCCAAGTAAGGCGTCCCGCCGACATCATCCAGCTGATCCTTCGATTCTAGATTATTTGCAATTGTTATGACGTCAATGGCTTCATTCTTCTCATTCAATTCAATCATGGATTGAAAAATAAGCTGATGCGCACGACGATAAAAATCATTAGCTTCCACATACTCCATAGCCGGTATAATGGCTTCAGGATCAAGTAAGATTGACCCCAAGACAGATTGTTCGGCTTCAATGTTCTGTGGCGGTAAGCGATCACCTATAACGTCCATCTCGATGTCTAACTTCCTTTCGTGTCTTTCACTGCTTCTCTATTGTACCTTATCTTCAAATAAATGTATAGAAGGGAACACGTGTTCCAAACAGATTGTTTCACGTGAAACATTGGCATAAGAAAGCTAGCATGACTTCAGGAAAGATCCCGAACAACATGCTAGCTCTTAAGCCCTTATTCTTTTACTTGTTTTTAGCTAAAACACGGACAGTGATTTCTGCTGTCACGTCTTTATGCAGTTTGATGTCCATTTTCTGGCTACCAAGCGAACGCATCGGTATCGACTGTTCGATTTTTCTCTTATCTACTTTGATACCCAGCTGTTTCTCAATGGCTTTGGCAATCTGCTTTGTCGTTACCGAACCGAACAGGCGCCCATCCTCTGCTGCTTTCTCATAAATCTCGATCGCATTCTCTTCGAGGACCTCTTTTTCTTTCTTGGCTTCTTCAAGGATTTCTTGCTCTTCTCGCTTCTGTGCTTTCTTCTTCATTGTCAGTTCTTTTTTTGCTGAAGGCGTGGCTTCTTCAGCGATTCCTTTTTTGATCAAAAAGTTTCTTGCATAGCCATCAGAGACATTTTTGATCTCGCCTTTTTTTCCTGTACCTTTGACATCTTTTAATAGAATAACTTCCATAGTTTTAACTCCCTCTCTCTTTTAGTCTAATTGAGATTGAATAACTTCTTTTAATTCTTCTATTATTTCAGAAATACTCTGTCCATCGATCTGTGTCGCGGCATTGGACAAGTGTCCGCCTCCACCCATTTTTTCCATAATGGTCTGAACGTTGATCTTTCCTAAGCTTCGTGCGCTGATTCCGACTGTATCATCCGAGCGTCTTGTAATGACAAAGGCTGCTTCCACACCGGACATGCTGAGCATCGTATCCGCAGTCTGAGCCGCCGTAACAGAAGGATAGATCTCATCCTCACTCCCGTAGGCGATCGCTACGCCGTCAATGACATACTCCAGTGTTTCGATCAGACGGCTGCGTTTCAGATAGCTTTCCGGATCTTCCTTCAGTAAGCGTTGGATCATCGTTGAATTGGCTCCGACAGATTGAAGGTAACTGGCTGCATCAAAAGTACGTGAACCAGTCCGTTGACTGAAGTTGTTCGTATCGACGACGATACCGCCGAGCATGGCTGTTGCCTCGATGCGGTTGATCGGTTCCCCATCTGTTGAAACATATTCGAACAGTTCAGTGATCAGTTCAGCTGTAGACGATGCGTAAGGCTCGATATAAACGAGCAGCGGATTTTCCGTGAATTCCTCACCGCGCCTGTGATGATCAATGACCATATTTCGTTTGGTCTTTTTGAGCAGATTCGGTGCAATCGACAGCACCGGCTTGTGATGATCGACTAAGATGACTAGGTCATTCGGTTCGATCGTACGTTCAGCTTCTGCTGATGATATAAGGTTGCTGCTCACCTGCTTGTGTTTCTTGATTTCCTGAAGCAGCTTCGCCACGTCTTTGTTGACATCATCTTCATCGATCACGACATAGACTGTCTTTTTGAGCATCATTGCGATCCGTGCAATACCAAGCGACGACCCCACGGAGTCCATATCCGGATTCTTATGCCCCATCACGTAGATCGCTTCGCTGTCATTCATCAGTTTCTGCATGGCCTGGCTGATCATACGCGAGCGTACACGTGTCCGTTTCTCCATCGGATTGGTCTTCCCGCCGTAATAGCGTGGTTCTTCATCGATTGCCTTAACGATAGCCTGATCCCCGCCGCGGCCTAGAGCCAGGTCCAGATTATTTTGAGCAATATCAGCCAGCTTGTCAAAGGATGCATCACCGTAAGACAACCCGATGCTGATCGTCAGCGGCAGGTTCCGTTTGGATGTGCGGTCTCTGATGCTGTCAATGATATTGAATTTGTCGTTTTCCAGACGATCCAGTTCTTCTCTGTCTAAGAGCAGGAAGTAGCGATCATCCGAAATACGTTTATAAAATATCCCGTGCTGCTTGCCCCAGTTAGAAAAATACGTGGTCAGCAGACTGTCAAAGCCTGAGACTCCCCTGTCATCCAGTCCTGAAGTGATTTCATCGTAGTTGTCCAGGAACAGCCAGCCGACGACCGGCCGTGTCTTTTCATACTCTTCAGTGATCGATGCGTACTCTGTTATATCAAGCAGATAGAGCGCGTTGATATCTTTTTGGAGGGATACTTTATAGATCTTTTCATTCCATTCCACTAAATTAAAGTCTTCCCGCTCATCATCATCAAAATAATCGGACAGATCCTTGTTCACTTCCTTGATCGGTTCGCCTAAGAGCTGCTGATCGTTCGGAAGCTGAAGCTGCATATAAGGATTGATCCATTCGATATGATCTTCATCATTCAAAAGAATGATCCCCATCGGCATTTTTATCAGCGCTTCCTGCTGTCCACGTTTGATGCGGTAGGACAAGTTAAGTATATAGCTGTTCAATTCCTCGTTGTATTCATTGCTGAATCGCCAAATAATAACGAGAGTGATCAAGAATAACATCAGCATCAAAGCTCCGAGCCAAACATAAGCAAAAAAGCTCAATACTGTCATGATGAACTGAACAGTTATCGCAGCTAAGAGCATTCGCTTCAAATACGGATGGTTCAGTAATTTAGGAAGGTTTTCTTCCTGTGACTTATTATTCATATTTTCTCCTCTTGACATCATCATTATAACTATTTCCTTATATTTTAACACGTCTATAAGGTTACTTCTATACTAGATGCCGCTTTTTAAATGTTTCACGTGAAACATTTAAAATCAAAAGAAGCTGTAACAGATTGACTGTCACAGCTTCGATAGAATGTTTAATCTTCAGTAACGAATGGCAGCAAGCCCATGATACGAGCTCGTTTGATTGCTTTCGTTAATTTACGTTGGTTTTTAGCGTATGTTCCAGTTACACGACGTGGTAAAATTTTACCTCTGTCTGAAATGAAACGTTTTAACAAATCAACATCTTTGTAATCGATATATTCAATATGATTAGCTGCAAAGAAGTCAACTTTACGGCGCTTTCTTCCGCCTCTACGTCCAGCCATGTTATAATCCTCCTTTTATTCTTGAATCAAAATGGTAAATCGTCATCGGAAATATCGATCGAATCGTTGTTTGAATCAAACGGATCCTCATCGAAATTCGCGTAATTGCTTTTAGAGTTGTTTTTGGGAGCTTGATTGGTATTCTGCGAATAATTTGAATTATTGGAAGAATTGCTTGAAAATCCAGAATTATTACTTGATCCGTCATTCTGTGCACGTTTTTCAGTGACTGACTTAGGTTCAAGCATTTGGAAGTTCTCAGCAACAACTTCTGTAATATAAACTTTTCTACCTTCGTTGTTCGTGTAGTTTCGCGTTTGAATACGACCGGTCACTCCAACTAACGAGCCCTTGCGGGTATAGTTAGATATGATTTCAGCTGTTTTTCTCCACGCCACGCAATTTATAAAGTCAGTTTCTCTCTCACCTTGTGCATTGGTGTATGGACGTTCAACAGCTACGGTAAATGAAGCAACGGCTATCCCGCTACCCGTATAACGAAGTTCAGCATCTCTAGTTAGTCTCCCAACTAGTACGACATTGTTGATCAATCAAAGTGCTCCTTTCTTTAAAAGGCAATCATCAAAAGTGTTTCACGTGAAACATTATTTGTCTAGACGAACGATCATATGACGTAAAATGTCGTCATTGATACGTGCTAGGCGTTCAAATTCATTGATAGCTGCTGCATCTGAAGTTTCTAGGTTTACTAAGCGATATGTTCCTTCGCGGTATCCTTTAATTTCATACGCAAAACGGCGTTTCGCCCAGTCTTTTGATTCAGTTACTTCAGCACCGTTGTCTTTTAAGATAGTTTCAAAGCGTTCTACTAAAGCTTTTTTACCTTCTTCATCAAGATCAGGACGGATGATATATAATAGTTCATATTTAGCTGTTTGACTCATCGTTGACTGTCACCTCCTTATGGACTTTGGCCCTTTCGTTTGAAAGAGCAAGGAGAGTATTCTATATAGAGTACTCACCGAAATATTATAGCACACGGCAAAATGAAACACAAGGAATCTTTCAATTCATCTTATCAAAAAAAGACAGCCGATATTTTCGGCTGTCCTTCTCTCTTAACGCTGTTTAAATGATGTTCAGTTGATTTATTCTTCGGTGTCTTCTGCTGCATCGTCTTCCGTTGCTTCTGATGGTTCTTCAGTTCCCTCTGAAGCACTATCGTCGGCTTGAGATTCTGCTCCTGCTTCTTCAGAATCTAGCAAAGCCTCGTCGTCTTCCTCTTCTTCAGGTTCGACTTTGGCCAGAGTGGACACATAAACGTCGTCTTCCAGTCTCATCAGCCTTACGCCCTGTGTGGCACGGCCGGTCTGAGAAATGTTTTCAGCATGGAAGCGAATGATCACCCCGCTTGTCGTTATCAGCATGATGTCTTCTTCCCCATGAACCGTCTTGAGTCCGACCAGCGGCCCGTTTTTATCGGTGATATTAACGGTTTTGACACCTTTACCACCGCGGCCTCTGATGGCATACTCTGAAGCAGCTGTGCGTTTGCCGTAGCCTTTTTCAGTGATCACCAGTACTTCGGAATCTGGATCCAGAATGTCCATGCCGACGACATAATCGTCTTCTCTTAAGCGGACACCTCTCACCCCTGCTGCGGCACGTCCCATGCTTCTGACGTCCTCTTCATGGAAGCTGACGGCATAGCCCTGGCGAGTACCTACAACGACATGGTCCGATCCGTGTGTAACAGCCACGTTGATCAGTTCATCATCTTCTTTAAGCACGATGGCTCGAAGGCCGCTCGTTCTGATGTTTTCAAATTCAGAGAAGGCGGTACGCTTAACGGTACCCATTCGGGTCGTGAAGAAGAGATGATCCGACTCTTTCGTTTCGCCTCGCGTATTGATGATGGCCTGGATACTTTCGTCATTATTGATACCCAGGAAGTTTATGGCTGGGATCCCCTTGGCTGTTCTACCGTATTCTGGTATCTCATAGCCTTTGGCCTTGTAGACTTTACCAGTATTCGTGAAGAACAGCAGCAAGTCGTGCGTTGAACAGGTGACCAGTGTTTCCACAAAGTCATCCGTGTTCGTCGACATGCCTTTGACGCCGCGTCCCCCGCGATGCTGCGCTTTGAATTCAGAAATCGGCATACGTTTCATATAGCCGTTATGAGACAGGGTCACGGCGATCTCTTCTTCTTCGATGAGGTCTTCATCTTCGAGACTGAGCGATTCGCCGACCAATAGTTCCGTACGGCGGTCGTCGCCATGCTTGTCTGCAATTTCTTCCAGTTCTTCAGCGATGATCTCATGCACACGCTTAGGATTGGCAAGGATGTCCGCCAGGTCGCTGATAAGGGCTAGAAGGTCCTGATACTCGCCTTCGATTTTTTCTCTTTCCAGACCTGTCAGACGAACCATACGCATGTCAAGGATGGCCTGAGACTGACGGTCACTGAGTCCAAAGCGCTCCATCAGTGCATTTTTAGCTATATCTGCTGTATTGGATCCTCTGATGATCGAAATGATTTCGTCGATATGATCCAGTGCGATACGCAGCCCTTCCAGGATGTGCGCCCGTGCTTCTGCCTTGCGCTTGTCGTATTCTGTTCGGCGCCTTATTACGATACGCTGATGTTTAAGATATTCGACCAGGATCTCTTTCAGACCCAGTGTTTTCGGTACACCGTTGACGATCGCCAGCATGTTGAAGCCGAAAGATGTCTGCAGCGGTGTCATCTTGTATAAGTTGTTCAATACGATGCTTGCTGAAACGTCACGTCTGACATCGATAATGATACGCATGCCGTCTCTATCTGATTCATCATTCAGATCGGTGATGCCCTCGATACGCTTGTCACGGGCTAAATCAGCAATGCGTTCCACCAGTTTCGCTTTATTGACTAAGTAAGGAATCTCATCCACGATGATGCGTTCTTTACCGTTCGGCTGGACTTCGATACGCGTTTTTGCTCGGACCTTGATCGATCCTCTGCCCGTTTCATAGGCTTTTCTGATGCCTGACTTGCCTAGAACCATGGCCCCTGTCGGAAAATCCGGTCCAGGCAGGACTTCCATCAGATCAGCCACTGTCGCGTCCTCATTTTCCATGACGATACGGCAGGCCTTGATGACTTCTCTCAGGTTATGCGGCGGGATATTCGTTGCCATCCCGACAGCGATCCCTGAAGCGCCATTGACGAGCAGGTTGGGGAAACGTGCCGGCAGAACGTTCGGTTCGCGTTCGGATCCGTCATAGTTGTCATGATAATCGACCGTATCTTTGTTGATATCGCGCAGCATCTCCAGAGCCATTTTACTCATTCTCGCCTCTGTATAACGCATAGCTGCGGCACTGTCACCGTCGATAGACCCGAAGTTCCCGTGACCATCGATCAATGGGTTACGGAAACTGAAATCCTGGGACATACGGACCATCGATTCGTAGATCGCAGAGTCCCCGTGCGGGTGGTACTTACCCATAACGTCTCCGACGATACGGGCAGATTTTTTAAAGGCTTTGTCCGGGGTCATCCCGAGTTCGTTCATGCCGTAAAGTATGCGACGATGGACGGGCTTCAATCCGTCACGCACATCAGGTAAAGCACGAGCAACGATAACACTCATCGCGTAGTCTAAAAAAGACTTTCTCATCTCGCTGGATAAGTTTATTTTTTCCATGCGTGCTTCTCTTTCTTCAGTCAAGTGTTTTTTCCTCCTCAAGCAATTACATAACTAAATTAACTATAATATATTTTAAAGGTTAATATTTTTATAATTAGACATCGATATTTTCTACGTACTGGGCATTTTCTTCGATGAATTCACGACGGGGCTCTACTTTTTCACCCATCAGCATGTCAAAAACCAGATCCGCTTCGATCGCATCTTCGACCGTTACTTGAAGCAGACGTCTGTTTTCAGGATTCATGGTCGTTTCCCATAACTGCTCGGCGTCCATTTCACCTAGTCCCTTATAACGCTGAATTGAAGGCTTAGGAGACGCCGGAAGTGATTTAAGGGTTTCCTCCAGTTCTCTGTCAGAATCCACGTAGATCTCTTTTTTGCCCTGTTTGATTTGATACAGAGGCGGCATGGCGACATAAACATAGCCAGCTTCAACGACTGGACGCATGTAACGGTAAAAGAGCGTGAGCAGCAGGGTCCTGATATGCGCCCCATCCACGTCCGCATCAGTCATGATGATCAGCTTATGGTAACGGGCTTTATCGATCTCGAATTCTTCGCCGAAGCCGGTTCCCATAGCTGTAAACAGCGAACGGATCTCTTCGTTTGCCAGGATGCGGTCGATCGATGCTTTTTCAACGTTCAAAATCTTCCCTCGGATCGGTAAAATCGCCTGGAACAAGCGTGAACGTCCCTGCTTGGCTGAACCGCCCGCGGAATCCCCCTCAACGATGAAGATCTCTGATTTTTCAGGGTCTTTAGACGAGCAGTCCGCCAGTTTACCCGGCAGGTTGCTGATCTCCAGACCATTCTTCTTACGCGTCACTTCGCGTGCACGCTTGGCAGCCAGACGTGCTTTAGCCGCCAGCAAAGCTTTATCGATGATTTTCTTGCCGACTTGAGGATTCTCGACCAGAAAACGGTTGAAGTGTTCACTGAAAAGACGGTCAGTGATCGTTCTCACTTCTGAGTTCCCCAGTTTTGTCTTTGTCTGTCCTTCGAACTGCGGATCAGGATGCTTGATGCTTAAAACGATGGTCAGCCCTTCTCTGGCGTCTTCACCGCTCAAATTGTCTTCATTTTCTTTCAAGTATTTGTTTCGCTTGGCATAATCATTGATGATGCGTGTCAGAGCTGTTTTAAAGCCCGACTCATGCATTCCGCCCTCGTAGGTATGGATATTATTGGCGAAACTCATGATGTTCGTGTGGTAGCCGTCTGTGTGCTGCAGAGCGACTTCGATAGCGATGCCGTCCTGTTCACCTTCCAAAAAGATTGGTTCATCGTACAGCACGGTTTTGCTCTGGTTCAAGTACTCGACGTAGCTCTTGATCCCGCCGTCATACTGATATTCCAGACGAACCGGCTCTTCCGGGCGCTGATCTTCAATAGAGATCGCCAGGCCGCGGTTCAAGAAAGCCAGCTCTCTTACACGTGTAGCCAGTTTATTGAAATCATAATTCGTCGTTTCTGTGAAGATCTCATCATCGGCTTTAAAGCGGACGACCGTTCCTGTCTTGTCCGTGTCCCCTGTTTCATGCAGTTCCTCTACGACATCGCCGCGTTCAAAGGACATGCTGTGGATCCTGCCGTTCTTATGCACATCCACTTCAAGAAACTTGGACAAGGCATTAACGACTGAAGATCCAACACCGTGGAGACCGCCGGAGACTTTATACCCGCCGCCGCCGAACTTACCACCGGCATGAAGGATCGTAAACACGGTTTCGACCGCCGGACGGCCGGTTTTTTCCTGGATATCGATCGGGATGCCTCGGCCGTCGTCACTGACTTCGATGATGTCATCCTGTTTGATGACGATATCGATGTTTTTTGCATGACCTGCCATGGCTTCGTCGATCGAGTTATCCACGATTTCCCATACCAGGTGATGCAGCCCTTCAGGCCCTGTCGAGCCGATGTACATGCCCGGACGCTTTCTTACTGCTTCCAGACCTTCCAGTACCTGAATCTGGCTCGCATTATACTCTTCTCTTAGTTCTTCGATTTCTTTGGGCGTTAATTTATCTTCAGCCACTTTATTCACTCTCCATTTCAATCTGTCCGTTTTGAACGGTAAAAATTCGCGGATCATGGAGCAATTCTTTCTTTACTCCGTCTAAGCTCGTTGTCGTTAAAAAGGTCTGCACCTTGTCCTGTATGGACTTCAAAAGATGCGTCTGGCGGTCATCGTCCAGTTCGCTCAGCACATCATCCAGCAATAGCACCGGATACTCCCCCGTCATTTCTTTCATCAGTTCGATTTCAGCAAGTTTGACGCTCAGTGCCGTGGTCCGCTGCTGCCCCTGGGAGCCGTAAGTTTGAACGTTCTTTCCGTTCACATAAAACCGTACATCGTCGCGGTGCGGACCGGAAAGCGTCGTCCCCTGGTCCATTTCCCGACGTTCATTCTTCTCATACTGTTCCAGCAGATCTTTCATCACCTGGTCTTTGTCTTTTTCCGAATGCAAAGCCACCGATGAAGCATACTCAAGCGTGAGTTCCTCTTTCTCCTGACTGATATCTGCGTGAATGGGCTGGGCCCATTTTTCCAGTCGCTTGACAAAAGAAAAGCGCTCAGCAAGCACCTCAGCACCTTCTGCCGCTAATTGTTCGTTTAAGATAGATAAATAGGTCTTGTCTATTTTTCCGTTTCGACGATTCTGTTTTAAGTAAGCATTGCGCTGCTTGAGGATCTTCTGGTATTCGACCAGATGATACAGATAAATCGCGCTCATCTGCCCCATCTCCATGTCCAGAAACTTCCGTCTCACCGATGGAGACCCTTTGACCAGGGCCAGATCCTCCGGTGCGAACAGGATCACGTTCAAATGACCGATGTAAGCACTCAGTTTTTTCTGTTCCAGGTGATTCAGCCGGGCTTTCTTCCCTTTTTTGGACAAGACGATCTCAAGCGGATACGTCGTTTTCTCTGTCTCCACTTTACCCGTGACCTTGGCAAAGTCCTGGTCCCAGCCGATCAGTTCTTTATCATTGGCTGTGCGGTGACTTCTGGCCATGGCTAAAACATAAATGCTTTCCATCATGTTCGTCTTCCCCTGTGCATTTTCACCTAGAAAGACATTGATTTTTTTTGAAAACGTTGCTTCTGCCGTTTCATAGTTCCGGTAGCCTCTTAAAGAAAGTTCTTTTAAAAACATCCCTATTCCCCGTCGGCAGTAGATTCTATGGTGTAAGTCCCGAATTCCTCGATTTCGATCGTGTCTCCGTGGCGGAGTTTCTTTCCTCGACGGTTTTCAGGCTCTCCGTTCACTCGGATCGGGTATTCGAGCAGGAATGGCTTGGCCATGCCGCCGCTTGAGATAATATTCGCGTGCTTTAAAAATTGACCCAGTGTGATCACTGAATCATCGATTTGAATGATTTCAGACATCGTTTTCGACTCCTTAAAAAGTAAAGACGTGGATCAGCGTCCACGTTCACTAGTTTCTCTTCATATTATACCTTAAATGACCACTTAAAACAAATCTATATAGGATTTTAAGCAGTCTAATCGATTTTAATGGATAATCGACAAAAAGTACTTTTTATACTGAAATGAGCTCAGAAAGGAAAATTTCACATGATTCATAATTTTTCAGATGACATGTGGGGAAACTGAGGCACTTTTGGGGCAGAGGGCAGGGGAGAGTGCTTTAAATATTAAAATAAAGCGCTTTTTTGAGGTTTTAAGAAGGGATTCGGCTCTTTGAAGGGGGAGTGTTGCTTCGAATCAGCCGAAGTTCGGTCCTGTTCAGTCTATTCAAATTTGGGAGACGATCGTACACGCTGAAGACGGCGAGCTTCGGCTGCTACAGAGACTAAACGGAACTGAACAAACCGAACCGGCGATAGGTTCGGCTTGTTCCTGACTTGTAGCTGGAGGAAGCGACCGAAGATACAGAAGTTCGGTTGCTTCCTTCG
>Ga0194138_10001382_pt1 | contig 11611 bp, 8 predicted proteins | sample TARM_MetaG_T2_14_FD_134022 | JGI IMG/M metagenome (GOLD analysis project Ga0194138, IMG submission 134022) | Freshwater microbial communities from Pennsylvania, USA, analyzing microbe dynamics in response to fracking - TARM_MetaG_T2_14 (version 2) | ecosystem: Environmental > Aquatic >...
CACAGGCACTTTAATCAACAATACAGAAGAAAACCAAAAACCATACGTAATTACAGCAGCTCATTGTATTGAGAAGGCTGAATTTGCTGAAACATCGGTTTTTACATTTAACTACGAAAGCCCTTACTGCGCACCGCTCGACGGCGATCCCGGCAATTCTGTTTCGGGTGCGAAATTACTGGCCATTTCCGACAGCCTCGATTTTGCCCTGGTTGAACTCACGCTGGAACCGCCACCCGATTACCGTCCGTTTTATGCCGGATGGGATGTATTTGCACCAGTGCCCGACTCCTCAACAAGCATCCATCATCCGCAGGGCGACATCAAAAAAATAGCTTACGATAACGATCCTCCTGTTATTTCCGACTACCCATCTGCAGATTACACAAAAACTGGTTTTCTGAAAATTAACCGCTGGGAAGCCGGCGTTACGGAAGCAGGCTCATCGGGTGGACCGCTTTTTAATCCCGGACAAAAATTAATCGGGACACTTACCGGTGGCCTCGCCACATGCGAAGATCCTGTCCGCGATTATTTTTCACGTTTTAATGTTGCCTGGGAATTCAGGCCCGACTCCTCCAAACAGCTTAAATACTGGCTCGATCCTTTCAACAGCGGCATCAAAAGCGTTGAAGGGAAACGCTTTTACGCAGACGAAAATTATTGCCTCGCATTTACCAACCTCACAGCAGACGACAGCCACGAAAATATTCCCTTGCGAGATGGAAACGAATTTTTGGGGTACTGGGGCGGAACCAACAGCGCTGGGATAACAGAATTCACCGAGCGTTTTTCAATTTATGGAAATGAGCAGCTTTCCGGAATTTCGCTTGGAGTTGGAAAAATTTACATCTCCAACCAGGAGCCGTTTTCTGATCGTGAAATAACACTAAAAGTTTACAACGGCAGCGATTTACCCGAAACGCTGATTTATTCGCAGCCGGTAAATATTAAATCGCTGGTACCCGATGCCATGAACTATATCGGGTTTGATGAAAAAGTGGAACCGGCAGATACATTCTTTATAGGGTTTGAGCTGAGCAACCTTCAGCCACTGGATACTTTTGTTGTTTACCAGTCGCTTAGAGCACCAGACATGGAAAATAATTTTTATTTCAAAAGAGATAACTGGTGGAATGTTTTCCAGGAGGCTAATACTGAAAACTATTCAATGGCCAACGTGTTTGAACTGGTTGCCTGCAATGTTGATGCGATGGTGAATGACACTCCCCTGGTTACAAAACCAATGGAAGCGCTTATTTACCCCAATCCGGCGCATTCAAAATTCACGTTTGAAGCGGGCCAGGATATTCACCGGGAAAACATTAAAATTTATAACCTCATCGGGCAGGAAATTAATGCAGAATTTAACACTGTTTCCGACAAAAAAATTGAAATTGATTTGTCGGGTAACCAACCGGGTGTTTACTTTGTGCGCTTTAAAACAGCCGAAGGAACCGTATCGAAAAAAGTAACCTGGGTTCCGTGGTAAAAATTGAATTATGCAACGTTTAGTTTTCATTTTTATCTTATTATCTGCATTAACCGGATGTTCAGGCCGGCAAAACCAAAATACTGACCGAATTAAATCCAACAAATACGCCCACGGATTCAGGGTTACTAAAAATGAAAATATTACCAAACTTTCGGTTTTCAATCCCTGGGAAAAAGCAGAAAATATTTCGGTAGATTATTATTTGCATCCGAAAGGATCGCTCCTCCCCGACTCGCTTTCAGACAAAAAAATTATTAAAACACCTGTAAAACGCGTGATTTGCCTCTCTACCACACACATTGCATTTTTAAATGAGCTGGACGAAATTAATTCCATAGTTGGAATTTCGGGTAGTCAATATGTTTCAAACCCAAAACTGCGCAAACGAATTGAATCAGGCGAAGTACCCGATGTGGGCTACGGTCAAAACCTGAATTACGAACAAATTGTTAGTCAGCAACCTGATTTGGTAATGGTTTACGGTGTGGGCAGCGAAGTTACCAGCTACACACAAAAACTGGAAGAAATGGGCATTCCGGTAATTTTAATTGCGGAATACCTCGAAGAAAATCCGCTCGGCAAGGCTGAATGGATTAAATTTATCGGTGCGTTGTTTGAAAAAGAAAAAAAAGCCAATACCTTTTTCTCGCAGGTTGAAAAAGAATACCTGGCGTTAAAACAACTGGCCGCCGGCGAAACCAATCAGCCCAAAGTTTTGGTGGGGGCACCATACAACGTCACCTGGTGGGTTCCGGGAGGCAATTCATACATGGCCAACCTGATTGCTGATGCCGGTGGCGATTACCTTGGGAAAGACAACCAAAGCAATGAAAGCTTTGCCATTTCGTTTGAAAATGCACTTGTTTGGGGCAGCCAGGCCGATGTGTGGATTAACATGGGCAACCTTTCATCCAAAAAAGAGATCAGGGACACAGATGAGCGGTTCGAGAATTTCAACGTTTTTAACGAAGGGCGACTTTTCAACAACATAAAAAAACTTCATCCGCACGGTGGAAATGAATTTTGGGAAAGCGGAACGGTAAACCCGCACCTCGTTTTACGGGATTTAATCCATATTTTCCACCCAAAATTAATACAGGAAGAATTGATTTACTATTCTGAAATTAAATGAAGGAATCTGTTCCACATAAAAAATTACCAGTGCCATTGATTTTCTCATTGCTGGGCATTTTATTCGTGCTGCTTTTTGTTGCCGATATTCTGCTCGGTTCCATTATTATTCCTGTAAAAGAAGTTTTTCATTCCCTATTCTCCACCTCGGAAACCAACGAAACCTACCGGACAATTATACTCAGCTTTCGGCTCCCGAAAGCATTAACTGCAATCATGACCGGTGCTGCCCTGTCATTGAGCGGACTGCAAATGCAAACTGTTTTTCGCAATCCGCTGGCCGGTCCTTATGTATTGGGGATCAGTGCCGGGGCCAGCCTGGGTGTGGCTCTGTTCGTGCTGGGTTTTTCTTCGGTCCTGGCGGCAGGAGTTTTCACAACAGGAGCCTGGCCACTGGCATTGGTGGCCTGGGCGGGTTCGTTTCTGGTTATGCTGCTGGTGCTTTTCGTTTCCATGAAAGTAAACGACATCATGACCATTCTCATTCTCGGCATTCTTTTTACCAGTGCCGTTTCCGCCATTGTGAGCATTTTGCAGTATTTCAGCAACGAATCGATGCTGAAAGCATTTATTGTGTGGACCATGGGTAGTTTAGGGAATGTTACCAAAGCGCAATTATCTGTTTTGGCACCGGCAATTCTGGCCGGTATTCTTTTGGCATTTCTGAAAATAAAAGATTTGAATGCTTTCCTGCTGGGTGAAAATTACGCCCGCTCACTGGGGGTTTCCATTAAAAGCAGCCGGATTATTATATTCCTTAGCACAAGCTTACTGGCCGGCACCATTACAGCTTTCTGCGGGCCCATCGGATTTATCGGGATTGCCGTGCCGCACATCTGCCGGGTAATTTTTAAAACGGCCAACCACCTGATTTTGGTTCCGGCCGTAATTTTAACCGGAAGCATTGTTATGCTTTTCAGCGATATTGTTTCGCAACTCCCCGGAATGCAAACCACATTGCCCATTAATTCAGTAACCGCCCTTATCGGAATTCCCGTAATCATCTGGATGATTGTTAAGAACAAAAAATTTGTTTCGGTGTCATGAGTGAGAATAATTTCAATATTGAATTGCAGCAGCTTTCGGTTGGTTATGAGCAACCGGGGGGCAATCCGCTTGAAATATTGAAAGCGATAAATTTCTCGGCCACACCGGGCGAAATGGTGGCGTTAATCGGCAGTAACGGAATTGGAAAAAGTACATTATTGCGCACACTTGCCGGTTTTCAACCCTGGTTTTCGGGAAATATTCAAATCAGCGGACGGAACTTAAAGAACATCAGTTCAAAAGAAGTGGCGCGTATCATGAGCTTTGTTTCCACCGAAAATGTGCGGGTGCCCAACCTTTCGGTGTTCGACCTGGTGGCTTACGGCCGGTTTCCTTACACCAACTGGATTGGAATGCTCTCGGAACAAGACAAATCGGTGGTGGATGAAGCCATAAAAAATGTAGGCCTGCGGGGTTTCGAGAACCGCCCGGTAATGCAAATCAGCGACGGCGAACGCCAGCGGGCAATGATTGCGCGGGCATTGGCGCAGGACACACCGGTTATCATTCTGGATGAACCGACCGCCTACCTCGACGTGAGCAACAAATACGAAATTTTTCACCTGTTGCAGGTGCTGGCCAACGAAAAGAAAAAAACCATTATTCTTTCCACCCACGATTTAAACATTGCCCTGCGCGAAGTGGACAAACTCTGGATTGCCACCGATAGCGGAAATTACCAGGGTGCCCCCGAGGATGCAGTGCTGCAGGGATGGCTAAACCAATTGTTTAAAAACGACCATGTTGGGTTCGATGCCAATGAAGGTGAATTTTTCTTCAAAAAAGAATTTAAAGCCAAAGTGAAAGTGGAGGGAGAAGGGTTGCCGCTCACCTGGACACTCCGCGCCCTGAACCGCAAAGGCTACCAGATTGTGATGCAGGCCGAACACGATTACCGTGTGGTGGCCAACGAAAATTCCTGGGAATTAAACTCAAAAAGCAATCAAAAAACATTTGGTTCTGTTTACCAGTTGCTCACTTTTTTGGAAAAACATTGTTGAATTAAACCATTTACAAATATAGTTAGATGCCGGAGGCATCAAATGTTTATAGAAATACATTGACAAAGCGCAAAGTTCGACCCCAGCCGGGGTCGCATTTCTTCCGCTACTGCTTTTATTTCTATAAACATGTAAACCCGCTGGGTTTAATAGAAAATAATAATTGTTATTTAAGCCCCTGTTTCAATAATATTATCAAACCTTATGGTGGTGTCCCTTTCTGACTTTCTCCCAATGTATAAAACCGGGTAGTTGGGTATGCCAGTTCGATATCACTGTGCCGGTCAAACTGACGCAGGACATCTTCCCAAACTTCATCTTCAGAACCTCTTCTTCTTCGTGGGTTGCAGAGGTAACGGATAGTAAGTTGCACCCCGAAATCTATTACGCGGGTGTAAACAATTGGTGTTATATGCCGGTAATAAATCATATAGTTCCGGCTGGCTTTAAAAATCTCCCTTTCAGCTTCTTTGCCAATATGTTCAGCATGCCGGTTAATAATATCCTGCAACAGTTTTTTAGCTTTTTCCCAGTTGCTTTCAAAAGTTACGTTTACTTTAATTTCATTCCAGATGTATTCAAAACCAGTGCTGTAATTGGCTTGTGGTTTCAAAAACACAAGACTGTTGGGCAGATGAACAATGCGCCCTGTACTTTGGTCGGCTTCCACCCAGTTCCCGATTTCAAGAATGGTAAACTGAAACATGCGGATATCAATAACATCTCCTGCATGTTTACCAATTTGTACCCTATCACCCACCACAAAGGGATTGCGAAAAACAATGAAAAACCAGCCGGCAAGGTTAGTCAGCGGATCTTTCATGGCAATTGCCAGTCCGGCAGAAAACAGGCCAAGAAATGCACCAAACTGCCTGAACGCCTGCAACCAAACGCTGCTAACCAGTACAAATCCAATAAGGGGAATTACAAATGAAAGCGATCGTTTCCACTGGTAGCGTAATTTTACATTTTTGATTTGTCGCCAAACAATTCGTAAAATAATTTTTTTAAGCACCCACAAAACCAGAATTATGGCCAGCGAAAGGAATATTTTATTGAGGGTTTCAGCAGTAAGGCCGGTGGTTTCAACCAAATAGTTTTGAATATTGCTCATCGGTTTTATTATTTCAGGGAAGATACAAAATTCTCCTAAAAAATGTACTAACGGATTTGCGTTAATGATAAATTATTACCCTTCCACAACCTGTTTCATCACCCTTTCAACGGGTGTAGGTTCAATATGAAATACCGTTTCAAATTTCGAGCTGTCAAAATCATAATCGCGGTCATACTGGTAAAGCATCTCTTTCATTTCGCGCATCAGCGGATTAATTTTTAATTACAACCAATCTTTTCGTTTAAAATAATACAACATAACAGCTGCAAGAATTACCATCCCGCCAATCATTATAAAATAACTGTACCTGTACTCCAGCTCGGGTATATAGTTGAAATTGGTTCCGTAAACCCCGGCAATAAATGTGAGCGGGATGAAGATAGAAGCAAAAATCGTTAAAACCTTCATTACCTCGTTGGTACGGTTTCCAACATTGGCATGGTAAATATTCAAATAATCATTGGTCATGTTAAAATAGATGTCAACGGCTTCGAGTGCCTGCAATGTCAGGTCGTTCAAATCTTTATAAAAAGCCAGTGTTTTTTTGTCAACCAGTGCCGTATCGGTTTTGTTCAGGTAGAACATTATTTCTTTAACGGGCCAGATATTTTTTCGGATAAACCCCACATTTGTTTTTAGCCGGTAAGTTTTTTCAAGGGTCGATTTTTGGGTCTGCGTTAAAATTTCCTCTTCCATATCTTCAATTGCAGTCCCCACGTTTTCAATGGTATGGATGTACATATCCACTAAAGTGTCCATTAACGTGTAGGCCAGGTAATCGGCTCCCATTTTTCTGATGCGCCCTTTACCATTTCTAATCCTTTCGCGCACCGGCTCGAAGTTATGGGCAATTTTTTCCTGAAAAGTAATAACATAATTTTTCCCTGTAACAATTGAAATATGGTCGCCGGTAACTTTTTCAATTTCCGGCTTGTACTCAAGAACTTTCAGGAAAACAGTGAGGTTGCTATCATTTCCGGTGATTTTGGGGCGCTGGTCGGTATTCAAAATATCTTCCTGCTCCAGTTGCGGAATGTTGAAACGTTCGGCTACCCGGGCTATCAACTCTGTATCCTGCAACCCGTAGATATTCAACCACAAAACCGAACCATTTGGAACAACCTCCGGAATTTCAGCCAGGCTTTCAGCCTTTTGCTCGGCAACTGAATCTTTATTGTAGAGCATGAAATAAATTTCAGGCTCCTCCATTTTTTTGTTACCAATAAAAATTAGCGAACCGGGTGGCGTTCCGTGTGATTTTTTCCTGCTTTTTAAAAAACGTGCCATTATTCAATTGGTTTTTGGTCTTTCGAATGTACAAACAATACAGTGCCCACATCACCATAACCATCAAAAAGCTTTTCTTTTTCTTTTTTCAGTAATTCCTCGCGTAATCCGATGAGCGTAAGCCCGGCGTTTACCGAGTTTTTATTGATGATGGCTTTTGTTGACACATTTGGGTCCTGAACAATTAATTTAATATTTTTGGCCGTTATGGGCAGCCGGCCCGAAGTAACCAGTTCTTTCATGGCTGCATGTGTTTTTTCAATATCCTCTTGCCGGCAAATATTAAAAATCTTAATCTGTCCTTTTCCCCAGTCAGGATGCCCCAAAATAATAAAGCTCAGTAAAACCATCAGATTGGCATTTTCGGAATCGAACGAATTGATCCACACATGAATGCCGTTTTTATACTGAATTTCGCGCGGGCTGCTGCCTAAAATTACAATATCGAAATCGCCGGAGTTCACCAGCGAAAAATTATCGATAATCTCAGGTAAATCTTTTGGGTTCTCTTTATCGTATTCAAAAATTATCATGTTATTCTCCATCCCGGCAATTCCGGGAATCTGGATAGCTTGCGCGATGGCCGAAGTATTTGACGGTGAAATCAGTGTATCGATGTAAACATGATTTTCGATACTGGTAACATGGTCAATTAGTTTCTTGTGTTCCTCGTGTGCCTGCTTTACTGTGGATTTGGAATAGTAACCCACAATATGGTGAAGGTAGGTTCCGAATCCGTATTTGTAAGAAATCCAGTTGAGCAGCCTGAATGCTTTGTCGCGTTTAAACGTGCTTTTTGAAATGCAAATAGCACTGGGGCGCCACTCCTTATGCTCTGTTTTGCTCTGTTTTTTTTGCAGCAATACCTGCAGGTTGCGATTAAGTTGAAAAAGTGCATTGGCAAAAATGGATGAAAATCCTTTCCGGCTCTTGTGGTAATGATCCACATACAAATAGATGAGCGAAATAAACAGAAATGCCAACAGTGCATACATCGTGCTTATTTTAAACATTATCCACACCGCTGCCACAAAACCGGCCAACGAAATGTACCAGCGCGATCGGAAAGAAGGACGATAAGAAGGTGAAGACCCAAAATGATTCAGAAATGAAATGAGACACAGCGAGCCATAGGTTACCATAAAAAACATGGAAATGATGGAAGCCACTGCGTTTACATCGCCCACAGCCACAAATACAAAAGCGATAACAGAAGTGACCAGCGAGGCGTTTACCGGTTCGTTATCTTTTGCGGTTGCTTTCCCCAGCCAGCTGTTTAAACGCGACGAGGGAAACGATTTGTCGAGTGCCAGCGCCTGTAACGTACGCGGTGCCACCATCACCGATCCCAGGGCCGATGATATTGTTGAGGCTGCGAGCCCCAGCGGAATTACAATAACCCCGGCAACGGCAATACGGGCCATAATCAGCTGATGCTCCAAAAGGTCTTCAACAGGAGCCGATTTCGCGAGCTTATACACCACAAAGAAGTAAACAATCATTCCCGAAAATGTGGCCAGTGTAGTTCCCAGCGGGATGGCTTTCGACGGTTTTTTCAGATCGCCCGAGAGCCCCACGCCGGCCGTCATCCCGGTAAAAGCCGGAAAAATAATGGCAAACACCACGAAAAAATCCTGCGGGTTGCGCAGTTCAGCTTTTGCCAGGTTAAATGTGGAGGCATCAGCATGACCGGTGTTGCCGAGAAAAAACATTACCAGCGAAAAAAATAAAATACCAACCACAACGTAAAGCGTTTTCACCCCCAGGTTAGCGCCTTTTTTAATAATCAGCACAGCCAGCCCTGCCATAACCGGTAAACTAACGGCCTGCCTGGGCAGCGTATAACCATAACTTTCAGAAATATAATTGAAAAGGAATTCGAACGATTCGGTAAAAGCAATCACATAAAATGCCACACTTATTGCCTGCGACAGGAAGAGCGCAATGCCAATGGTTGCACCGATGTTGAGCCCAAACGAACGTGAAATAATAAAATACTCTCCCCCACCTTCAACACGCTTATTGGTGGCAATTTCGGAAATAGCCAGTGCCGTGGGAATGGTAACCACATGCCCGAGCAAAATCAACAGGATTACTCCCCAAAAACCCAGTGTTCCAACAGCATAACCAAAACGCAAAAATAATATTGCCCCCAGGATGGTCGAAATCGCTGTAAAAAAAACCGGGGCTGTCCCAAATTTTTTAGGATTAGATGTGTCCATTTTATTTTTTGAAATAGTTGATTGTCATCTGAGCGGAAAGGTAAATAATCAATTTGAAAAAATCAGGCTCAGCAAACAAAAATCGTTACCAATTTATTGTTTACCCCGGCATGGTTTTCAATAAAAACCGGGGAAGCACACCCATTACAAATCGGCGCGAGCGAAACCTGCGAAAGCCAAAACGTTTCTTCTTCCAAACGCACATCAATTTTGGTTTGCCCGTCTTTGGTTTGATATAGTAGTATTTCTGATTATAAGATTTGGTAGTCTTGAATTTAAGATTGATAATTCAGACGATTTTTCAATAATTGTTGCCACAAGATTTATAAAAGGCTGTTGTGTCTTTTTATCTGCAATTTTGATAGGGAGAGGGTCAATGTAAATTATTTTTACCTGTGCAAAAACTTTCCCGGTTTCGCTGGATGATGCGGTTGATCCGGAAAATGAAGTCAGGCTTATCGATGTTTTTGTGGACAGCCTCAAATTACAGGAATTCGGTTTTAAAGTGGAGTTTGCTGAAAACGGCAGACCGGCATACCATCCCGCCGATTTGCTGAAACTTTACATTTACGGTTACCTTAACCGCGTTCGCTCGTCGCGGCAACTCGAAAAAAAGTGCAAACGAAACATTGAAACCAGGTGGCTGCTAAAATGCCTGAAGCCCGACCACAATACCATTTCCAATTTCAGGCGCGATAACCCCAAGGCCATTAAAAAAGTATTCCGCGAAACCGTAAAAATTTCTCAATACTTTAACCTGATTGGAGGGACACTCCTGGCAGGCGACAGCACCAAACTCCGTGCACAAAACAGCAAAAAGAACAACTTCAACCAGAAGAAAATCGACCGCCACCTGGAATACATCGAAAACAAACTGGCAGGATACAACAAAGCCCTGGCTGAAAGCGACGGCGATGAAAAAAAGAAAATCGAAAAAGAAATTGAAAAACAGGAACAACGCAAAAGCAACTACAAAGATTTAGAAGGACAATTAAAGGAAAGCGGGCAGGCACAAATCTCCACTTCCGACCCGGATAGCGGGCACCAGATTACCCGTAATAATATTACCGAAGTATCCTACTCAGCACAAACTACCGTTGATGAAAAAAATAACATCCCGATTGATTATAAAATCACCAATGCCAACGACAAAAAGGCCATGGGAAATATGTTGTGCAAAGGGCAAAATCAATTTTGCGGCACAACCACTTCACTGCACTTTACGACAAATATCATACCGGCAGTGAGCTGGCCATTGCCGATGCACTTCACATTCCTGCAATAGTAGCGATTCCTCCATTTTCAGGGGCTTCTCATGCCCCTGACATAAAGTACGATGTAGAACATTTTGATTACGACCCGGAAAGCGATACTTATACCTGTCTGCAAGGGCACACCCTGAAGACAACCGGCTATTGGCACCAGGCAAAAAACAATGCAGGCGAGGTATCATACCGTTTCAGAAACTATACAACACCCTTATGCAAAACCTGCGAGGTACGGCCTTTGTGTACAAAGTCTGCCGCAAACGGAAAACAAGTCAGGCGCAGCGAGTTTGCCACCAACATTGAAAACAATAAAAAACGGGCACGGCTTATCTCTTTCTTTGTCCGTTTTTATCATCTTAATTGGGTATTTCGGCCTAAAGCAAAAGGAAATTTTTATTCAATATCATGATAACAGCATCGAATATGTAACGGAACCGAAGACGAAGTATGCGAGTGTAGTTTTGAAAGAGACTGATGCAGAAGAACATGTGAGCAAAATAAGGCATTTTATGAACACAGAAAAACCATATCTCGATGCTGACTTAAACATTGCCACAGCTGGCAACTAAACTTCAAATCCCTTCACACCTGCTTTCGAGGGTAATTAATGAAAAATTTGGACTTAACTTCTTCGATTTTGTTAACCAATACAGGGTGGATGAAGTAAAATCAAAACTAAGTAGAGTCTGTCTATAAAGTCGGCAGTTTTTCCGTTTGTTTTTCCTTTGATTGTTTTTATAAATAATGTCAACTGATTGCTGAACAGGTCTTTGCGATTGTCCCCTTTGGTGTTGTTTATTTTGAAACAGGTCTTTTTCCCCTGCCTTTTAGCTCCTTGTAGATTGACGCCCTGACTATCTGCTCCATACTTGGGGTATCTTTCCGCCCAAACACGCCTGGCTTCTTGCCAACGGTAAAATCTTCGGACAAAAGCCCAATCAGGTGCGGGTGTTGCTCAAGTATGCTATCAATCAGTCCCAGTTCCGGGCTTCTTGACCAGTCGGGATTTTCAAATTTCATCTTAAAATCTTCAAATAACCTCA
>Ga0194138_10001384_pt1 | contig 11603 bp, 2 predicted proteins | sample TARM_MetaG_T2_14_FD_134022 | JGI IMG/M metagenome (GOLD analysis project Ga0194138, IMG submission 134022) | Freshwater microbial communities from Pennsylvania, USA, analyzing microbe dynamics in response to fracking - TARM_MetaG_T2_14 (version 2) | ecosystem: Environmental > Aquatic >...
AAGCAGAAAGCGAAATGGGGGGAATGCGATGAAGGCGATTGTTTGGCCGACTTCGGAAGAGGTTCAGCCGCCCTTGGATTTTGAGGAGAAGCTGTGCGCCGCTTTGCGGGGTAGGGTGAAGCGCATCTTTGTTTTTGGAAGCTATGGCACCGAGGCCTTTCGTCCCGGAAGCGATATCGATTTGATCCTGGTCTGCGAGACAGACCTCCCGTTCGTCGAGCGCCCGCGCTTGTTCGAGGATCTGTATCGCATTTACCCGCGCCTCGACCTATTGGTCTACACGGAGGAAGAACTCGCACAGCAACTGTCGGAATCCGCGGGCTTCTGGGCCTCGGTCAAAGCCGGGCTGCGCGAACTGTCCGTTGACCGCCACGAGTAGGCGGGCGAAACCGCCGGATGACCCCGCGCTGATTGACGGAGGGCACCAGAATTGGATGGCAGGCGATGTGCAGATACGCTCGTGGGACCGGCTCCAGTCGTTTCAAATCGCGCAGGGGTGTTCTCCACAGGTCAATTGCCGTTCCTCAACGGCTCGAGTTGACGGCGGACACGCGAAGTTCCGACGACGGCGGACAGGAGTGTCCGCCCTCCGGAGGGTGCTCACTCTTGAGCACCGAGTCACTTCGGAAAGCCCTCCGGAAAGGAATCCCCTGCCAAACCTTGGTTTCGGGCTGAATCGCTCAGGCCAAGCTGATTAATACCCTTTCGATGGTGGCTCCACGCTTATGCGGAAGAAGCACTGCGAGGTGTCTTCGATACTTGACGAACTGCGGTAAGTCACCCGCTCCAGGCCGTTTCCAACATTCTCGACCGAATCAAGGATCGCTACGCTACCATCAAATTCTAGAGAACCACATTCTTCTACGACAAAAGTATAGCCTCGTGCGACTGCTTCACTGGAACGAATAAATGTCAAAGTAAAGTAGGTGCCGTCCCCGATTTGCTTCGTCGAGTTTTCGACGACAACTGTGTCATTGATCCCAATATCAAGATCCAGCGCATACTCAGCCCAATTCGGGAATGCATCGTTATCACTATTCGCCTCTGGAGTGAGCAACCGTGAGTCCAGTTGGAAATTGTTGCCTCCATCCGCAAAAGACCAGTTATCACTGAGGAACTCCGCGTCGCCAGCCAGATCAACCAAGCCGTCGTCCCAACGGAGATCATATAAATTCCCTCCGTTGCCGTAGTAGACACGGACGAAGTAGATTCCAGGTTCACCAGTGGTATCGAAAACGATTTGCTCATCGTCTGTCGTCGAAATTGCGCGATCAACCAAAGTCGGCTTCCTAATGTCCAAATCAGGATCAGCCTTTTCACCATCGGGAGTGGGATCTAAGCGATACAGCTCCAAATCAATATCCCCTTCAGAGTGGATGAAATCGCAGTCGATGGTAAGTGTGCTGGCACCAGTCGAAACAACAATCTGATACCAGTCATCATCCGTCTGTGACGCTAAGCCGTCTATGGCATTCAACCAAACCCCTTCATATTGAGTAAGGTCGAAGGAATCCTCCACGAAGTCGTTCTCTTCATAGACATCGATGACAGAGGCACTCCACACGAGATCGTATGTATTTCCATTATCGTCCCCGAAAACACGCAGCTTGAAGCTTTCTCCATCCGAATTGATCGCGATCTCAATTTCTTCCGAATCTGCGCCCGTAATCGATGAGGCCAGCAGAACATCTGAAGCGTTATAGAGTTCGATATCAATATCGCCAACGAGTGAAGTAAACCCATCCACCACAACGTTGAGCTTGAGCGCGCCCGCTGGCGTCGTAAAGCTGAACCAATCTTCGTCAAATTGGGCACCAAGACCTAGATCGGCACTCAATGGAATGCCATCGAGGGCAGTGATGTCGCTGGTATTAGCCGCATCATCATTCTCCTCATAGGCATCATCGACGTCCACGCTCCAAATTAGATCGTAGAAATTGCCGGAGTTATCACCGATGACTTCAATGTAATAATCGCCACCGGCATTACTCACAGGAACCTCAAGCGACTCGTTGTCGGTCGTCGATACAGCCGCAGCAATCTCGCTCGGAACAGAGTCATACACTTTGACGTCAATATTGCCAAGGCTGTGTTCGAAGAGCACATCTACGTGGAGCGTAATCGAATTCACTGGCAACGTAACCAAATAGAAATCCGAGTCCTCCTGGGTGGCGAAGCCCATCGATTCCGACAACAGACTGTCTTCGAGAGCTGTGATATCGGTTGCGGTGCCTGAAGAGTCATTGTCCTCATAGAAATCCTCCTGTCCGAATGCCCAGGTCAAATCATAATTGGCTGCGGTACCGTCGCCACCAGTCACCAGAACATAGATCGTACCACCGTTCGGATCGACAGAGACAGAGACAGTTTCGTCATCCGTAGCCGTATCTGAGCTTCCCAGAGAATTTTGGCTTCCGTCAAACAGTTCGAGCGCAAGATCGCCATCAGCTTGCGCGAATAGGCAGTTCACGTCCAATATCACATAGCCGGCGGGCACAGAGATTGAGAAATAATCGTCATCCTCTCCTCGAACACCAAGGCCATCGATGACAGAAAGAGTGCCTGTCGCTGCACTGCCAAGATCATAGCTCTCCTCGAAAGAATCATTATCTTCGTAGTTGTCGTCCGCATATTCCACTACGAATAGGTTATATGAGCTACCGTTATTCGAGCCGTTGACGCGCAAGTAATAGTCACCAGCCGCAAGTCCGTTTAAGTTAAGCGATTCACTATCTGTAGCTCCGTCCGATATGATTAACTCTGTTTCCAAAGTATCATATAGAGTAAGGCTCAAATTACCCTCATCGTGTACAAAATCTAAAATCACATTCAGCGTGGTACCATCGGAAGGCAAGGTGAAGTAAAACCAATCTTCGTCGTATTGAGCACCAAACCCGTCAACTGCAGACAATGCGGTGACCGGGAGGATTGGGTTCAGAGGGATCTCATAGGCACTACCAAAAGCATCATTTTCCTCATAGTTGTCCTCATTTCCTGAACTCCAGATTAATGAGTAGGTTCCGCCGATATTCTTTCCGAACACACGCAAATAATAAATACCAGCAGCAATGGACGGGACTTCGATCCGTGTCTCCCCATCTGCGGTGGACGCGCTGTCGATCAGGACTTCGCCCGCATCGTAAAGTTCAAGCACCATCGCATCCACAAGGGCGAACGGTGTGATTTCAGCCATCAACAGGCTCTCACCCGCCTCGACTTCAACCTCATACCAATCGTCGTCCAATTGAACCAGATCCTCCTGTAATTGATACTCCACTGGGCGGAAACCGGGTGCTGTTGCGAGAGTATCATTCTCTTCGTATGAGTCGTCGGAATCAAAGCTATTCCAGACGAGGTCATACGGATTGCCCGCAGTTTCCCCGAAAACACGGATGTAATAGATGTTTCCAACAGTCACCACAGTCGAGATGGATTCGTCGTCCGTGTCCGAAATAGACCGTTCGAGGAAGTTTCCATTTTGGTCGTATAGCTCAATGTCAATATCACCCTGTGCGTGGTCAAAACGTGCGTAAACATTGAGATTCGATCCAGTAGGTTGAATGAAGAACCAGTCCTCATCCGCTGAGGTATCGAAGCCTCCACTTTCGGAAAGCGGCACGCCTTCAAGATCAGTAAGGTCTGTCGCCGTACCTAGCGTATCATTATCTTCGTCAATGTCTCTGGAGATGGACTCCCAAGTGAGTGTGTACGGGTTGCCGTAATTGCCATCCCCTCCGAAAACCTCCACATAAGTGACTCCTTCGAATGGGTTGACTTCGAATGTCAAAGATTCGCCGTCGGCCACGCCCGTGCCCTGAGCGATGAGTTCGCCAAAGCGGTCATAGACAGAGACATTCGTGTCACCGTAGGCGTGGACAAAATTCAAAGTGAGCTCTACGCTGACGACGCCGTAAGGAGGATCGATAGCAAACCAATCCGCATCAAAAACGACCCCTTCGAGAATTTCGCCTTCTTCGCCGCTGATGTCTTCAGCGTCGTCCAACACGTCGTTCTCCTCGTAACCATCCTCGGGCAATGCGTTCCAGAAAAGATCGTATCCATTGAACGCATCATCTCCGAAGACTCGAAGGTAAAACACTCCTGAACTCGGCAGGGCATACCGTATATATTTCGTATCGTCCGAGCTGGCATCACTGGTGAGCAAATTCTCATTCTCATCGTAGAGTTCGAGGTAGATCTCACCGTCAGCGGCCTCGTGCTCAAGCTCAAGAATCAAAATCGAGTCCTCGTCTTCTACACTAAACGAATACCAGTCCTCATCCCCTTGAGTCGGGATATCCGTTTGCGCCAAACGGATCTGCTGGAATGAAGTGATATCGTATGCCTCAGCGAAGGAATCGTTTTGTTCATATGCATCCTCTATCTTGTCAGACCAATAGAGATCGTAAGTTTGCCCCAACAGAGATCCAAATACACGCAGATAATACGTGCCGCCGGGTAGCGGGGCGGAATAATTGATCGCCTCGTTATCATCCTCGCTGTTTGCGCTTGTGATGATCGAGCCTTGCGCGTCGTAGAGTTCGACGTCGATGTCGCCCTCGCTATGGGAGAAGATCACATCCGCAGTCAATCCTAAGGAATTTTCACCGACGGTCACCGAGTACCAGTCTTCATCCGTCATAGTCGCCAATCCGGCGATTTCGGACAAAAACTGATGCCCCGACGAGCCCAAATCGTATGCCGAAAACAAAGTGTCATTCTCCTCGTAGAGATCCTCTGTGACGTTAGTGAGTTCATCTGCAGTCAGCGCTTCCCAGTAGAGATCATATTCGTTGCCCGCATTACCAAAATAAACACTGATATAATAAACTCCTGCGGCTGGGGAATTCAGGACAAGCAATTCGTCATCCGTAGAGGACACCGCCCGGCCAACGATAAAGCCGTCCGCATCAAAGAGCTCCACATCGATATCTCCATCGGCATGAACAAAGTCAGCATAGACGTTTAATCGGCTGATGTTTGAACCGATATTGATCCGATACCAATCCTCATCGGCTTGAATCCCGGGGCCGGAAACTTTATTCAGCCACTTCCGTTCCGGAAGAACAAGTCCATCCGCATCCGCGAAACGGTCGTCCGCGTCACCGAGCGAGTCGTTTTCTTCATAATTATCCTCAGCACGTGTTGTTTTCCATCTGAGATTATACGGAGTTTCGGTGTAATCCCCAGAAAGGCCAATGTAGTAAGTTCCCGGTTTTGGGTTATCCCAATTGATCGTTTCCGAACCAGTTCCACTCTCTTGACGAAACGCCAATGCCTCGTCGGAATTGAAGAGCGTCATATCGATGTTGCCCTCTGCGGCATCGTGCACGAGCTCAACAGTCAGGTTACTGGCGTTCTGGGGGATAACAATTTGGTACCAATCGTTATCCGAAAGAATACCGTAGCCGTCGATACCGACCAGCCATATACCATCCCACGCACTTAGATTGTGTGAATTATAATAGTCGTCGTTTTGCTCGTAGTTATCATCGGCAGTGCCTTTCGGCGGTGGCGGAGGGTCAAAGTTAACATCGACCCGAAAATCATATGAATTGAGCGGGTCGGTGTTATCCCAGCCCCAGACGCGGAAAAAATACTCCGTCTCCTCGACCTCGTTCACATCCAGCACAATTTCGCCATAGTATGAATCGAGATCAAAAGGGTTCCCATCGATGGAGTCCTGACCATTGAAAAAGGTGATGGAGTCCCCTGGGGTCTCGGCGCTGGCCACAATTCGCCCCGTCGCAGTCCTGATCTCACAGCGAACCCAGCCTGATATGCCGTATCTCAAGCTTAGGGAAAACCCGGTCGCACCGCCAGGTATCCCCGCCAAGCTGAAGCGATACCAGTCATCGTCGTTATTGAAAGTGAAGTTTTCCACATCCGCACCACTCGAATAATCGGCGATTACCCCCGGGCCATCAATGGATGACAAAAAGCGACCGACGATTTCGTCACCCAGGTCGTAAGCGTTCTGACGTGTATCGTTCTCGGTGTCTCCAGATACGATCTCGTAGTTGTCATCCTCCAGAAACTCGACACTCAAATCATACGTGTTGTTCGTGGGCAGATTGTTGGCACTATTCACTCGGATATAATAGGTTCCAGGAAATAAACCTGTGACCTCTCCAGTCCATGGATCAGGGAAATATTGATCCGCGATGACATCAATGGGGATATAATTAAAATAGGAGAGGAACTCGTTGTCAGTGACCGAAACCGCACGTTCGAGAAGCACGGGATCCGGGGAATCCTCGCTTTGGGGGCCGTAGAGGGCGATGTCGATATCTCCCAGACTGTGATCGAACGTACATTCAATTTGAGCAAGCCGTAGCCGAGGGTCGCGAGGCACTTCAAAGCGGTACCAATCTTCATCCGCCTGAATCGCTTCACCCAAAATCTCCGAGAGTTTTAGAACGGGTTGTGCGGTAAGGTCGTAGGCATCTTCTAAGGAATCGTTCTCCTCATAAAAATCTTCACTCTGGTTCCCGTCGTCTTTTTGCGTGTTCCAACGGAGGTCGTAAGATAAACCATCCGGGTCTCCTCCGCCTAATGGCAGGACTTTAATGTAAAAGTATCGGTTGGTCGCAGTCTCCGGAATTCCGTACCGCAGGAGACCGACCCCGTCGTTGAACGACATCACGCCGTGCAGTGTACTGTGCGAATCATGAAGGCTCACCGCGATATCCGCAGGGTCAGCGGCATCGGTCTTCACTTCCACGATCAGAACAACATCATCGGATTCAGCATTCAGGTCGTAGTAATCGACAAAATCCCCGTTAATCGCCAAACCCTTGTGGTCGGATAACCAGACGTTCTTCACCCCATTCAAGTCGTAGGCATCGGGCACGTTATTGTTAGATTCGTAATTGTCCCTGTACCTGGCGGCGACTCCTGTCGCTTGAACCGCAATGGCGGTTTCCAATTGTTCCGGAAATACCGAGTCATAGCCGATACGGAGCGTATCCTGGTATAAACCAGTGGATGTCCCGGTGAAGCGGAGTGTGAGCGTAGTCGTCCCCCCGGGATTGATTGTAGTGGGACTATTGATAACCTCGAACGTCCCGCCCCCGTCAAATTCAGCGCTGACAATCGTGATCGGAAAGGCGCTTGAATTTTCCAGATTGAAAACCCGGTTTCTCTCTGCACTTGACTGGCTCGAACCGACAACCACAAAGCCAAAGTCAGTGCCGTTCGCAGCAGAAGGCTCGGATCCACCCGACGTAACCGCAACGTCCCGCTTAGCACCACCGAAAACTCTCAACGGCGGTGCGGCGATACTGCCGGAAATCGAATAACTGCCCAAACTAGCGTAGTCGGAGAATCCATCGCTGACGGTCGCACGCCCCGCCCCTTGAACAGCCAGATAATAAGTGCCTCCCCCGACCTCAGCACGAACATTCGCAGCGAGTTCATCCGATGGTATCACGTCGGCCAGCACCGTGCCTGTGGCATCCAGAAGCTGTGCACGCACCGCCAGGTTGGCTCCCATGGTGTCAGAGCCACGTTCACCGACATCAGACATCAAATCCAAGGGAGCCACGGTCAAATCCACCACCCCTGGCACTGTATCGAAAATGAAAAGATCGACGTCGCTCCTCGTCCCTATGATCCCATTACTGGAAACGTTGGTGTTATCGACCAAAGTCAAGCCACCAAGTCCCGGGTCGCCAATCCCGTTGGCAAAGTCATCCGTTTTGAATCCGAATCCGTGGGGGCCGTCGAAAACGAGAAGAGGATTACTCGGAGGTTCGGTTGCCGTATCTGCGATCAGTCCGATATCGTCTTCGAGATTATTCGCATCATCGTATTCGCCCTGACTCCACTGAGTTACATTATTGTAAGATGTCGTAAAGCTCTCGTCGCTCCAAGGAGCCCCCATAATCGGAGCCCAACTGATCTCGGAAGTCTGAGAACCGTGGCCACCGTAATACTCGTCGTAGTTCCCCCGGCCATCATGTGAAAGCTTCAGCGCATGGCCGACTTCGTGGGAAATCGTTTCCGCAGCCCCATATTCCTCGAAGTTGAACACCCAGACCACAGGATCCAGGTCATTGTACGATCCAACAAAAGCCACACCTCCGGGCTCACTCTCTCCAGGAAAGCGGATTGGATACCAGTCCGAGCTTGGCGTGACGATGGCCATGACCCGCTTGTCTGGGTCGGCAGCTTCATACACATCCCTGTCGGTGGTCACAACAATATCAAATGGTGCGAAATCTTCGGCAACCCGATTCCAGACCAATTGAACCCACTCAACGTCATTGGCTTTAGGGTGGGCCGCAGCTTCAATCGTGGTCAGCGTGTTGTTATCATTCCACGGTGTGTTCGACACCGACTCGCCATCGAAATCAATGTAAATCACGTGATTACTACTGCCGTCCGTAGTAAATTCAGGTTGTGCCGCCGCAATAATGCCGCTGCTGGGAGCAGCTTTTGCACCCGACACGAGAGGCATGCCCGCAGAGGGCTGGAAGATTGAACCATCTGGCGCGCATACGATGCTGGAAAGGTCTCCAGTGAGTGCCACCAGATCGTAACTGGAAGGTTTGGCGCGTTGAATACGAATCACACGCGAATCCCCGGAAAACAGAATGTCCGCCCGAAAGACGTTGTTGCCATCCACATTGACAATGGCTCGTCCCAATCCACCATCCAAATCAACCGTACGCTGAAAGGCATTGCCGTGGTTTTTAGCTGTCGCCACGACCCCCTCAAAGCCAGTGTCCTTTAGTTCCAAGCGAACACGTTCACCGATCTGAGTATTCCTGAGAAACTCGTAATCGGAAACCGTTCTGTCGAGGAGCGGCTTCGCGTCCAACACCTTGAATAAAGCATCCAGTTCGCGAACAGATGGCTCCATCCTGGGCAAACCCGCACCATGCTGTGAGGCACCAGCTAAGACCTGAACCTGAGCCTGGTTGGTAGACTCCGTAGCGTCCCGGGCAGATGGCGCGTCTTCCTTGAGTTTCAAGGAAGACGACACCGCGCCCTTTTCTTCTGTTTTCGTGGTTTCTCTGGGCAAGAGATTCGAGACAACGAATCCGAGCACCGCCAAAAGCAGAAGAAATAGAATGGGTTTCCAGGATTTGGACATAATTACCGCCTCTGGGCAAATGTGCTTACACTTGCACGACGAACCCGTCGGAAAGAGGTATCAAATTTGAAGTGGGATACATCGTGAATGTGCCGAGTTGTTCGTATTACTGTTCCCTTTCTTGAATATTCCGGTTGGAAGTGCCGGATGGAGTCATGATTGTCGGGTTTTGGAATAGGGAATTGGCTTCGACATTGCGGTAGGATTGACGTGCAGGTGAACCTCCAGGGCTAATCAAATTAGCAGTCACAAAGACCAACAGATTTCGCTTTTGGCGAGTTTCACCTTCCGAGCGGAAAAGGCGTCCGAGTCCGGGAATATTACCTAATACAGGAACACTGTCATTGACGCTTTTCACTTCGTCACGGGTCAATCCACCCATGACAACAGTCGCACCATCGAAAATCGTCACTTCAGTTGAAAGCTCACGTGTGGAAAAGACCGGCTGATAAAAGCCGGCAGGCACTGTGACTGTAGTACCACCAGCCAGAGCGACACTTGGCCCTCCGTATTCGACAAAGCCTTCGAACTCAGTCACTCGGGGTTCGAGGATGAGGCTGATCGTATCGTCGTTTTCAACGTTTGGAGTCACCGCCAACTCAACACCGACATTGCGGGTCACGAAATCCTGCGGAGTGCCTGCAGTGATCGAGATCGCAGAACCACCCGTATTGCTAGACGATACAGTCGATTCGATGTCCCCATAGCTCTCCGGATAGCGAAGTTCTTGCGCTACGGTGATGTTCGCACGCTTCCCGGAGAGAACCGTCACCTTCGGCGCACTCATCAAATCACTCCCAGTTTTACGTGAGAGCGCACGAATTGCAAGGTCTACAGAAGCACCGTTAACACTCCAACCAGTACCAGTGAAGATATTGCCAGCAGTGGTCGCGAGGTCAATCGCGGTAGACAGTTGGGGAGCAGAGTTACTGACGACCGGATCACCATCAATCGTAATGTTGCTGGATTGTCCGGCAACAGAGAATGAATCGGTCAAGTTGCGGTTTGCGGTAGAAAATGTTTCGGAGAATGTGGTGTTTCCAGTAGGCTCGCCGAGACCATTTAGCTCAGGCGTAGCACCAGTCTGCACAGTCCAGTCAAATCCAAGCTCTTCGAGGTCGTTCTGGGAAACTTCGAGGAACTTGGCCTCGATCTCAACCTGTTTCACTTCGTTGTAGTTACGGAGGATAGTCCGCATGCGCTCAAGATTGCGGCGGGATTGAGTGACGATGAGTTGCTCGCCGTCGAAAGCCAAGCTGGTGCCCTGGAGCTCGAAGTTGACACCCGCGCTTTGGAAAAAGCTCTGGAGGGCATCGACCTCTTCACTTTGCGAAGGGCTGGAGGAACCGCCCCCAGCGGTGGGTGCGGCAAAGGGGTCAACGGGACCGGAAGAGCTGCCTCCGCCATCGCGGAAACCCGTGAGGCGGATGACGGTCGCACGCGAAATGGGGAAGAACTCGGTGATCGTGTTTTGGCCGTCGATGCCGTCGCTCGGTTGGATGGTCACGGCGTCGCCGCCCACATCGTAAGCGAAGTTCACTTGTTGGGTGACGAATTGGAGGATGCGATCCAAGTTCAGGTTACGCAGGCTGATGTTGACCCGCGGGTTGGTGTCGTTCGGGTTGAAGAGCGGGACGATATTCACCCCGACACGTTCGGGGTCGTACTCCACGGACAGCTCGGAGAGGGTTTCGATCACGCGGGTGAGCTCCATGCCGGAGAAATTGACCTGGGGGATGGTGATGCTGTTGAGCTTGTCCTGGATGCGGCCCCCTTGGTCGGTTTCGGCGATTTGCGCCGTGGAGATGTCGAAGACCTTGGGACGCTCCCAATTTTGATCGACCTCGGTCAACATTTGTTTGCGGGTCTTATAGAAATTCTGCTTGTGGATGCCGCCGAGGAGTTCGGCGATCCTGGTCTGGAAGAGCTTGGCCTCGGCGTTGTTGGCGTCGCGGGCTTCGACTTCCTTGAAGGTGGAGGCAGCGCCGTCGTAGTCGCCGTTCAGGTATTGCGCACGGCCGCGGGTGAGCAGGTCGCGGATGATTTTGGACTGGGCGACATACTCGGGGCTGATCTCGTTGATGTCGAGCGCGTAGGGGTCGGAGATTTGGTCATCGAGCTTCTTGCCGAGGCTGCGGGCGGCTCCGGAATCGCCGCCGGCGGCGCGGTATTCTTCGATCTTGGCTTCGGCGGCCTTGGGATCGCCGGCATCGGCGAGGGCGCGGGCTTCTTCGAGGACGACTTCGGCTTTGGCTTTTTCGAGGGCTTCGAGGGTGTCGGCCGTCGCGGTGTTCAGCGTGAGACTGGCGCTGGCGGCGTTGAGGAGATTGTTCGCATCGCCGTAAGCGCCGAGTTCGGCGAGTTGTTGGGCTTCGACGATGGCTTGTTTCGCGGCGGCGATCCTGGCGTCCTGCTCGGCGGCGGCGGCCGCGACGATGGCGTCGGCGCCGGAGGCGGAGGCGGCTGCGGCGCCGGAGGCGGCGGCGGTCGCTCCAGCGGGAGC
>Ga0194138_10001388_pt1 | contig 11585 bp, 12 predicted proteins | sample TARM_MetaG_T2_14_FD_134022 | JGI IMG/M metagenome (GOLD analysis project Ga0194138, IMG submission 134022) | Freshwater microbial communities from Pennsylvania, USA, analyzing microbe dynamics in response to fracking - TARM_MetaG_T2_14 (version 2) | ecosystem: Environmental > Aquatic >...
TCAATAATATTGAAGCGGTTTTAAAGCTCATTTTCGATATTGCTTTACCAGAAGGCAATTTTATAGATCAATCACTTTGGTCAGGAAGCCCTGAAGGTAGCATACAAACAAACAAAGGCTAAAGAATCGCCTAAACACAATACCGTTTACATCCCTTGATCAAACGGTTGCAAGGTCTGATTAACCCGCTAAAAATAAAAAAAGGCAAGTTGTCGCCTCTTATCAAAGAGGTGGACAGCTTGCCTTTTGCTAACCACACAAGGCAAAAAAATCTCAAAAAAAGACAAGGCTTTTTTTGAGACGATGAGCAGTGTTCTACTCAAGAGGTGGTGGTAAGAAATGTTACCGACACTTAAAAACAACACACCCCTCCATACGGGGGTATGAAAAGTATAGCATGTCCTATAAAATTGTGCAAGCTTCCCTATAGGTTTTGATGGATGATGTGTGGTAAAATAGAAAAAAGAGGTGATGATATGTCAAATAAAAACGTAACATTAACATTTGAGCAAGGCTTCAAAGGGACACTTGAGGCAGAAAACGGTCGTGCGGCAATCGGCGTAGAAAAAGATACCTTAGCACCCTATGACATGCTCCTCGGTGCGCTGGGGTCGTGTCTCTATGCTACGTTCTTAGAGATTGTGAATAAAAAGAGATTAACCTTTGAAAATGTTAACATTGAAATTCAAGGTGTCAAGCGAGAAACCGTGCCAACGACTCTTGAAACGGTGGCAGTGACCTTTATCGTAAAGGAGGCTTCAAAACCAAAAGGATTCCAACAAGCCCTTAAACTTGCCACAGAATATTGTTCTGTCTATCAGACAATTGCAAAAGTTGCCGATATGTCTTATGAGATAGAATTTTTATAAAACAGTGAAGGCGAAGCATATGCAGGACAAGACGTGCTTTTAATGATGGGACAATGAATAAACGATACAGTGAAAACCATCAAGCTAAAGGGATAAGACGCATGTTTTTAAAGTGAGATGAAGGTGAACAATGGGATTTAAAATAAATTTAGATGCAGTGACAAAACTTCAAAAGACACCGACGCCAAGCAGCTCGTATTATCAAGCGGCTCAGCGCTTTCAAACCATTTTATCAGAGCACTTAATGGTCGATTCAACCCGACGAACGAGCACTATGACGCCATCACCTATGGTGTCTTTAAACGGTGGTATTGACTATAGCGATTTGACCAAACGCAGCGGCGCCACAGCATCAGCAATTGATGCAAGGCTTGCGGGTACAGAAATGGCAGGACTTGGTGAAGCCTTTGTCGCTGCAGAGCAAAAGTACAAGGTCAATGCATGGTTTTTAGCTGGGTTGGGGGCACATGAATCGGGCTATGGCTCCAGTAGAATTGCCCAGTCAAAGCAAAATCTCTTTGGCTTTATGGCCTATGATGCAACGCCCTATAGCAGTGCCAAAACCTATGCAACATTTGAAGAGAGCATTGATGATGTGGCGGATTTTCTCAGTAAACAGTATTTAAAGGATACGGGAAAATACTATAACGGCACATCCATTGATGCGGTTAACGTAAAGTATGCAACGGACCCCAATTGGTCCAATGCTATTCAAGGACATATTGACAAATGGCTTAAAGAAAGCTAAAAACGGTGCCCCCTATGTTTAGGGTATCACCGTTTTTTTATATGCCTAGGCATTGACAATGCTTACAAGAACTACTCTGTTTTTGAACCGTCATCTTGCATTTGTCCCATCATTGACATAGCAAGTTCGAGTCCTTTTTTGAGCTCCTCTTCAATGAGGGTTTTACAGGCATCCGTTGTTCCCTCAGCAACTGTAATTCTAGCAGATGTTTTAGACATTTCTAGTTTGACGAAGTTTTCGCCCAGTGCTTGAACAACCATGTCTTTGATCATTTTTTTGCTATCATCCTTCGCCATGTATTCAGCTAAATGATCCTGGATAACAACAATAATACGGCCTGCATCGTCAGTGTTTATTGATTTGATGAATAATTCTAACATTTTTATGTCCTCCTTATAATTACACTTTTTATTTTAACATTTTTAGTTAGAGGGTCAAGACTTTAGAAATGGGTATCACTATAATTATAAAAGGACACTAAATAGGCGTATATCCTATAGATGGAGGTTTCATGATGAATAAATTATCAAGCTGGTTTCTCTTTTTAAAAGAAAAATTGGCGCTGGGCTTAAACCGGTATCCGGAAACGATTGTAAATGCCATCGCTTTTGCAGTTGTGGCAATCTACTATAACCATGCGCAAAGGTTTGATGATGGCAGTAGATGGTTGATGACACTGGCGATTGGAATACCTCTTGCAGGCGTTTTACAGATGCTGCAAAGTTATGGGTTTTGGCGATTTGGAGGTAGAATAGGAAAAAATATTCTCCACATAGCGATATTGACAATGACCTTTTTAATAGTCCCAGAGACGCCAAGTGATCATTTTATGATGCGCTATATGGTTCTAACTAGTGTGGGATACGCACTTTTTTTCATGGTCCCTTATTTTAAAAATAGAAAGGGATTTTCTAGTTTTGTGTTTTATAATGTTGGCAAGTTTTTTCTAACCTTGCTCTATGTTCTTGTTATTTACGCGGGAACCAGTGCCGTTTACTTTACGATAGATGTACTATTTGAGCTTAACCTTCCAGGTGAGGTTTATCTCGATTGCTTTATACTTTCATCTGTTGTTTTTGGGACCATGCATTTTTTAGGCAGTGTTCCCGATGAGACGCACGAAAAATTAGAAGTGACCATGCTCTTTGAACGGCTATTTGCCAATATTGTACTGCCTTTGCTCTCTATTTACACCCTTATCCTGCACGCTTATTTTTTAAGAATTCTTCTTATGAGAGCGTTGCCAGAAGGTGTCATTGGCAACTTGGTGGTATGGTATGGGCTCATTAGTGTGCTGACGGTTTTCTTTTTAAAGGGTATTGAAGAAAAAAAAGAGTGGTTGCCAAAAGTACTTAGATACTACACCTTTGGGACCATTATTCCAGTGGGGGTGCTCGGCCTCGTCATTGGTATTCGAATAAGTGACTACGGTCTCACACTTTCTCGCTATCTTGTGGTGATCGCTGGGATCTATACTCTCGTGTCCATTGTGGGCTTAGCACTTGTAAAACGCGTAAGAGATCTTCATGTTGCACTTTTTGGTGTGGTGCTTTTACTCGTATCTTTTTATGGTCCTTTATCAGGTGACAACCTAACCGTATGGCATCAGAACAAAATATTGGAAGAAAAAATCACAAAGGCATCTGCCGTTGATAAATCTGGCAATATCGATGTCGGCATACTCGAGGATAAGGTCCAGCAAGATATCCAACAGACAGCCTATTTTATTACAAGAACGTATGGTGTCGATGCCTTATATTTTGCATCTGAAGAAGATACAGAAATCACGATAGAGGCGAAAACCGGTATCAATGTCTCAAGGGGCATTGTAGAAGAAATGCGATTTCCAGAGCAAGCGTACAGGCGGTTTTATAGTGAGGAGACAAAGCGACATCTCTCTCTTAACCGAGCTGATGAGTTACTTTATATCAGTAGTTATGAATTGTTTGACAAGACACTTGAAGCGCTAGACCTTGAAATAATCTTTTCAGATCAGCCATATACACTTCAGTTTTCAAATAAAAATGGCGAGGAGCGTATCGACCTTTCTACATGGGCAAGCGATTTGATAAGATCAGACCTTTATGAAGACTCAAAGGTAATCGCTGTAGGTGATGAGCGTTATGAAATCACATGGGCGCTTTATAGTGCCGGTGGCGTTCTACCAAACGACATCTTTGAAGTAGAAGATTTTGAGAGCTATCTTCTCATTAAAAAAATACCATAAGGACAAGGCTGTTACCCTAATGGCTCTTTCGTAACAAAGATTTTATATAAACTAAACGCACCTTTAATCACGATTTCATATAGGGGGGGTATAATTTCCTCAACATCAGAAATAGATAACTATCGTGATTGAAAGGAGCGATTCTATGATAAAAACAATTATGTTTGATTTCGACGGCACCATTATCAACACCAATGCATTAATACAAGATGGTCTTAGATACCTTGCCAACCGCTATAGTGGCAAAACACTTGACCACCATGCGTTTAGGCAAATCTCGGGAAAACCACTTGAACAACAGCTGGCTCATATTCACCCTGAGAAAGTCGACCTCATGATGGAACAGTTTCAAATTTGGTATAAACACAATCATAATATCTATGCCAAAGCCTTTCCGGGTATGACGGTGCTGATTGACTCGCTTTCTAAAAGAGGTATGGGGCTTGGCATTGTTACCAATAATAGCACACCAGTCCTCAATATGGGTCTAGACCACCTTCATATGTCACATTATTTTGAAGTGAAAGTGTCTAGGGACGATGTCGCTAGTGCAAAGCCACATCCAGAAGGGATCTTAAAAGCCTTGGCAATGTTAGGGGCTCGGCCTGAAGAAACCATGTTTGTAGGGGATACGGAAAGTGATATGCTTGCAGCAAAGGCGGCAGGTCTTACAACATGCTTTGTAACGTGGTCGTTGATAGATTATACCTTATTTGAGGTTGAACCAGATATTTTAATCAGTTCGCCGACAACTCTGTTACAATTCTTAGACGAGAGAAGAGATAGTGTGGCATAAAAAAATGTTGTCGAGGGCCAAAGAAAGACATCCATGTACGATTTTAGAAGCATCTCTAGGTGAGATGTTTTTTTGTTCACAAAAAGTTCTCTTTTTATTCTCAGTACATTAAACATATGTTTGCCTGTGAAGCTTTACACACCTTCTTCAAAACCGTATAATGTTTAGTAAGACGAAAGAAACGGAGGCATCTAGGATGGACGCAAAAATATACACAGAGTCAGAATTTATTCAAACGATGTCAGATATGTTTAAAGCACATGCTTCTGAAGCACCATCACTGATGGGTGTAGAGTTTGAACATTTTTTAATAGATGAAAAAACGATGAGAAGTTATGACTATCTTGAACCGGATGGCCAGAGAGATATATTTAAGACCCTTTCAACAAGGGGATGGAAAGTCATCCTAAAAGAAGATGATAACATATTAGGACTTGAAAAAGACGGCCATACCCTCACGCTTGAACCGGGCGGACAGATTGAGATTAGTTTAGGAGTTCTTGAAACCTATGAAGAACTTGATGCTGCCTATCAAGACGTTGTAAAAGCGTTAAAAGACGTACTAAAAAGCAACCAGAGACTTGTGAGTATCGGTTACCATCCCAAGTCTAAAATTACAGACCTTGCACTTCTTCCTAAAGAGCGTTATGGGTATATGTACAACTATTTTAAAGACAGAGGTAAATACTGCCATAACATGATGAAGGGAACAGCTTCTACGCAGGTGTCAATTGACTATAAAGATGAAGCTGATTATAGGCTCAAAAATCGTGTGGCTCAGTTTCTCTCCCCAGTTTTGGCAAGTCTTTTTGATGCTACTCCTTTGTTTGAGGGAAACCTTTACAAGGGCAATAACTGCCGCGTCTCAATTTGGCAGCATACGGACATCAATCGTTCAAAAATCCTTCACGGTAGTTTTGAAGACGATTTTGGCTTTGAAGCCTATTGTAAATATTTACTTGCACTCCCACCAATTATTCTAAAAAGCCAAGGAACGTATCATTATACTGAGGGAGAAACGCTTGAGATGCTATTGCCGAAATACGCACTTGACACATCAGATTTTGAACACATTCAAAGCATGGTTTTTCCTGATGTTAGGTTGAAGGGGTTCCTTGAGATAAGAATGGCAGATGCGATGCCCTATCCATATAATCTCAGTGTACCGATGATTATTAAGGCGATTTTTTACGACGATGCACTACTCAATAAATACAATCAAATGGCACTGAAGTATGGCGAAGCGTGGGTTTCAAAAGCAAATGAAGCTATTTTAACTTCGGTTAATCCAGTGGTAGCAGGTCTTAATTTTGCGACGCTTAAAGAGGAAATCCTCAACGATGTCATGCAGGTCCTGCCGCAAAAGTCATATCGTCCTATTATGCTTTTGCAATCAATTGTGCATGAAAGTGGCTCGGTAAAAAACTGGCTATCGTCATTGTATACGAGAGATAAAGAACAATTTTTAAAGACAATTTCATTATAGAAACCTATAATGGCGAATATATCTGCCGCAGTGCAGGTCAATTAAGAGGAGTAAGAAATTGAAATTAGAAAAAAACGTTATGGCATACGTTAAAGAAAACTTAGCATCTTTTAAGGAAGATGCTATCGAAGTGGATAAGGCAGTCAGTTTATCAGGTGCTGTCTACAAAGGGGCACCTGTTCCTTATTTATACATTCCCCGGATCTTTGACAAGGCGGATTGGGAGTCGTTTAATAGCGCCATCAATCAAATGATGTCGCTTTCCAAGCACGTGATTGCCCTTTACATGGAACAGCCTGAAATTAGGGCGCTCTATGATTTCGATAAGCGTCTTGACGAACTTATTAGATTGCCACACGGTTATGATACCGTTATTCCCATGGGACGGTTTGATATCTTTTATTATGGTGACGGTGCATATCAGTTTTGTGAGCTCAATGCAGATGGTGCTTCTGCCATGAATGAAGAGAAAGAACTCTCACAGATTTTAAAAAATACAAAGGCGATGACGTCTTTTGATTTTGAGAAAATGCCAGAGGCGTGCGAACTGTTTGAAAGCTGGGTAGACGCTGTTAGAGAGATTTATACAGATTATTGCCTTAAAAAAGGCCTTGCATTGGAAGACCGGGCCACTTTTACAGTGGGGATTGTGGATATTCTTGAAAAGGGAAGCCCTCTTGAGTTTGAAGTTTTTAAAGAAGCTTTCGAGAAAAAGGGCATCACATGCCGCATTGTAGATGCACGAACCCTTACGTATTCAGAGGGCAAGCTCAAAGACGGTGAGCACACACTTGATGTCGTTTATAGACGACTTGTTACAAAAGACCTCATGGATGCCTATGATGACCTTGGGGCTTTTATCACGGCACTCAAAGAAGACGCCGCATGTGTGATTGGTCCTATTAAAACACAAATTATTCATACCAAACGCTTTTTTGAAGTGTTGTATTCAGATGTCCTTAGGCCTTATTTATCAGAAGATGAAATCAGCTTTATAAAAGCACATGTTCCTTTTACAGCACCACTTACAGCCAAAGAGGCCTACCTGGCTGACAAAGATGACTATATTATAAAACCCGTAGATTACTATGCGTCAAAAGGGGTCTGTGCAGGTAGAGATTATAGTGATTCTGATTGGGGTAAGTTATTGTCCGACAAATACAATGGCGGTTACGTGATTCAGCGCTATTGCCCATATGCTCTTGTAGAAAACGTCGTCCTTGAAGAGGGCGAATTGGTCGTAGATACCTTTAGACATATCACAGGTCTATTTGTCTATAATGAAACCTTAGTTGGGGCGTACTCTAGAGCAGGAAGAAATGCTATTATCTCAGGACTACACGATGGCTTTACCCTGTCATCACTTTTCATAAAAGAATAAAACAACTGGAGGCATTATGACGTTTGGTATATTACGTTATCCGCATCAAAATCAACGTTACTATGAAGCATCGGCCATTTTTGTAGAAAATGAACTCGCTATCATATTGGACAACCTAAATCAAGCCTATGAACACATTGGCTATCAGTCGTATGGCGGTTTGTCTCTCTATACGTTTACCATGGATAACCCCGATGCAAAAGTTTGGCGTGCTCTTTATCGCATGTCTACAGCAATGGCTTTTTTTGAAATTGAAGGGGAATTCTTAAAACCTCACAACGAGGGACGAGGCACTTATTTTAAAGATGATCTTGCCAGTATTTTAAAGTACAGCGGCAAAACCAATGAACACTTTACATCACTTATGATCAATGCTGGTGTTTTCACCAGTGCTTTTGCCAAAGAATTTGAGACCCCGCTAACGATTTTTGACCCTATGAGCGGTAAAGGTACGACCTTATTTCAAGCTCTGATCAAAGGTTATCACAGCATGGGTGTAGAAAAAGATAAAAATGATTGTGTGGAGATGAACCAATACTTTAAACGCTATCTAAAATATCACCAATACAAACACGAAGCCAAACATCAAACCATTGTACAGGCAGGTAAGAATAAAGGTACAAAATACACGATGATCACAGCAGATACCAAAGAACATTTTAAAAAGGGCGATACGAGAACCGTACAGTATGCTTCTGGTGATACGCGTGATGCCAATCTTTATTATAAAAAAAATGTAGCGCATGTCATGGTAGTCGACCTACCTTATGGTGTACAGCACGGTGGTATGGACCTTATGAAATTACTCAACGAATCTGCAAAACCTTGGCATCAAATGTTAAAAAAAGGTGGGGCACTTGTCATCGCTTATAATACAAACCAGCTCAAGCGCGAAGACCTTGTCGCATGCTATGAAACAGCAGGATATAAGGTTTGTTCAGAGGGTGTCTATAGCCAGTTTGAACATTGGGTTGAGCAGGCGGTCAACAGGGATTTGTTTATTGTCACCAAACCATAGTCACGATATAAGGAAGAGAATCTTTAAAGATTCTCTTTTATTTTTCTAACAAGGTCGTAGATGAAGTCATAAAAAAGGGCGAAAAGGTTCTAAAGGCCCTAGTATAATCAGCCTGATAATGTTATCTAAACGTAATGGTTATTTCATAAAAATAAGGCTAAAATAGAAAGGAGGGCATGTGTATGCACGTAGATGTTAAAGCGAGGTATGTAGGAGAGCAGAAAAACGAAATCAATGCTCACCATATTTATAAGCGCATAGCGCTAAAAATAAAAGATGAAAAAAACCGTAGTATTTTGGAGCAAATTAGTCGAGATGAACTAAAACACTATGAGCGCTTAAAAGCAGAAACAAAGGTCGACATAAAACCCAATTGGTTCTTTATCAGATTCTATGTATGGGTAAGTGTTATTTTCGGTATTACCTTTGGCATTAAATTGATGGAACGCGCAGAAGATGCCGCGCAGGAACAATACAAGGAGATGTACCAGGGCGATCCTATTTTACAAGAGATTATTCTTGATGAAGAACGTCATGAGAAAGACTTGATAGAGATGATTGATGAAGAACGCCTGAGGTATATGGGATCTATTGTCCTCGGGCTCAATGATGCACTGGTAGAACTAACAGGTGCGCTTGCAGGTTATACCTTTGCTTTTCAAAATGCGCGAATTATTGCTTTAACGGGCCTTATTACGGGCATTTCTGCATCATTTTCTATGGCGGCATCGGAGTTCTTGTCTACACGCCAAGAGGAAAACGGGCAACCCGCTTTTAAATCGGCGCTCTACACGGGCATCGCCTATGTTTTAACGGTTATGCTATTAATCACACCCTACCTTCTAATGTCAAATCCATATGTAAGCCTTGCGATTACCCTTATGGTAGCTGTTTTTATTATTTTTGCTTTTAATTACTATATTTCCGTCGCACGGGACTTACCACTTAAAAAACGTTTTCTTGAAATGGCTGGCATCAGTTTAGGTGTCTCTTTTATATCGTTTTTAATCGGGGTCCTCGTCAAAACAGTTTTTGGATTTGAACTATAATAGCCCATTAAATATTTCACGAAAGACACAGGAGTGATTCTAATGTACGATATCAGAGATATCATTAATAAAGCAATAGCACTTGCGAATCAAAAGAGAGAGCTTTATATCAAGGCATGTGAAGACATAAATGCGCCAGATGTTCTGTTGGTTTTAAAAGTGGTTTTAAAAACCATTGAAAAAGAAATTGAACACTATAACACTATGATAAAAAACATCACCAACGAAATGGCTGAAGGCATTGATTTTGCAACTTATGACAAGGTTTCTTCCCTAGTAGCACAATTCTCTAAAATAATGATCGCCCCCAAACTTCACAATAAAAATGAGTTGGTTCTTTTTATTATTGACTTAGAAGAGCAAATCTATGCCCTATTAGTGGATATTCAAGGAAGAATGGTCACTAATGAAGCGGTTGCATCCACTGTATCTTATTATGTTCTCAATGAGTTGATTAGTGAAAAAGAACAGTATATTTCAAATTTGAGAGGCTTTGTGGGTGTGCGTGAAGAACAGTAACTTTCTGATATTAAGGTAAAAAAATGGGTACAATGGAATAAGAGAATCTGGAGGTAGAGTGTGGAACAAAAAAAAGAAGTGACAAAAAATGAGCACCATATTCTATATGCTCTAAGTGTCCATCTGAAGTATGGTGAAGTGTTGCATGTAGAATCAGTAGATAAGGAGACGAAAGATGCTTATCTAAATTTGGCAAAGACATCTGGTGAAACTATGCTCCTTGAGACAAAGACAGAAGTTAGACATCTTAAAAGCGACGATATTGCCAAGGTGTCCATTGTGGCTTATGATGAGAATTACTTGAAGGTTTGGCACCCGCTTAAACGGATCTTTTTTAGTGAAAGTTCTTTTGCACGTTACTTGTTTTCATTCATTGTAAAACTATTTGTCTTTACTTGTGTCGTTTTAGGAATAGCACAACTTGGTCTCAAAGTCATCGACGGAACGATCATGGAAGCCCTCTTTGATCCGATGCAATTTAAAAACATGATGATTGCCTTAACAAGTCAAATTGGCACATTGTTTAAATTTACAATGATCTTTATGGTCTTATGGCATTTTTTAGATATGGCATTGAGTTTTAGAAAGACATATTATATTAACCAAGATGGTGCACCTTGGGTTGAACACACGGTTTCAAGTCATATGAGCATCACAATCCTTTTATTTGTTGGCTACATGGTCATCGTGACAGCACTTAAGGGCGTTATGCAAATGCTCTAGCAGTCATGTAGAGTTCAAAGTATAGGCAATCAATTGTAGATACAATCAATAAAAGCCCGCTATGAATGATTCGGCGCAATAACCTTAGACACTGAGTTCTAATGTTTTTGAATCGCCTTTTTCATGAGCGGGCTTGTTTACGTTTTTAAATAGGAGCTTCAAGAGTGCCTTAAAGGATTTTTTCACCTTTATAGACTTCGCCGCCAGCATTTTTTAGGAAACCATAGTATTCTGTCCACATGGTTTTATATTTGACAGCCTGTGCGTGGATCATATCGATGTGATCAGGGATTTCTCTGATGATTTTAGCCGGTACCCCCACCACAAGAGAATGCGGTGGAATCACTTGGTTTTCTTTCACAAGTGCACCTGCGGCAATAATACTGCCCCTGCCTATAACAGCACCGGTCAAAATGGTAGCGTTCATACCAATTAGGCAATGGTCTTCAATCGTACAGCCATGGAGGCATGCTTTATGACCGACAGTAACAAAATCACCGATAATAGCAGGGAAGGCATCGGCGACATGTACCACGGAATTGTCTTGAATATTTGAATAGGCACCGAGGGAAATGGCGTTGACATCTCCGCGAATCACAGCGTTGAACCATATGCTGCTGTATTGACCAAGTGTTACTTTACCAATGACACGCCCCCCGTCTGCAATAAAGCTTTCCGGATGGCATGTTGGGCGAACCCCTTTGAATTCGTAAGTCATGTATAACCTCCTGAGTAAAGATGCTCCCCTGATGGGTAGCCTCTATGAAAA
>Ga0194138_10001390_pt1 | contig 11581 bp, 5 predicted proteins | sample TARM_MetaG_T2_14_FD_134022 | JGI IMG/M metagenome (GOLD analysis project Ga0194138, IMG submission 134022) | Freshwater microbial communities from Pennsylvania, USA, analyzing microbe dynamics in response to fracking - TARM_MetaG_T2_14 (version 2) | ecosystem: Environmental > Aquatic >...
CCCCTGCCCCGGTCTATGCCGCGCTCGCTGTGCGCCGCAGCGACTGGACCCATGTCGAAATCGGGCTGGTCGACGAACGCTGGCTGGATTCCGATCACCCGGCCAGCAATGCCCGGATGATCCGTGAAACCCTGATCGACCACGCGCCCGGTGTGGAGTTCGCGCCGCTGGCGATCGACGGGCACCCGCTGCAAGGTTGCGTCGAAGCCGCCAACCTGCACGCCGCCGGGCAAGTGCCCGCCTGCGTGGCCGTCCTCGGCATGGGCAACGATGGCCACACCGCATCGCTTTTCCCCGGTGCGGCCGGCCTCGATGCCGCCTTCGCCGACCCCCGCCAATACGCCGCGCTGGATGCCACCGGCTGTCCGGTGGCCGGGCAATGGCCGCTGCGCATCACCCTGACGCCGGCAGGCCTGTCCCGCGCCGAATCGCGCATGCTGTTGATCCGCGGCCAGGACAAGCTCGACGTGCTGCAACGCGCCCAGGCCGGCCACGATCCGCACGAATACCCGATCCGTCTGGTCCTGGACGCTTCCGGGCCGCCGCTGCGCGTGCACTGGTGCCCGTGAACCGGCGCCGCCTTCCCGCATGAACCCGCATCACCGGTTTGCGCCGGCATGCCGGTCCCGGTTTTCCAATCCAACGGTCGAAAGCACATGAGCCTGCATCCGAACATCGCCGCCGTCACCGCCCGCATCGTCGAGCGCAGCGCCGGGTCACGTGCCGCCTATCTGGCCGGCATCGACGCGTCCCTGCGCGACGGCCCGTACCGCACCCGCCTGAGCTGCGGCAACCTGGCCCACGGCTTCGCCGCCTGCGGCGGCACCGACAAGGACCGCCTGCGCGGCGGCCAGACGCCCAACCTCGGCATCATCACCGCCTACAACGACATGCTGTCGGCGCACGAACCGTTCGAGGCCTATCCGGCCATCATCCGCGAACACGCCCGCTCGCTCGGCGCCACCGCGCAGGTGGCAGGCGGCGTGCCTGCGATGTGCGACGGCGTCACCCAGGGCCGCGCCGGCATGGAGCTGTCGCTGTTCTCGCGCGACGTGATCGCGCAGGCCACGGCGGTGGGCCTGAGTCACGACATGTTCGACGCGGTGGTGTGCCTGGGCGTGTGCGACAAGATCGTGCCGGGCCTGCTGATCGGCGCGCTGTCCTTCGGCCACCTGCCGGCGGTGTTCATGCCGGCCGGGCCGATGGAATCGGGCATCCCCAACAAGGAAAAGGCTGCCGTGCGCGAGCGCTACGCCGCCGGTCAGGCCACGCGCGAGGAACTGCTGGCCGCCGAATCGGCCTCCTACCACGCCCCCGGCACCTGCACGTTCTACGGCACCGCCAACTCCAACCAGACCCTGCTCGAAGCGATGGGCCTGCAGCTGCCCGGCGCTTCGTTCGTCAACCCCGGCACGCCGCTGCGCGATGCGCTGACCCGCGCGGCGGCCGAGCGCGCATTGTCGATCACCGCGCTGGGCAACGATTTCCGCCCGATCGGCCGGATCATCGACGAGCGCGCCATCGTCAATGCCATCGTCATGCTGATGGCCACCGGCGGTTCGACCAACCACACCATCCACTGGATCGCGGTGGCCCGCGCGGCCGGCATCGCGCTGACCTGGGACGACATGGACCTGGTCTCGCGCACGGTGCCGCTGCTGGCGCGCGTGTACCCCAACGGCGAGGCCGACGTGAACCGCTTCGCCGCGGCCGGCGGCACCGCGTTCGTGTTCCGCGAGCTGCTCGAAGCCGGCTTGCTGCACGGCGACATCGCCACCGTGGTGCCCGGCGGCATGCGCAGCTACTGCGACGAACCGCGCCTGAGCAACGGCCACCTCGACCACGTGCCGGGCGTGTCGCGCAGCAGCGACGACGGCGTGCTGCGCCCGGCATCGGCCCCGTTCGAGAAGCATGGCGGCCTGCGCCTGCTGCGCGGAAACCTCGGGCAAGCCTTGATCAAGGTCTCGGCGGTCAAGCCCGAACACCGCATCGTCCAAGCGCCGGCCGTGGTCGTGGATGCCCCGCAGATGCTCAACAAGCTGCATGCCGCCGGCATGCTGCCGCAGGATTTCATCGCGGTGGTGCGCCATCAGGGCCCGCGCGCCAACGGCATGCCCGAGCTGCACTCGCTGGCACCGCTGCTGGGCATGCTGCAGAACCAGGGTCGGCATGTCGCACTGGTCACCGATGGACGCCTGTCGGGTGCCTCCGGCAAGGTCCCGGCCGCGATCCACGTCACCCCGGAGGCCGCCCGCGGCGGCGCGATCGGCAAGCTGCGCGACGGCGATCTGGTCCGCCTGGACGGCGAGGCCGGCACGCTCGAAGCGCTGGTCGATGCCGACGAATGGGCCCGCCGCGAGAATGCTCCCAATACCGCACCTGCCGGCCACGACCTCGGCCGTTCGCTGTTTGCCAACAGCCGGGCGCTGGTGACCCCCGCCGACCGCGGCGCGCTGTCGATTTCCTGCGGCCCCTGCCGTGCCGACGGCAGCCTCTGGGATTACGACGCCGAGTACGAACTCGGCCCGGCCGATGAGGCCGCACGCGCCCCTCACGATTCCAAGGATGCCTGAACGATGAAGCCCATCGCCCCCTGCCATTCCCGGGCCGAAGCCCTGCTGCACGCCGCCGGCATCCTGCCGGTCGTCACCGTGGACACGCTCGATCAGGCCCACCACGTCGCCGAAGCCCTGCTCAAGGGCGGCCTGAGCGCGATCGAACTGACCCTGCGCACGCCGGTCGCGATCGAAGCGCTGGCCATGCTCAAACGCGATCTGCCCGAAGTGGTGATCGGAGCCGGCACCGTGCTGACCGAACTGCAGCTGCTGCAATCGGTCGATGCCGGAGCGGATTTCCTCGTCACCCCCGGCACGCCAGCAACCCTGGCCACGCTGCTGGCCGATGCGCCGATCCCGGCGGTGCCCGGTGCCGCCACGCCGACCGAACTGCTCGAACTGATGGCGCTCGGCTTCCGCGCGTGCAAGCTGTTCCCGGCTTCGGCGGTGGGCGGGCTGGCGATGGTCAAGGGCCTGGCCGGGCCGCTGGCCGAGTTGAAGCTGTGCCCGACCGGCGGCATCAACGAAGCCAACGCCGCCGACTACCTGTCCCAGCCCAACGTGGCCTGCATCGGCGGCTCGTGGATGGTGCCCGGGGACTGGCTGGCCAGCGGCGCGTGGGACAAGGTCGAGGCCGCCTCGGCCCGTGCGGCGGCCCTGATCGCTGCGGCCCGCGCCGGCTGAGCCTCGCGACACCCGCCTATTCGGCCACGCCGCTCTCGTGGCGTGGCCTGCCGCGCATCAAGCCTTCTGCAGGCCCGGTTTGCCGTGTTCGATGGCAAAACGGGCAAAGGTTTCCTGCCGGGCATCGGGCACCATCACCCGGTCCAGCGTCTTCATGTCGCCGATGCAGGTATTCCGGTCCACCTCGCACAGCACGTAACCGCGCTTATCGGTGGTGGCCTTGAGATGCGGGCTGTGGGCCAGCGTGTTTTCCGCCTGCTCGTCCACGCCGAGGCCATCCGAGCCCGAGGTGATCGAGGTGGCGAGGAACTCGCTGGAGATCACCCCCGAATCTGCGTTGTCCTGCACCAGATCGCTGGCATAGTGACGGTGCGCATCGCCGCACACGGTGACCACGTTGCCGTAACCCACCTGCCGGATGCGCTCCAGCAAGCGGCGCCGGCTGGACAGGTAACCCGACCACTGGTCGTCCGACGTCTCGATCCTGCCGTTCTTCTCGCGTGCATAGTTGCCCAGCGCCACCTGGTGCGCGATCACGTGCCAGCGCGGGGCGGCATCGGCCAGTCCGTCGAACAGCCATTTCTCCTGCGTTGCGCCGACGATGCTGCGCTGCGGGGACTCCACCAGCCCCCGGTCGTTCATGTCCACCTGCTTGCTGCGGTACTGGCGGGTATCGAGCAGGTGCAGGTCCAGCAGATCGCCGTAGCGCGCACGGCGGAACAGCTGCATGTGGCCGTTGTCGGGGAACGCGGTGCGGCGCAGCGGCATGTTCTCGTAATAGGCCTGGAAGGCACCGGCACGGCGCAGCAGGAACAGCGGGCTGGGCGTGTCGTCCTGGTCCTCGTCGCCGGCCCAGTTGTTGTCCACCTCGTGGTCGTCGAAGGTGACGAACCACGGTGCGGCGGCATGGGCTGCCTGCAGGTCGGCATCGGTCTTGTACTGCGCATACCGGCGCCGGTAATCGTCCAGCGTGTACAGCTGCGGCCCGACATGGCGGCGCAGCGGCGTGAACGGATGGCCGTTCATCTTGCGCTGGCCGGTCGAAGCCGCACCTTCGTAGATGTAATCGCCGTAATGGAAGACGAAATCCAGCGGCTCCTCGGCAATCCGGCGCCAAGCCGTGTAATGGCCCTCCTCGTAATGCTGGCAGCCGGCCACCGCGAAACGTACCCGGTCCACCGCGGCACCTGCGGCGGGCAAGGTGGCAGTGCGGCCGATCGCGCTGCTGTAACCGGCCACGTCGAACCGGTACCAGTACGGGCGGGCCGGCGCGAGGCCGTCCAGCTCGACGTGCACCGAATGGCCCAGTTCGGGATGCGCCAGCGCACTGCCCTTGCGCACGACCTTGCGGAAGCCTTCGTCCTCGGCCAGCGCCCAATTCACCGCGACCGGCTGGGTCGGCATACCGCCACCGAATTCCAGCGGTGCCAGTGCCAGGCGCGTCCACAGCACGAAACCGTCGGGCAGCGGATCACCCGAGGCGATGCCCAGCGTGAACGGGGTGCTGGCAAATCGCGGCGACTTCAGCAGGTTCCTCGGATTGAGCGCCACGGCATCGGCGGCCAGCGCATGGGCCGTGCCCATCCAGGCGCCCAGCGCGGAGAGGCCGGCCAGCGACACGAACTGCCTGCGATTGATCCCCTTCATCGAGAAGCCCTCAGTTGTAGATCAGGTGCACGTAGAAAAAGCGGCCGTATTCGTCGATCTCGGTGCGGTACTTGCCTTCCGGACCGGTGCTGTAGGTCGGCTGCTTGTTGAAGATGTTCTTGGCTTCGTACTTGAGGGTGAAGTGCCGGGCCAGCCGATGGCTGAAGGCCAGGTTGTAGGTCATGTACGGGTCGTAGTACGAGTCCAGCCATGCCGTGTCGCCGAAATCCACCAGCATCCGGCTGCGGTAGTTGCCCGACAGGCGCAGCTGGGCACGCTGCCACGGCATGCGCCAGATGACCGAGCCGTTCAACGACCAATCCGGCTGGTAAAGCAGGCGGTCAAGCCTGCGCGTGCTGCCGTCGCTGGTCATGTAATCGGTCTGCCCGTCCAGGCGCGTGGCGTTGAAGAACATGTCGAAACGCTGCCGCCCCCACTGCAGGTTGCGGTTGGCGATGGAGAACTCGACGCCGCGCAGTTTGGACTTGTCCGTGTTCATCGGCTGGGTCACCTTGTAGGTGACGTCGTCCACGTCGGCATACGTGGTCAGCGTGTAGATGTCGTCCTTGATCTGCTTGTCGAACACGGCCACCGAGACGATGCCGTTGTTGCCGTTGAAGTACATGTCCCAGCCCAGGTCCAGGTTGGTGGACTTGCGCGGCTTCAAGTCGGGGTTGCCCTGCCTGATCGTGCAATAGCCGTGGCCGTCGTCGCTGTCGCCGCAACTGGTGCTGGAGGCCTGGGCAATGTTGCTGGGCGTCGGTCGCCCCAGGGTGCGGCTGGCCGAGAAGCGCAGGCGCTGGTCTTCGCCGATCTTGAACACGCCGTTGAGCGAGGGCAGGAAATTGCCGTATCCCCCCGTGGTCTTGCGGAAATCGGCCGTGTAGGTGCTGCCGCCATTGCTGCTGAAGGGGCTGTAGGCATCGAAGGAGGCGTGGTCGTAACGCACGCCGCCGACCAGTAGCAGCCGGTCCCACGCGTAGTGCAGCGACGCATAGGCATCAGCGACGTCCTCGACGTACTTGTAGTCGCTGGTGTAATCCGCGTTGGGATACGCGGCATCGTTGCTGGCCAGTTTCGGCAGGAGTTCCGAGCTGAGCTTTTCGTTGTCGATCAGCGGAAAACCACCCACGCTGCCGATCTTGGTGGAGCCCACGTACAGGTAGTCGTTGAGCGCCGCGCTGGTCTTGTAATACGTGAAGTCGATGTCCTGCCAGATGTTCAGCCGGCGGTACTCGGCCCCCGTGGCAAAGCCGAAACCGCTGGCATCGGCATCGATGTTGTGCGTGAAGTCCACACGCACGTTGTCGATCTTCTCCTTGGCGTCGCGTGGCGAGATGTAGGCCTGCGCGGGATTGAGCTTGTAGCTCGATCCCAGCAACAACGCCGGGTCCGAAACGCCGACCGCATTGGGGAAACCGTGGTCGTCGTTGGCGTAATCGACGTACAGGTTGCTTGGATAGGCCCGCACGCCCCAGTACGTCTGGGTGTTGTCGAAGGTTTCCTCGGTGTGGCCGGCACGGAACACGAGTCTGGACAGGTCGTCGACATCCCAGGCGAAATCGGCGATGGCGCCGCGGTTGCTGCGGTCCCAGCGGTCGTGGCGGTTCTTGATGTAGATGCTGTTGATCTGGGTGGTGCCCGAGTCCTCGGTCTGGTCACGCAGGGCGAACTTGGCGTTGGAATACAGGTCGGTCTTGTTCATCGTCGAGTTTTCGTAGAACCGGTACCCGTACATCAGCAACGAGGCGTAGAACGGCGCATCGGACGGCTTCCACTCGAGCTTCACCGAGCCGCCGAAGTTGGTGATGTAGTTGGTGTAGGTACCGGTGCTGAAATTGCCCGGCGCGCGCAGGCCGTTCCAGCCGGCCAGATCGGTCGGCGCGGTGCTGCCGTCGGTGAGGTACTTGCCGTTGTCGTCGAAATAGTAGTTCGACTCCACCCAGCGCTTGATGCTGTTGCGCGAGCGCTGTTCGTAGCGTGCCACCGCGACGATGCCGAACTGGTCGTCCGCGCCGAACCGGTCGGAGAACACCAGCTTCGCGCTCTTGCCGAAATGGCCCAGCGTCTTGTGATTGCCGCCCGCGCTCCGGTCCACGTCGGTCGACGCGGTGGAATAGATGCCGGCCGCGTCGGCGAACACGTAACGGCCGGCACGATCGAACGCACTGCGGCTGATGATGTCGATCACGCCGCCGACGGCATCGGGCGCCTGTTCTGCGCTGAAGGTCTTGTAGATGTCGGTGCGGGTGCCGATGTCGCTGGGAATCAGCTGCAGGTTGTTCATGCGCTCGCCCGAACCACTGCTGCCCACGCTGGCAATGGCAATGCCATCGAGGGTGGTGAAATTCAGATTCGGCTGGATGCCGCGGATGGTGACGTAGCGCGGCTCGCCGGCATCCTCCACCGCACTGATCCCGGGGGCGGACATCAAGCTTTCCGCCAGCGTCTCGTCGCCGTAGCTGTCCATTTCATCGTAGATCACCGAATCCTTGATGACCGGCGAATGCTTCTTCTGGTCGATGACCTCGTGCGCGGCCGTCACCTTCACCGCATCGAGCGTACTGGCCTCGGGAGCCCGGCTCTTTGTCGCGTCCGCCTCGCCGGCAGGCGGCTCGACGGCCAACACCGTCGTCGGGGCGGCAAGGCCCGCACAGAACACGGAAGCCGCAAGGGCTTGGCGGATGCATGAACTCAGGGCACGGCGAGGAATCGCAATCATCTGGCGGCGGTCGGCATCGGGTGGGGCCGCCATAGTGGAAAGCGATTGCTACTTCCCGGTTACAAAACTGCCGTCAATTATTCTGATTATTCCAGAACATCATCAAAAAGAATGGATAATTCCATTTAAATACAATGGGTTGCATGACACCCTTGTCGGCTTCATCGTGACACCTCGACGAGGTCGATCTCGACCTTCGCCGGGGCGCGCAGGCGCAGTTCGCCGGCCGGCCAGACGCGCCGGCCGTTGACCCGCACCGGTCCCGGGCGCCCCGCATACGGCCACGGCAACACCACCCCGCCCGGTGCGCGCAGCGCAGCGCCGGCAACATCCAGCCGCAGCACGCCCCCATCGCGACGCAACGAATACGACAGGGGCCCGTACGGCGTGCGCAGGCCGTCCACGGCAATGCCCTGCCCGTCCAGCCAATCGGCCGGGATGCCTGCTGCCAGCACCAGGCTGCCGTCGCCGGCACGCTCGTAAGCGAACATGTCCAGCGCCGAACGCACGAAATCCGAGGCCACCCATGCATGCGGCAAGTCGCCGACGAAGAACGGCTTGCGCGGCGTGTGCGACACCACCTCGGCCCACTGGTTCCAGCCCTGCGGCTGGCGGTCGCGGAAGAAGAAGCGCACGGCCTCGGCCGCGCGTTCGCGCCAGCCCAGCCGCAGGAACGCAGCCACGTTGCGCCATTCGTAGGGCGTGTAGTCCTTCCATTCGCGCAAGCCGTCGCGGCGCTGCGCGAACTCGCGCCAATAGCGCTGGAACGTGCCATCCAGCTGCGCCGCAGGCAGCCAGCCCTGCGCGTTGCCCGGCACCAATGCGATGGTGGTCGAAGTCGGGTCGAAATCGCCGAGCTCGGCCGAACCGGGCAAATAATCGAGGCCGTGCCTGGCAACGGCCGAACGCAGCGAAGCATCGAGGTCGGCACGAAACTGGTCGCGCGCGGCTGCCATCGCCTTTGCCTCTTCGCGCTTGCCCAGCATGCCCGCCACGGCCGCTGCATCGTCGTAACCGCGCAGCGCCCAGAAATCGTCCCAGTAGGCGTGCATCGGCTTGGCCGAATAACCCTCGTGGCTGATCGAGGCCGGCATCATCCCGTAGAAGGCCGGGTTGCGGGCGCGGTTGGCTTCGGTGCGCTCGCTTGCGCGCAGCACTTCCATGTAGTCGAAAGCGCCACGCACGTGCGGCCACATCGCCTTCAGGAAGGGCATGTCGCCGGTGTAGCGCGCGTACTCGGCGATATTGAAGATCAGCTCGCCATGGCTGTCGTTTTCCGGCACCGGGTCGCTGCCGCGGGCATCCACGCAGCACGGCACCTTGCCGCTGGCGAACTGGTAGGGCGCGTACCACTGCACGAAATCGCGCACCACGTCCTCGCGCCCGAGCCGCAGCAGGCCTTCGGAAATCATCGCGCCGTCGCGGATCCAGCTGCGCGCATAGGAGCGCGTGCCCGGCTGCAGACGCGGGCCGATGCGCGAGATCAGCATGTGCGCTGTGGCCGTGCGCAGCGTGTCCACCAGCGGCTGGCCCTGCGCCGGCACCCGGAAATGCACGCGGTCCAGCGCATCGCGCCAGCGCGCCGCCGTGGCTTCCTGTTGGCGTTGCAGCAGCGCGATGCCCGGGTACGGCTCCCGCCACTCGGGCAACTCTCCGCTCAAGGCACTGGTCCAGCCGATTTCGCGCGATTCGCCCGGTGCCAGCGTGATGCGGTACAGCCATGCGCCCGATGCCAGCCCCTGCGCATCGTCGGCTTGTGCCGTGATGGCGACTTCGGGCACGCGGCCCGTCGCCAGGCGTGCCGCAATCTCGCCGGCGTCGAACGAAGATGCCGCCAACTCATCGGGCGCCTGCAGCAAACGCAGTTGTCGTGGCGGCACGTCGCCCTCGCCCGCTTCCGCACGCCCGCCAGAGCGGTCCAGCGTCAGATGCCGGATGGGGCTCCAGCCGCCGGGCGTATTGAGAAACTGGGTCGGCGGGTTGACCTGCCACGGCCGCAGCGCCAGCGCCAGCACGTAGCTGCGCGGCGCGGTGCCGGTGTTGCTCAGGCGGTAACGTGCCCACAACTGCGAATGCGCGGCATCGCCCGAGGCAAAGGCGGTGATGTCCAGTGCGAAATCCGCATGCGTCCAATGCGCGCTCGGGATGGGCAGGTAGCCGTCCTGCAAGGACTGCGTGGCCGTCACGTCGGCCCAGCCCAGGGTCTTGCCATCCACCTGCACGAAGGGCTCGATGCTGAAGCCGCCCTTGGCGACCTCGATGGCGCCGTCCTCGCCGATCAGGCCCTGATCGGAACCGCCATCCACCCCGACGATCGTCCAGTACGACTGCTCGCCGCTGAAACCGCGCGGGAAGCGCCCGCGCGGCGAATCCTTGGCTACCGAAGCAATGAAGTCGTTCGGCGTGGCGGCAAAGGCCAGCGGTTCGATGCGCAGCGATTGCAGCGCGAAACCGGCTTCGGGCCCGGCGAGCAGGCGCAGGCGCACATAGCGCGCTTCCGATTCGGGCAAGGCAATCCAATCGCGCCCGCCATCGCCGTCGACTACCGTGCGCACGCTGTGCCAGGTCTTGCCGTCATCGGACAATGCGAGCGCATAACGCGAAGCAAACGCCGCGCCCCATTGCAGGCTCAGCCCGCCGAACTCGCGGCGCCGGCCCAGATCGAGCGTCAACTCCGGCACGGATTGCGCATCGAATGCGCCGGTCCATGCGCTGGCCGGGTTTTCATCGGTGACATTGGCCGCTTCGTGCGGCGACGGCGTGGCACTGGCCGTGGCATGCAGCGGCGAGTCATCCTCGGCAAGCAAGGGTTCCAAGCGCAGATCGTCGAAGCAGACCGAACCCTTGCCGCCCACCTTGCTGTAAACGGTGAATTCGACCTTTTCGCTGTGTCGCAAGGTCTTGTCCGGGTCCGGCCCCCAGGCCTTGTCGATGTGGCGGCGCTTGTAGGCCACCTCGCTCCAGTCACGCGGGAAGGCGTAATGCGGCCGGTTGACCCACCACACGTTGTCGCCGCCGGCATCGATCAGCTTGAACTGCAAGTCGTTGCGCGGCGAATCCCCGCGCAGATCGAAGACGAACCGGTAGTTGTCCGGATAATCGAGCGGCAGCCTGCGTTGCAATCCTGCGTGGCCGGATACGCCGTTGAAATCGTAATCCAGGCACAAGGCCTTGCCGCCATCGCGGCCCGGCACGGCGCGCAGGCTGGCACCGACCTGGTCGGACGTCACCACCGTCCATGCCGACGGGTCATCGAATCCGTCCAGAGTACGGCCGGACGTGGATGCCGCGGTGGCTAGAAAACCGGTCATCAGCAGCAGTCGGATCATCATGTTCCTGTCATACGGAATGGCGGACGGTGCGGTTTTCTGTATCGCTGCCTTTGCCTGTCCGGCGTGCAGGCATCGAATGCTCCGGCACGTTTCTCCATGGCGGAGCGTTTGAAGAAGCGCCAAGCCAACCCTCGCAAGCATCCAGCCCGACCAAGGCATTGCCTCTCCGGCGCCACATCCCTGCTTCGGAATCCCTGGTTTTCCCGGCCATTTCCAGTGCAATCAGGCGTGGAAGATGGTGAGCAATCGCCCGATCCGGATTGCCGATTCCGCAGCCATGCATGCCGTTGCACCTCGACTTCCGGATTGTCCGCCACGGCCTTCCCTGGCCGGGCATCAGTACCAGTGCGGGACAGCCGGCTGGCTGCGCTCGGGCTCACCCCTTCACGCTGCCCAGCAGCAGGCCCTGGATGTAGTAACGCTGCAACAGCAGGAACAGCAGCAGCACCGGCAACACGGTCACCACCGCGCCGGCCATCATCAATTCCACGTCCATGATGTGCTCGCGCGACAGGGATGCCAGCGCCACCGGCAAGGTGTAGTGGTCGGCATCGGTCAGCACGATCAGGGGCCACATGAAGTCGTTCCACGCCGCCATGAAAGTGAAGATCGACAAGGTCACCAACACCGGCTTGAGCATC
>Ga0194138_10001392_pt1 | contig 11578 bp, 11 predicted proteins | sample TARM_MetaG_T2_14_FD_134022 | JGI IMG/M metagenome (GOLD analysis project Ga0194138, IMG submission 134022) | Freshwater microbial communities from Pennsylvania, USA, analyzing microbe dynamics in response to fracking - TARM_MetaG_T2_14 (version 2) | ecosystem: Environmental > Aquatic >...
CCACTTGGTCGTTCCGGCTGCGGGCGGTGTGCAGTTTGGCGGCGGCGGGCACCTCCTGTGTCAGCGCCTGCTCGATGTTCATGTGGACGTCCTCCAAGGCGGGATCCCAGGCGAACTCGCCGGCCTCGACCTGGGCGAGGATCGCGTCGAGCCCCGCCCGGATCGCGTCGCGCTCTTCGTCGGTAATAATGCCGACATGGGCGAGCATGGCGGCCTGCGCCTTGCTGCCCTGGACGTCGAACGGCGCCAGCCGTTGATCGAAGGATACGGACTCCCCGATGCGGAGCATCCATTCGGCGGGGCCTTCCGAGAACCGTCCGCCCCATGTCGCTTGTTTCTTTCCTTCTGCCATAGCTTCGGAGAATTTTGCCCCGTGCCCGCTTTGGCAAATCTAAAGCGAAAATCGGAAGCATATGCGGGCCAAGTATTATTTGACAGTGCGACCGAGTATCTGCCCAATCCATTGGCAAACACCGCCCGCTGAAGCAGCCGATCCTTGGCATCACTGGGATCGGCTGCTTCAGCTGCCGAAAAACAACGTCCACAGATGAGCACCGAACCCAATTCCCACAGCCCCTTTGACAGCATCGAATCCGCGATCGCCGACATCGCCGAGGGCAAAATGGTCATCGTGACCGACGACGAATCGCGCGAAAACGAGGGCGACCTCGTGATGGCGGCGTCCAAGGTGACCCCCCAGTCGGTCAACCGGATGATCCTCCACGCCCGCGGCCTGATCTGCGTCCCCGTGCTCTCGCACCAGCTCCGCCGCCTCGGGATCAATCCGATGGCTTCGGAGAACCGGGAGTCCCACCAGACCGACTTCGCCATATCCGTCGACGCCGCCGAGGGCATCACCACGGGGATCAGCGCCTACGACCGCGCCGAGACCATCCGGATACTCGGCGACTCGAAGTCCGAGCCCGACATGCTCGTGCAGCCGGGACACGTCTTCCCGCTCCGCGCCAAGCCGGGCGGCGTCCTCCAACGCGCCGGCCACACCGAAGCCGCCGTCGATCTCGCCCAACTCGCCGGACTCAACCCCAGCGGCGTCATTTGTGAGATCCTCAACGAAGACGGCACGCTCGCCCGCCTGCCCGACCTGATCCAATTCAAGGCCAAGCACGGCCTCAAGTTAATCAGCATCGCCGACCTCATCGAATACCGCCATACTCGCGACAAACTGATCGAGCACGTCCTGACCAAGCCCTTCGAGTCCGAGTTCGGCACCTTCGACCTCCACATTTTCCGCAGCATCCTCGACAACCGCCAGCACCTCGCCCTGAGCATGGGCGAACTCGACGAAGCCCCCACCCTCGTCCGCGTGCAGAGCGAGAACCTCCTCGGCGACATCTTCCGCTCCAAGGCGCTCGGCGGCTACAACTCGCTCAGCGCCGCCATGCAGCGCATCGCCGCGACCGGCCACGGCGTGCTCCTCTACATCGAGCAACCGCAGGGCGGCATCCGGGTGATCGAAGGCAGCGACAAGGCCGCCCTGAAAGACGTCGGCCCCGCCAAGATGGACTTCCGCGACTACGGCATCGGCGCCCAGATCCTCGTCGAGCTCGGCCTCAAGCAGATCCGCCTCATGTCCAGCACCCAGCGCAAAGTCGTCGGCCTCGACGGCTACGACCTCGAGATCGTCGAGCAAATCGATCTTTAGAAGATCACACCCGTGCCCGGCCCTGCCATGCGCGGCCCGAAGAGCGAAGCATGGTGCGGGTAGACGGAATCGAACCGACGACCTCTGCGTGGAAGGCAGATGTTTTACCTCTAAACTATACCCGCGTCCGTGACGGATGGCAAGATGGCGAATGCCCGGCCTTCGGGTCAAGTCAGGAATTCAATTCCTTCAAGAGATTGCGGCAGCCGTCCTCGATGATGTCCATGACGCGCTCGAACCCGCGGTCGCCGCCGTAGTAGGGATCGGGCACCTCGGTCTCGTCGTGCTCGGTGCAGTATTCGCAGAAGAGTCTGATCTTGCCGTGGTATTGCCCCTTGCGGTCGAGGCTGCGCGCGCCTTCGAGGTTGTCGCAGTCCATGGCCAGGATGAGGTCGTAGTATTCGAGGTCGAAGCTGTCGAGCTGCTTGGAGCGCCCGACCACGGGGATCCCCCTCGCCCGCATGACCTGCCGCATCCGGTCGTCCGGCGGGGCGCCCGTATGGAAACCGATCGTCCCCGCCGACTCGATGTCGAACGCGCCGCCCAGCCCGGCTTGGTCGACCATGTGTTGCAAGACGCAGTGCGCCGCCGGCGAACGGCAGATATTACCCATGCAAAGAAAAAGGATGCGTTTCATGGTGAGGGTTGTGGCTTGATTGTTGTCGGTTGTTAGTGGTTGGTCGGTCAAAGGCTAATCGATCTGCGAGCAAGCCTACTCTCCTGCGCGATGTGCGCCCGTGCCACACGCTCGAGGTCTTCGATCTGGTCGACCTCGCCCAGGGAGCCGCGGATTTTGCGGCTCCCCTCCATGCCCTTGGTCAGGGCGATGAACTTGGGGCGCATCCAGCGCAGGTCGTCGTGGCGCTGTTCGCGGAAAGGGCGCGCCATGATCCGGCGGGTGTAGTCGAGGATCGTCGCCCAGCGCTCGGCGGTGCCGGGGGGCTCGGGCACCTCGCCGTGGGCGAGGTAGTGTTTGATGTCGCGGAAGATCCAGGGGTAGCCGAGCGCGGCGCGGCCGATCATGAGGCCGGCGCAGCGCGTCTGCTCGCGGATGCGGATGACGTCCCCGGCGCCGCTGATGTTGCCGTTGCCGATCACGGGGATGCTCAGCTCTTCGGCCACCTCGGCGATGACCGGCCAGTTGGCCTCGCCGCGGTAGCCCTGCACCTTCGTGCGCCCGTGGATGGCGAGGGCTTGCGCCCCCTCCCCTTCGACGATGTGGCCGACTTCCTTGGCCACGATGCTGTCGTCGTCCCAGCCGGTGCGGATCTTCACCGTGACGGGCGTCTCCGGCACGGCTTTGACCACCGCAGAAGTCACCTGCCCGAGTTTCTTCGGGTTGCGGAGCATGGAGGAGCCGGCGTCCATGCAGATCACGCGGTCGGCCGGACAGCCGAAGTTGATGTCGATGAAGTCAGGCCGCAGGCGCTCCGTCAACTGGCGTGCGGCTTCACCCATGGAGACCGGATTGGAACCGAAGATTTGCACGCCCATGGGACGCTGCGCCTCGGTGAAATCGACCGTCTCCCAGAGCTTCGGATCGTCGCGCGCGAGGGCATCGGCCTGGACGAACTCCGTGACCATGACGTCCGCGCCCTGCGCTTTGCAGAACTCGCGGAAGACGATGTCCGTGAACCGCGCCATCGGGGCGAGGTAGAGCGGGAATTGCCCGTTTTGAAACCAGGGGAGCATTTTCAAATTTGTTTGATTAAGTCTTTTTCCTCGGGCGTCATGGTCGGCATAGAAATACTCTCCGATTCTATTGTAAGCAAAAAAATGCGTCTCTTCGTTCATCTCGCCCTCATTCTCTGTCTGCAGAGCCTGGTCTGCCATGCGGAAGATCCGGCCGCGGAAGCTTTGGATTATGCGAAGAACTTTAGCGTCAGCAAGCAAACGACCCATACTTTATTGACGGTCCGGAATGCCTACCGCGACGCTACCCGGGAATTCCGCTATGCCCTCGTGCCCAAGGAGCAGCCCGTGCCGGAAGGCCTGCCCGAAGACGCGACCGTCATCCGCACGCCCGTGCGGCGCGTGGTCGTGATGGAGACGGTCTATGTCGGCTATCTCGACGCACTCGGCCAACTGGACGCCATCTGCGGCGCGGGCACCGTTGATTTCATCAGCCACCCGGACGTGCGCGCGCGCGCGCGGAACGGCGGAATCCAGTCGATCCAAATTGGACAGAGCTTGGACATCGAGCGTCTGCTCCTGCTCCGGCCGGACTTGATCCTGACCAGTATCTCAGGCGACCCAAGCTTCGATGTGCCCCCCAAATTGATACGTTCGGGGCTGCCCGTCGTGATTACGGCAGGCTACATGGAGCGGCACCCGTTGGCGCGCTCGGAGTGGATCAAATTCATTGCGCCCTTTTTCGAGGTTTCCGGGAAAGCCGATGCCGTCTTTGCGGAATCCGCACGCCGCTACGAGGCATTGACTGAAATGGCGGACGGAGTCGAAACGCGCCCGAGCGTGTTTTGCGGGGCGCCCTACTCCGGCGCTTGGCACGTAGCCGGGGGCGATAGCTTCACCGCGCGTGCCATCGATGACGCCGGGGGGCACTACCTCTGGTCCGACAACCGGAGCCAGGGCGGCATCCCGCTGGACACCGAACGTGTCTTTTTGAAAGCCGCCGAAGCCGACTTCTGGATCAACCCGAGCCACTACCAAACGCTCGACGCCTTGCTCGGCGCGGACGACCGGTTCGGGAAGTTCCGCGCGGCGCAGACCGGCCAAGTCTATAACAACACCCGCCAAGTCGGGGCGAACGGCGGCAACAACATCTGGGAGCGCGGCATCGTGCATCCGGAGGAAGTGCTCGCGGATTTGATCCACATTTTCCACCCCGAGCTCTTGCCGGAGCACGAACCCGTCTTCTACGAGCAATTACGATGATCTCGCAACACCCCTCCGAACGCTTCGCAGCACCCAACACCATCCTGACCGGAGTGCCGCTGAAAAAGCGGATCGGCGCCCAACCGGTTCGGCTCATCGCGGAGTCTTTCGGCACGGTCGATTCCGGTTTCGATCAAAAGACCTTCGTCCAAGAAGCCACGCAAGGCCCGGAGGCCTTGGAGTTGAAAGACCGCGCACGACACATCGCGCATGCCCTCGCCCGGCAACTGCCGAATGATGTGGATGCTGCCGTGGAAACTCTGACCCAGCGATTTACTGCGGAGTTCAGCATCCGTCCTTTTATCGTCGAGCACGAGAGGATACACTCGACCGGCTAGACACCACCTCGGCGATATTGCCAAAGATCATCTCGATCTCGTTTTGGACACCTGCAAACGCTGGCTCAAGGAAAGCCAAGCCATGCCAGACGCAGAGACCGCCAAGAATCGCCGCCGGATCATCCGGCATGCGCTGCGTTACCCGGCGAAGAAGGCGCACGCCCGCGCGCTGGAAATCCGCGCGGCGGCGAAGTAGCGACTCAACAAACGAAGGCGTCCCCAAAAGGAAAATGTCTCAGTTATAAAGGAGGGGCAGCTTCCAGCCTGCCCTGAGGTGTCAGTCATTGAAGAACGGGGCAAGCGAGGACGTTGCCCCTCCAATATTCTAGGGGCAAGCGAGGACGTTGCCCCTCCAATATTCTAGCGAATACGATTTTGGAGGGCATTTCACAAGTGGATACACCTCGCAGAAGAAATTGTAGCGACTACGCCGAAGAAAGTGAGGATTTGCATTGGCCAGTCCTCGTTGAACTCTCAGATTGAAAAGCTTTACCGCAAGCGACCGTGACTCCGCATCCAACAACGACTTCCCGCAGACTCGGGGGCTTTGCCCTGATCGCCCTTGGCATAATTGCCGTGGCGACGCTCAGCATCTGCGCAGGCAGCGTCCAATTCTCGCCGGTGGAGGTGATGCAGGCATTGCTCGGCAGCGAGGCAGTGAATGCCGTGCACCGGCAGATCATCGTCGACTTCCGCCTGCCGCAGGTCCTGACGGCGCTGCTTTCCGGAGCGGCGCTGGGTATGGCGGGGCTGCTCATGCAGACGGTCTTTCGAAATCCCCTGGCGGATCCCTTCGTGCTCGGGGTCAACTCGGGCGCGAGCCTCGGCGTGGCCGTCGTGCTGCTCGTGCTCGGCCCGGCCGGTTTGAGCCTGACGGACGGCCTGGCCGCCTCGGGACAGATGCTGCTCATCCTCGCTTCCAGCGGTGGCGCGGCGGCCACGCTCTTCGTCGTCCTACTTCTTTCGCGGCGGGTGGATATCATGTCGGTGCTGATCATCGGCCTGATGATCAGCTACACGATCGGCGCGCTGGTCAGCATATTGATGTTTTTCAGCATGGCGGAGCGTTTGCAGTCTTTCATCAACTGGTCTTTCGGCGACTATGGCAATGTGAGCTGGCCGCAAATGCGCTTCTTTCTCCCGGCGATCCTCGGGGGCGTCGGCCTGGGTTGCCTCTTCGTCAAACCGCTCGACGCCTTGCTGTTGGGGGAACGCTACGCGGAGAGCGTCGGCACGAAGGCCAGGCATGTGCGCTTCTTCGTGCTGCTCGGCGCCTCCGTGCTGGCGGGCACGGTGACCGGGTTTTGCGGGCCGATCGGTTTCCTCGGCATCGCGGCGCCGCACCTGAGCCGATACCTGTTTCAAACGAGCAGTCACAGGGTGTTGATCCCCGCCTCGATCCTCGTCGGCGGCCTGCTCTCGCTCAGCGCCGACTTCATCGCGCGCGGCCCGGGACTCGACGTGGTGCTGCCGCTCAACGCGATCACCGCGCTTATCGGCGCGCCAGTGATTATCGCCGCCCTGGTCAAGCAACGTAAGCTGAAACGTCTTTTCTAATATGACCGCCGAGGCACAACTCACCGCCACCCAACTGGAGATCGGCTACCGGCACGGCGCCGAGCGCACGGTCGTGGCGAGCCAGCTCAACGCCTCCCTGCGCGGCGGCGAGTTCGTCTGTTTGTTGGGGCCGAACGGTGCGGGCAAATCGACGCTCATCCGCACCTTGGCCGGCATGCAAGCGCCGCTCGCGGGCGAGTTGCGGCTTTCGGGCAAAGCCTTGCACGAGATCGCGCCACGCGAGCGGGCAAAGGCGCTCAGTGTGGTGCTGACGGAAGCGATGCCCTCCGGCATGATGGACGCCTATTCCATGGTCTCCATCGGGCGGCACCCCTACTCCGGCTGGTTCGGCGGACTGAGCGCACAGGACCGCGAGCGCATCGAATGGGCGCTGCATGCGGTCGGCGCAACGCCGCTGGCCGACCGGCAAGTGGCCGAGCTGAGCGACGGCGAACGGCAAAAAGTCTCGATCGCCCGCGCACTGGCGCAGGAAGCCAAACTCATGCTCCTGGACGAGCCGACCGCCTTCCTCGACCTGCCCCGGCGCGTGGAGCTGATGTCCATCCTCCGCAATCTCGCGCACCGCGAGCATTTGGCGCTGCTGCTCTCGACCCACGACCTCGACCTGGCGCTCCGCTTCGCCGACCGACTGTGGCTCATGAGCGCAGAGGGCCGGTTGATCCAAGGCGCGCCCGAGGCACTCGCGCTCGACGGCCGGTTCGCCGAGGTCTTCGCCAGTGAGAATCTCGACTGGGACGCGATGTCCGGCAGCTTCCGGACGCACCCGGTGGCCTGCCTGAACGTGCGGATCGAGGGCGAAGGCCTGGAGCGCGTCTGGACGCAGCGCGCGCTCGAGCGGCTCGGCTTCGGTATCGCGGAAACGGATACGTCGCCGGCGGCGTTTTCGGTGCGGATATCGGCAGGTGTCTGGACGGTAAGGCGAGACGGCGCGGAACAGTGCTTTGAAAGTATCGAAGCGCTCATCGACTGGATTCGCGGCGAGGACTGGAAGCTGTGATTCGTAGGGGCTTCACTTGTGAAGACCGCCGAGCCTGAGCCTTCCATGCTGCGGTCTTCACAAGTGAAGCCCCTACGGAAAAAGCTAGCGGCAGTCCGGGCACGTGCCGGAATAGATGACTTCGCCGCCGGTGAGCTCGAAGCCTTTGGGCGGGGAGATCGGGGGCGGCTTCATCGCGATGGGCAGGGCGAAGACGCGTTTCGAGACGATTGAAACGTTGATCGATCGGATCCGGCGCGAAGATTGGAGTTTGCAGGAGCCTCACTGGGTCCGGGGCGTGCGCACGCGGTAGCTGGCACTTTCGAAGGGCACTTCGGCCTCCCCGCGGCGGCGGTTGATGACAAGGGTCAAGGTGAAGTAATAATTGCACAGCACATTGCAAAAGCGGTGCAGCACTTCGGGGATTTCGACCCCCTCGTTGGCATGCAGACGCACCATGAGGCGGATCGCCACCTTGGCGGCGGAACTGGCGGCGTTAAGCTCGGGAACCGGCGCGCGCCCGCGCGGGAGGACGAATCCGGAGAGACAGTCCGCCACCGAATCACGATGCCGTGCGTAACACCCGAGCAGCCATTGATGATCCGCTTCGCCCACCGCGCACTTTCCACGGATCGAGCCGTTGAGATGGTAGAGGATCGGTTGCAGTTGTTCCAGTTCGGCGGTCAGCTCCGGCAAGTCATCGGGCATGAGCGAAAGAATGCCGCCGAGCTGTCGGCACATCGCATCCGTGTGTATCTCGTAGTCGCACTTGAGCGAATCCTCGTAGATATACGGATAGCACACTTCGTCGATATTTTTGCTCTGCTTCGGTTTCATGTCATTTACATCTATCATTCTAAAAAGAGGAGTTAGAAGCTGGGAGTTGGAAGTCAGGCATTGATACGCCGGGCAAGCGAGGACGTTGCCCCTCCAATACCACCAGTCATTGATACGCCGGGCAAGCGAGGACGTTGCCCCTCCAATACCACGGGGAAATTCGATTTTTGAGACCGCACGCCACGGTCAATCAGCGGCAGTCCGGGCACGTGCCGGAGTAGATCACTTCGCCGCCGGTGACCTCGAAGCCTTTGGGCGGGGAGATCTTCGGGAGCTTCATCGCGATGGGCAGGTCGTAAACGCGCTCGCAGACACGACAGACGAAATGCGGGTGCTCCGACTCGGCGGGCAGTTCGTAGCGCCGACATTGCCCGGGGAACTCGACCCCGATGACATAGAACTCCGCCGTCATCTCCCGGATGGCGCGGTCGACCGTGGCGGAACCCAGGCGCGGAATCTTCTCCCGTCCCAGCCGGAGGATCTCCTCGCGCGTCAAAGGACGCCCCGCTTCGCGCAGGACGTCCAAAATGACTTCGCGTTGTCGGGTTTGGATCATCTGGTCTAGAACTCGAAGCGCGCGCCGAGGTATCCGGCGCGGCCCAGAGCGGGGAATCCTGCAGCCGGAGCATAGGATTCATCAAGCAGATTTTCGACTCGAGCGAAAACCGACCACGACTGGTTGATCTGCCAATCCGCCACAAGACTGACGACGAAATAGTCTTCCGCATCAGTGAGCACAAAGGTGCTCGGATCGATATCCTCGCGATCAAAGTGCCCGGTTCCATGAACACCCGCGCGGAAAGACTCGGTGAATGAATAGATCGCGGAGAGTTGGAGGAGATGACGCGGGCGACGCGCGAGACGGATGTCCGAATTCGGGTCGGGAGCGCCGAAGACAAACGCAGTGCGTGGGTCATCCTGATAATCGGCGACAGCGGTCAAATAGGTGTAACCGAGTCCGAGTTCCAAGTCTTCGATGCCCGCGTAGAGAAGCTGAAATTCGACACCTTCGGTCGTGGCTTGCTCGACATTCACAGAGTCGAAGCGGAACGTCATCGGGTCGTAGACAAAGTCGATCAACTCATCGATCTCATTGCGGAAGAGCACCACGGAATAGGTGAGCGAGTCGTCGAGCAAAGATTGGCGCCAACCCAATTCGTAGGAGACGCTCTCCTCCGGTTCAAGCGCTGTCGTCGCATTGGAATCAAACGCCAGATCCGCCGCCCCCGGAGGTGCGTAGGATGAAGCGACCTTGGCGAATAGCGCGGCATTCAAGGAGTCGAGCGGATAGATCACCTCCAGATGACCAGTGGTTTGCCCGTCGAATTGCGTGTAGTTATCGTAACGTAGGCCAGCCCGGATCTCGAAGTCGCGCAAGAGCCAGAGCAGCTGCGCGTAAGCACCCGCCTGCTCGAATGTTTCCGAATAAGGCACGGCCGGATCGAGCGGCGAGAAGGTGTTGAGGTTTGAGTTACTGGCCTCGTCCCGACGATATACCCCGCCGAAGCTCATCAATACGTCCTCATTGATCGAGTAGTCGACCTGAAGGTCCAATTCGTCTGAATCGACCTCGATGGTGTTGGACACGGGAAAAAAGCCGAGCGAGGCGAAGGGGAAGACTGGTGCGAAGGCCTCGTTCATCTGATCCAGATCTGCCTCACTCTCGCTGCGCGCGTAGAATGCGTGCACAGACAGTTCGTCGGTGGCGTAGCGGAATCCGGGGGAAAGGAGCCAATTTTCTGTTTCTTGCTCGTCCTCCGGCTTGGGGTTCAGGACGGAGTTGGGGAGGCCTTTCTCCGAGTCCGAATAGAGGCCGATCCATTCGAAGCTGAGTACCTCGGTGATTTTGAAATCAAAACGCCCGTTCAGAAATTCCGATTCATAGGCATCGTTGCGGCGTTCATTATCGGTGCTGAGAGCGGCACCGGCGAGACTCAGGCCAAACTGCTCGGAACCATAGCGTGTGCTGAACGCGCCGCGGCGGTAGTTATTGGAGCCCAACTCCCCGGAGAGGGAACCGGTCAATTCTGATTGATCCAAACCTGACCGGGTCTCCAAATCGACGACCCCGCCGATACCACTGGAGCCATAGTGCACGGAAGACGCCCCGCGTTGAATCTGCACGCTCCGGAGATTCCCCAAGTTGAGATACTCCAACGCATACTGGTTGCCGAATCCGGGATTGAGGCGACGACCGTCCACAAAGAACGCAGTGTGGTTGCTCTCTGTGCCACGTGTGAACAGTGAGGTTTGCGCCCCGATCCCCCCGGCGGTGATCAGGCTCATGCCTGACTTGCGGTTGAGCGTGTCGACCAAATCGCGATCCTGCCACCGTTCGATCTCTTCCTCGCTCACGTAGTCGACCGAAGGCGAGACACGATCCAGCCCCAAGGGCGTGCGTGTCGAAACGACGACATAGGTCGGCAGCGTGCCAGACGACTCGTCTGCCGACGCTTCTTCCGCCGCTGACATCATGGGTAAGCAGCTTGAAAATATGCAAAGTGTTGCGGTGATTGTTGAGGTTTTTCGTTTGGATCTGTGTTCCATGCCGCCCTTGAAAATGCCTCCAGTTGTCATGCGCAAGCACTAATGATTGATGAGAATCGTTCTCGACGGATAAAAGGGGGTCTCTCTCGCCCATGGAAATAACGGCCCGCCCGCCGGACGCGCGCAGTCAAAGGCGACACAGCTCATTGTTGAGACGAGTTCTCATCAATGAATTTAATGAAAATCTCATACGCTCAATGAGGGCAACCCACGACCGTTCGGCGATTGCCTGGCCTGCAAGCTGCGTGTCCGTGCTCAAGAGTGAGCACGCTCCGGAGGGCCAGTCGCGGCGACGTGCTGACGGCTATGACGCGTCCGTGCTCCGGAGGGAGGACACTCCTGTCCTCCATGCATTTGAACCTGCCGCCCTGGAATCGTTTTTGCCCGGTCGCAATTATGAAATGCGGCGGCTCAGACGAAGACGTCTTCGGAGACGAGCACGTTGTCGGCGCGGACGACGCGGCGGTTGCCGTCGGCGAGGACGAGGACTTTGGGCTTCCAGCTTTTGGCCTCGGCCTCGTCGAACCGGGCGAAGGACATGATGACGAGGAGGTCGCCGAGTTCGCCCTTGTGGGCGGCGGCGCCGTTGAGCGAGATGGTGTGCGAGCCCTTGGGGGCTTCGATCGCGTAGGTCTCGAAGCGTTCGCCGTTGGCGATGTTGGCCACGAGGATCTTCTCGTAGCGCTGCAAACCGATCTGTTCCATCAGTGCGGAGTCGATGGCGAGGCTCCCCTCGTAGTGGAG
>Ga0194138_10001393_pt1 | contig 11576 bp, 9 predicted proteins | sample TARM_MetaG_T2_14_FD_134022 | JGI IMG/M metagenome (GOLD analysis project Ga0194138, IMG submission 134022) | Freshwater microbial communities from Pennsylvania, USA, analyzing microbe dynamics in response to fracking - TARM_MetaG_T2_14 (version 2) | ecosystem: Environmental > Aquatic >...
ACTTCCACCATCCTTGTTTTTCTTGTGCAGCTTCAGCTTCTGGAATGAATCCTGAACCTGTTTCCAGCTTCTCTCTTCTCCTTGCACCTCCTGACAATAGCGCTTGAACACCTTGGGACTGACCACCAGCAGCATGCCATCCACGGCATGCACCAGGGCCTTGGAGTCGTTCATCAATATCTTGTGAGTCTTCAGCCCGTCTCGCAGCCAGGCTAAAAACGCTTCACCGGGCTCCTGCTGCTTGTCCGGCAAATAATCCGGCAGGCTATCTGAACTTTCTTCAGACCGATTTTCCTGCTGGACGACCTGGCTTTCCGATGCCTTTTCAGCACCGCCCATGGCGATGTCGATGATGGAAGCCTCCATATCCTCTTGAGATTTTTCATCATCATTTGAATCCTTCACCTCACCGGCGGCTTCCACAGTCGAATGCCTCACCTCAGGAGCCGACCTGGCAACCTCTTTACTATCCTGCTCACCTCTATCGCCACCTTGGTCAGCGCCCAAGACCTCCACGCTTCCCGCAAAAACCTCTGGCTCTTCATCGCCGCTCCAAACGAGCGACTTATGAACCTTGAGCATAGAGAGTTCGGTCTTCCACTCTCCCACCTCGACGCTGCACTTCCAGACCGACCGTCCGTCCGGGTTCTCCATGATCAGGCCATGGGACTGCATTTCGTCATAGAGGCGAGACTCATTGGATGGCACGCCCTCGATACCATGGGAAAGCAGGTAGCTCTTGATCTCTCGGGGTACCAGCGGTGTCACCAGCCACAGCGCCTCGGAGGTGACAAAACCCTGAGCCCCTTTTTCATTCAGGCGGATTTTTTCTGTGACGATATGGCGGATGGCGCCCTTGAGCTTGCTCTGCAGGGATTCCCTGGGCGCCTTGTCGATATTCGAGACCTTGCCGCCCAGCGACTTGGCGACGCTGGCCCTGTCGGCCTGGCTGACGATTTCCCCGATCACCCCGGAGCGCTCCGCGTGCCCACTGATGGCGTACATCACCAGCCCAAACAACTCCGGCTGGCTTCTCAGCCACTCGAGCCCGGCATTGCCTATCACTTCCTTGCACAAGAGCGGGTTGCCCGCCGCATGCAGGAAGTAGTCTCGCCCCTTGAGGTAGCGAACGCGGTACTGGTCGGGAATCGTGCCCTCCCACAGGCACCACCTTCGGCCAGATCTCAGGTGTATATCGACATCAACGATGACCTTGGCGATATCGTGCAGCAGGCAGGCATAAATGACCGCCACGCTCCAGAGCTCCCCGGTAGAGGACTGCCGTTCTGGTGACTCCTTCGGCGGAAGCAGGTGCTGTCGTCGGAGCCGGAGGCCGAACACGCAGGTCTCGAGGCCATGATCCAGCATACCGCCCGGATAGCTGTGGTGATGGGATTCCGAAGCCGGCAGCAGTTGGACACGCTCGGCGTATCGTTGTAGCGGCTCCTTGACGTAGGCCTCGAACACCGGCGCCGTCAGCGAGGTGCTTTCCTGGACCGCCCGGAGCAACTGCTGCCGATAGGGTGTGGCCAGCAGCTCCGCACCGGTGCGCGGGCTTTCCCAGCCGGCGTCACCCTGGACGCTGTCGCTGTCGGTCGCGCTGCGACGGCCGCGTAGAATGTTGAGAATCCGCAATGTTTGCTCCTCTGGATGCAATCCGTGCATCACAGCGGTGGACCCTGACGGGCACCAGCAGAAACGTTAAATGCTATGAGAGAGGTTTACCCCTGAGCACTCTTTGCCCTGGTGCAATAGCCATGGGATGCGAACCAAAGAGTGAATGATTTTATTATTCATAACTCCTATAGGAAATTTGGTCACCCGGGATCCTACAATTAATTTACACATGATGAATGCATTTTTATAAAAACAATTTTTCTGAGCTCTATCAACCCCCTTACTTACCCAGCAATGTATTTATCGATGAAACAACATGCCCAACATTATCATTATTCACCCCTGATAAGTTTATCCTCCCCGAATCCAGCATATATATACAAAACAACTCCCTTAATACGCCCACATCTTCTCTACGAGCTGGAATCAATGAAAACAACCCCACGCCATTACAGACGTTTATAAAAACATCATCACACCCTTGCTTTCGAGCCTCGTTAACTAGCACCTGCCTTGCAGCTTTAATCCTGAGTGACATAAGCTTTAATTCTTCTACCCACATCCTATTTAGATCAGGCGACGACAGTATTTCGCTTACAATCAATGCACCATGTATAGCTGGGCTAGAAATACTTACCCTAGCTAACCTAGCTAGATGAAGCTTGGCCTTTACACAGCTATCGCGGCTCTTACCTAGGACTACAAGAGCTCCAACCCTATCCCGATAAAGCCCAAAATTCTTGGAGCAAGAATACGCAATAAGCATCTCATCCAGATAATCAGAGAACAGCTCTACGCAGTAAACATCATCGCACAAACCATTTGCCAGACCATGGTAGGCCATATCAATCACTGGAAATAGCCCTCTTTCTTTCACAACTTCCAGCACAGCATCCCATTGACATTTTGAAAGATCAAAACCAGTAGGATTATGCCCGCAGCCGTGAAAAACAACTACGTCACCTTCTGGAATCTCTCTAATACTTTCCAGCATCACTGGAAAGTTCAAATCTCCTCCACTCCCTTGATAGGGATAGTAAGAAACCTGCATCCCTACATGTGAAAAAATATCCACATGGTTCCCCCATGTCGGATCGCTAACCCAGACACCCTTATTAGGGGCTATCTGTTTAATAAAATCTGCCGCAAGCCTAATCGCTCCTGTTCCACCTATAGTTTGAACTGAAAAAACCCTTCCATCTTCAATTAAGTTACTCCTTTCCCTGAAAAGCAGCCAGGAAATTGCATCACAAAACCCATCAAGACCACTTGAACCCTTATAAGTTTTATCCACAGCCCCAGCAACAATAGAACTCTCTGCTACTTTCACAGACTCCATAACAGGAGTATTACCATTTTCATCTTTATAAAGACCAATCCCCAGGTCAACCTTCCTAGAGTTAGTATCACTCATGAAGTGTTCGCTAAGAGTCAAAATTGGGTCAGGATGAGTCATCTCAAGGCTTTCAAACATAATACAACCCCAAATTTAACTAGAATAAAAGCCGTGTCTCGCTCAATCGATCCACGGCTTAAGAAGAAGTCAATATACCTACTCCCTTATACGGCTTTTTTGGCCATCTTGCTTGCTTCTTCTAAGATTATATCTTCCTGGCTAGCAACCAACTTCCTAGAAGCAAGCCTTTCACACAGTTCAAAGACATCAACACCGAAGTCAGACGAGACTTTCTGGACATACGTCCCGTAGCCAGTAAACAGCCCATGCATCCCTGTCATAATGTTTATTGCCTTAATATCAGGAACACTGCTTATTATACTATTTTCAGCGTACAGGGATAGATTGACAAGGTCCTTGAATTTTACATTCATTTTGTACCCATACCTTTCAAACACAGCGACTACAGCCTCCAACTGCGTGTTTCCTGAACCCGCTCCAAAGCCTTTTATTGTGGCATCAACCATCTCTGCGCCAGACTCTACTGCCGCAATTGAGTTTGCGACAGCAAGGCCAAGGTTATTATGGGCATGATAGGCGATAGTAATTCCGAGATTTTCATACAAAACTGAGACTTTTTCACTGACAATATCAGGGGTCGAGTACCCAGCACTGTCCATGAGGACAATACCATCCGCCCCTGCAGCTTTCATTCCTGAAGCTTCTTTTAGAAGTCTTTTGGCATCAGCCATGTGAGACATGATGAGAACGCCATACACCATCTTATCCTTCGCTTTAAGATACTGTATCGGCCTATAAGTTATATTACCTTCCGTGCAGTGACTAGCAATTCGAAAAACATCCACGCCAATTTCAATGGCCATATCTAGGTCAGAGTGCTTACCCACACCAGGAACAAAGTGGATACCCAGCTTGGATCTCTTACAATTTTCTCTAGCAACAGACAACATGGTTTCATCATCTACTTTGGCAACACCAAATGCACTGGATGAAGCTCCAAGCCCATATCCGTGACCAACTTCGATTATATCTAACCCCGCTCGATCAGCCCCTTTGCAGTAATTAGCTATCTGCTCGACACTAAGCTGATGCTTAATCGCATGATTACCATCTCTCAGAGAGCAATCACTAATAGATATGTGCTTATTTTTCATGCCAATCCCTCCTCAATGGCCACTGCTCTTGAACCAGCGTCACTCACCTTTGACTTAAAATTTGCAACGGCTATTGCAGCAGAGTTGATAATATCTAGATTCCCTGAGTACTCAGGAAGATAATCGCCACTGCCATACACCTGGACTGCTAAGGTTACACTACCTGAGTCAACTAATGGCTCGAGCACTAGACTATACCCTGGAACATACTCCTTAACTTTTTTCACCACACTGCTGACATTGCTTTTCAGCCTTTCAATATCAACCTTTTCACAGCGAGCATATAGTGTAGTTTGCATGCAAACTTGAGGAACTGCTGGATTTATATTCAATATAGCTTTCGACGCCTCCGCATTGGTAAATTTTCTAAGTGCAAACTCTGTGGTTTCTACATACTCATTAAGATTTTCCCTAGTTGCAATCCCTGCACTGTCAGATGAAATACTAGAGATCACTTCGACATACAGGACCTTTTCACAGGAATTTTTTAATGCGTATGCCAGTGGCAAGCTTGCTTGCCCACCACAAGTTATCAGATTTATATTCCTTGAATCTTTTAATGACTCCATATTTATAACGGGAACGCAGAGCTCACCGAGCTTGGCTGGAGTAAGATCAACAACAAATTTATCATGTTTAGAGAAAACCCTATCATGCTCTGCGTGTGAACTTGCCGAAGTCGCATCGAAAACGATATCAATTTTGTCGATATTATCTTCTAGGTAGGCAATTCCTTCGCTTGATGTCGCGACCCCCCTCAGCATTGCCTCTTTCATGCCTGGACTATCGCTTCTGCGCCCTACGACAAATCGTAGATCCAACTCTTTGGAATTAATTGTTTTGCACATCAAATCAATCCCGATACTTCCGGTGCCAATTATAGCCACTCTATTTGACATGTCCTCACCCCATTAAGGAAACTGTGGAAGAAAAACCATCTTCTGCTAGCAGATCAAGCATGCACCTACTACATTAACCTCTAGTTTCACTATTGCTTCAGTGACGTTGTCAGCTCAACCTGAATGCCACCACCTCGCCGCCGGGCCCTTTCATCAAGGTCGACTGTGTCAACCTCCACCCTGGCCAGAAGGGCCGAAAAGCTTTCCAGCCACATGATTTTTCTACAAAAAATACGATAACAGATATTCTCGCAGCACCACTCAGACACAATTCATGCCCATCACACAGAAAGCCCACTATTAGTAACAAGAGCACTTCATAAAAGTAAGACCAATGAAACAAAATCTTATTCATAACGACATGCCGCCGTAATCTACTGCATGCATAATGCACTCCTTGAGATAGTAAAACCATTAACATTTATTATTGAGGCCAGTATGTTTAGCCCATATCGGAAGACAGCAACAACCAGTCTAATTGGACTCTTAGCCGCACTATCGCTTCAGGCTAACGCCGAGCTCTCAGAACGTTATACTGATGCCGATGGAGACATGATTGCCGACATCCCACCCGATGAGAGCCAATGGGTAGATCCTGACACATTAGTCTTCGCCTATACTCCTGTTGAAGATCCTGCTGTTTACGCTAATGTCTGGTCCGACTTTCTTGATCACCTGAGCCAGGTGACTGGGAAAGATGTGCGGTTCTTCCCTGTCCAATCCAATGCCGCCCAGCAGGAGGCGCTGCGCGCTGGGCGAGTTCATGTAGCAGGATTTAATACCGGCGGCGTACCTATGGCGGTTAACTGTGGAGGGTTCCGTCCTTTCGCCATGATGGCAGGAGAGGACGGCAGCTTCGGCTACGAAATGGAAATCATCACCTACCCGGGAAGCGGTATCAATTCTGTAGCAGACCTGGCCGGAAGAGAGCTCGCCTTTACTTCTCAGACGTCAAACTCTGGTTACAGAGCCCCCTCAGCAATTATAAAGTCAGAGTTCGGCCTGGAAGCTGGAGTGGATTTTGAAACCCCTTTCGCTGGCACACATGAAAACTCAATTCTAGGCGTAATTCACAAAGATTACGAGGCTGCAGCAATTGCCAACTCTGTTATCACAAGGATGAAGTCAAGAGAAGTAATCAGCGAAGATGACTACGAGGTGATTTACACCTCCGCCACATTCCCCACGACCCCCTACGGCACTACTCATAACTTGCACCCTGATCTCCAGAAGAAGGTCCAGGAAGCGTTCTTTAGCTTCGACTGGGAAGGCACGCAACTGCAGGCGGAGTTTTCCAACAATGGTGAGAGTCAGTTCATTCCCATCGATTACGCTGAGCGCTGGGAGATAATCCGCACCATCGCCGAGGCCAACGGCGTCACCTACGACTGCGACTGACCTCCACCTCATACCACCGACCATGACCAGGCACGGGCCAGGAGGGCCTCGCTCTCCGGGCCCGTGTGCGTGAAGGGAGACTGACCATGCTGACGCTTTCCCAGGTCAACAAGCGCTATCCCACCGGGGATCGCGCCCTGACCGATATCGACCTGACCCTGCCGCGGGGCCAGGTCATGGCGCTGATCGGCCCCTCCGGGGCCGGCAAGAGCACCCTGATCCGCTGCGTCAATCGCCTGGTGGAACCCACCAGCGGCAGCATCCGCCTGGAGGAGACCGAGCTGACCCGCCTCTCCGGCAATGCCCTGCGCCGGGCGCGCCGCGCCATGGCGATGATTTTCCAGGAGTACGCCCTGGTGGATCGCCTCACGGTGATGGAGAACGTGCTCTCCGGCCGGCTCGGCTACGTGGGCTTCTGGCGCAGCTTCCTGCGCCGCTACCCCGCCGACGACGTGGCCGAAGCCTTTCGACTGCTGGAGCGGGTGGGCCTGCCCCACGCCATGGACAAGCGAGCCGACGCGCTCTCCGGCGGCCAGCGCCAGCGGGTGGGCATCGCCCGGGCGCTGATCCAGAGCCCCCGGCTGCTGCTGGTGGACGAGCCCACCGCGAGCCTCGACCCCAAGACCTCCCGGCAGATCATGCGCCTGGTCCGCGAGCTGTGCGCCGAGCGGGAGCTGGCCGCCATCATCAATATCCACGATGTGGCCCTGGCCCAGCAGTTCGCCGACCGCATCGTCGGACTGCGCGCCGGCGAGATCGTCTTCGACGGCAAGCCCGGCGAGCTCGACGCCGAGACGCTCACCACCATCTATGGCGAGGAAGAGTGGGACACCCGCGTCCAGGAAGAGGAGGCACCCAGCGCCGCCGCGAGCGCAGCCCCGGCGCCCGCCACCCCGCTCACATTGGCCACCGGAGGTGCCCGATGAGCCGTCAGGCCCTGGCCCAGGCGGGCCGCTGGCGGCGCCGGCCGCTGATCGAGAACCCCCGGCTGCGCTGGGGGCTGGCGGCGGGCCTGACCGTCTATCTGGTGCTGGCCCTCTCCACCATCGACGTCAACTGGGCACGGGTCGCCGAGGGGGCCAGCCGCGGGCTGAACTTCCTGGCCGCCTTCACCCAGCCGGACTTCGTCAGCCGCCGCGGCGACATCCTCGATGGCATCCTGGAAAGCCTCACCATGACGCTCACCTCCACGGTGATCGGCGTGGCCCTGGCCGTTCCGGTGGGCCTGGGGGCGGCGCGCAACATCGCGCCCTGGCCGATCTACTACCTGTGCCGGGGCATCATCACGGTGTCGCGCACCTTCCAGGAGATCATCATCGCCATCCTCTTCGTGGTGATGTTCGGCTTCGGCCCCCTGGCCGGTATGATCACCCTGGCCTTCGCCACCATCGGCTTCATGGCCAAGCTGCTGGCCGAGGACATCGAGGACCTGGACTGGCGCCAGGTGGAGGCGGTGCGCGCCACAGGGGCGAGCTGGTGGCAGACCATGAACCACGCCGTGCAGCCCCAGGTGATGCCGCGGCTGATCGGGCTCTCCATGTATCGCCTCGACATCAACTTCCGGGAGTCGGCGGTGATCGGCATCGTCGGGGCCGGCGGCATCGGCGCCACCCTGAACACCTCCATCAGCCGCTACGAGTACGACACCGCGGCGGCGATCCTGCTGATCATCATCGCCATCGTGCTGCTCTGCGAGTACAGCTCGAGCCATATCCGCCGCTGGACCCAATAGGACACCCCCATGCCCGTTTCAACGACGCCGCAGGGCACGCCTACCTGGCGCCTGCGCACCACCCGCGCCCAGTGGCTGGGCTATCTGGCCTGGCTGGCCGGCGCCTGCCTCTTCCTGCTCTGCTGGAAGCTGATCTCCGACAACACCATGTGGGTCTTCGTGGAGGACGCCGGCCGCCAGGGCAGCGATCTCATCAGCCGCATGCTGCCACCCCGGTGGGAGGTGGCCCACCGGCTCTGGCAGCCCATGTGGGACACCCTCAACATCGCCACCCTAGGCACCCTGCTGGGCATCGCCATGGCCTTTCCGGTGGCCTTTCTGGCGGCCCGCAATACCACCCCCCATCCGCTGTTGCGCAGCGCCGCCCTGGTAGTCATCGTCTCGTCCCGCTCCATCAACTCGCTGATCTGGGCCATGCTGCTGGTCACCATCCTGGGGCCTGGGGTGCTGGCGGGGATCATCGCCATCGCCCTGCGCTCCATCGGCTTCGTCGGCAAGCTGCTGTACGAGGCCATCGAGGAGATCCACCCCACGCCGGTGGAGGCGATCAGCGCCACCGGTGCCGGCCGCCTGCAGGTGATGAGCTACGGCGTACTGCCCCAGGTGATGCCCGCCTTCGCCGGCATCAGCGTCTACCGCTGGGACATCAATATCCGCGAGTCCACGGTGCTGGGGCTGGTGGGCGCCGGCGGCATCGGCCTGCAGCTCAACGCCGCCATCAACAGCCTGGCCTGGAACCAGGTCAGCGTGATCTTCGTGATGATCTTCGCCACCGTGCTGGCCTCGGAGTGGATCTCCGCCCGAGTGCGTCACGCCATCATATGATGAGCGGAAGTGCAGCGGTTGGCGTCGCCACCCGCTGCCTTACTTGCGACGCTCCACCCCGGGCGTCATAGACCTGCAACACCACACCCTCAGGGTGGTTCTTACGCAAAGCACGTAGTGCGCGCCCCTCCAGGAGCCCTAACATGACCAAATCGACCACCACTATCCTGATCGACACCCTGCAGCAGGCTGCCCGGGCGGCCGGTAAACTCCTCCACGAAGGTTACCATGACGTCGGAGTCATCGACTTTGAGTGCAAGGGCGCCTCGGATTTCGTGACCCACTACGACCAGGCGGCTGAACACGCCATCATTGAAACCATCCGACGTGCCCACCCCGATGTGGGCTTTCTCGGCGAAGAAACCGGCGCCACTCCGGCCAGCGACAGCGACCTCACTGTAATCATCGACCCACTCGACGGCACCAACAACTTCCTGCACCGTGTGCCTCACTTCTCGGTCTCTATTGCAGTGCGCCAGGGCAAGGTCCTGACCCACGGTGTGGTCTATCAACCGCTACTGGACGAGATGCTCTGGGCCATCCGTGGCCAAGGGGCTTATCAGGGGTCACAGCGAATGCCCGTTTTACCAGCACGCCCTCTCACTGAGATGCTGGTCGGCACCTGCTTCCCTTATCACGACAAGGGCGACTGCGCGACAAGCCAGCGACAACTCTCCGCTCTGATGCCCCGCGTGGCCGGGATTCGCAGCCCAGGCTCTGCTGCACTCGAGATTGCATATACTGGCCTCGGCCGGTTTGACGCTTTTTGGTCTCAGGGCGCGCGACTGGATCTATGGGACATTGCAGCAGGAATCGTCATTGCACGAGAAGCAGGATGCAAGGTCACCGACCTTTCTTGCAACCCCAATCCCGCTGAGTGGAACAGCTTGCTCATAGCTAAGCCAGAGCAACATGATAAGCTTTTAAGCGTACTGGTCAAGTGAAAGGGAGGGGGCAAGGCGTGTCATCAACAAATCCTGAGTTTATCGGATATGGACAGATGATGGGGTTAGTGCAGATGGTCGACAGGCTCTTTATTTTACCATGCAAACCGTCCTTCTAAGCCGTATCCAAAGTGATCGTCACTTTAAGCAAAATCCCGACTTCCCACTGGCACATAGGTTTCACCTGACCACATGAACCCATTAATGCTCGATACTTCCAGCCTCGCGAAAGCCACTTTGGCCATCCAAAGACGCACTGGGGATATCTCGCTGATCTTATGGAAAGCACGACCCCATCCTCACATAATCACTATATGTAAAGAGTGGTATTGGGAGAGATTCTCACCAAGGTGATGGAGAGATTTTCATAACCTTCCCAGATCAAGTTAGAGGTGCAGCAAGCCAAACTGACACAGTACCATTCTCGCAATAATCTCCGAGCTGAATGCATACGGATAGATGATACCAGCAACACTGACCAAAAACTGTAACAAGAATCCTGATATAATCACACCCTCCAGGTTATCCTAGTGGAAAATTTAAGAATTTTTATTACAAGGGTGGGAGTAATGAGTCTTGGCGTTTGGCTTACTTTCCTAATGGCTTCGTTTTTGGTGAGCATATCTCCAGGGGCAGGAGCTATCAACACGATGAACAGCGGAATTAATAATGGTGTTAAGTCCGCCTTCCCAACCATCTTGGGCTTGCAACTTGGGTATGGCATACAGATTCTAGCAGTTGCTATTGGAATTGGGGCAATCTTAGCATCTTCCACCACAATTTTCTCACTTATCAAGTGGATGGGAGTTGCATATCTAGTTTGGTTAGGCGTTCAGAAGTGGAGATTACCTGGCTCCTTGGGCAACATCGATAATGGCGAGAACACAAAGAAGAAGCAGTTCTGGCAATCTGCGTTCGTCAACCTAACCAACCCTAAAGCCACGGTATTTCTGGTCGCTCTTTTCCCCCAGTTCCTATCCAACAGCAGCACGTCATCTTATATACCCCAGCTCTTTCTAATGGGCGGAACGCTCCTCACTGTAGATATTATCGTCATGTTCTGCTATGCAGCACTGGCTAGCCAGCTCAAGCGATTTGTCAACTCCACATCAAGAATAAAACTTATGAATCGCGCATTTGGTTCTTTTTTTATAATCGCAGCCATTATGCTTGCAGCCTACAAAAAGACTTGACTCCATGAGATCAGCATACAAAGGAGAGTAGCGCCATTCTGCTTGCTGCCAAAATTAAATCATTACGAGCCCCTAAGCTGAATATCAACAGCTCTCTTCAGACTACAAGTGCGGAGATAACACACCTTTCAAGCCTGGGATAAGAATATTCTGATCCCTCCCAATCAGCCCTCCTTCCGTGCGGAAGGAGGGCTAAGGTCATGCAACAAGTTGTCTGGCCAGGGCCATCTCCACGGAGTCTCCGTCCGTATTGAGGGCATCCAGGCCCGACTCGGGCACGTCTCCCGACGTGCTCTGGGCCACGGCAATCTTCTTGGCCATCAGCGACAGGCAGGCGATCTGTGACGATCCCGCATAGCCGAGGTAAAGCACCTTCACCGGCTGCTGCTGGCCGATC
>Ga0194138_10001397_pt1 | contig 11559 bp, 11 predicted proteins | sample TARM_MetaG_T2_14_FD_134022 | JGI IMG/M metagenome (GOLD analysis project Ga0194138, IMG submission 134022) | Freshwater microbial communities from Pennsylvania, USA, analyzing microbe dynamics in response to fracking - TARM_MetaG_T2_14 (version 2) | ecosystem: Environmental > Aquatic >...
ACTCACCCCGATGCTCGGACACCATCCGCAGCGCCCGCTCTTTGACCGCGGGATCGATCTTCTTCGGCATACAACCATCCTCCTCGACTCAAAAGGAGGCGGCGCGAAACCTGGGGCGGTTCACATCGCGTTCGAACGGGTGGCGGGGTCCTGATGCAACCCGATAGTGAACGCCACGTCCTCCGCGGTGAGGGGGTCGCCATTGGAGAAGGTCACCCCCTCGCGAAGCCCTAGAGTCCACGTGGTGTTGTCCTCGTTGCTCTCCAGGGACTCGGCGAGTTTGGGCTCAAACTCCGCCGCCTCGGGATTCCAGACCACCAGCCTGTCATAGACGGCCGCCGATTGAGCGGCGCCACGCACACCGAACATGCCTTGACCAGGAGCAAAGGATGGCAGCATGGCGTACTCCCCCGCTGTGATGGTCCCTCCAGCTCGATCGGCTGTGCACCGCTCGGACTGGTCGGGCGCGATGGCGCCCGACGCCGACAACCCAGCGTCGGACCCGCCACCGCAGGCAGTTAGTGCCACAGTCGTCGCTGCCAGCAAGGCCATCGCGCTGATGCTCCGGTTCATAGATTCTCCTAGCGAGGGGTGGATGCACGCAACCAAGTGGCCGCGCGCGATGTCGACACGCTGTCGACGGACGAGATGTCGACACGCTGTCGACGGACGAGAGCGAACCAAGGGCGACTCGGACGCCACTCAGACTTGGCGCAGGGCATAACAACTGTTATGTGGTGATCAGTATCACAAGCGCCGATGCGTGCGTCAAGCAAAAGCCAATAGAAGTCGGCGATCACCCGACGCCCGGAGCTGCCGCACGCGGGAACCCCAGCCCGAGGCCCCCAACCCTGACCCGACGATGGTGATAGCGGTGCCCCAAACCCGGCCGCTACGACGGTCCATCAACTATTTGGCGTCTACGGCAAGCTGCTCGTGCGTCACGCCGTTTTCACGGCATTGCGCAAAGCGCACCACGTCGTCGCGAGACTCTGAAGGTAGAGCCGGCCTGGACGAGTGGAGCTCTCAGGGTCAACCGACCGCAGAACGTTGCGCCAGGGAGATCCGCCACACACCGCTACGCCTTGAGTCGCCGCCTATCAGCTTGCCTGCGCCTTTGGTGTGGCGAACTCCAGTAGGTCGTCCCGATGATTGTGCTCGTACGGCGCGGGAGCGGAACCCTGCTGCCGGGCGGCGAGCAGGTCAGAGTATTGCTCGAGCGGACTGCGGGGGTCACCGAACTTCTTACGCGCCTCCTGCGGCGTGTAGACACTCGACGATTCTGCGTCCACCCCCCTGAGATAGCCCTCGAGAACCGGCCCGCCCCGCGGCGCGATGCGGTTGAGGAACCAGACCTGCGCGCGGGGGCCCCGGGCGAGTGCCGCCATCGCCGGTCGGATTGCCGCCGACGCAAGCGCATCGGTAACAGGCGACTGCCGCACGCCCATCATCGACCGCATCCACCGCGGATAGGTTGCCACGACGCCGGCCCTGACGAAGGGCCCCAACACCAACCGCATCGGTGCGGGCAGAGCGGTGAAAACGGTACGCATCCCGTCGAGGATGAAGTCGATGTTGTACATCGCAGCCTCGGAGGAAGCAAGCCGGTCGCGCCAGTCGTCGAAGTACTTCTGCACCTCGCCTCGGGTGCGCGGGACGTCATCGATCTCGATCGGCTGGAACTGCGCCGCGATCGCGCACTCGCGCCAGTACTCGTTCTCGTCGGACCGGCTGAGCTTGCCCGGACCGTACTTCTCGTAGACGTAGAGAATCGAGTGCCAGGCCGTCATATGAATCCACAATTGCGAGGACGGGCGATTGGAGTCGTACTCGCCGCCGGTCACCGGATTCGGGCCGTGGGCGCGCGCGTGCACCTTCATCAGCACATCCGACGACTTGATGACGGTCTCAGCGTCCCCGAAGAGCACAGTGGCGAAGTATTGGACCGTGCGGTCATAACGCACCGCCGGTCGCTGGACGACCTGCCCGCTGTGGTCAACGGCTGCGGTCAGATCCGGATCGAGATGTTCGATCGTCACCGACCGGATGAATCCGAACAGGGCCGACGTCGGATACGACCACACTCGTCGGGCCACCGAATCCGGGGCGAAAAAGCCCTCGTCCTTCCGAAGGTAGCGCGTAGTCACTCTGGACACCTCCTACGGCTTTGTAAGGCTAATTGACATTCACCCTAACATTGTCCAGTGGTCTGAGTCACGCGTAGACCATGACAACACCGACTGCGAGCCCCAACAGCAACCAGCGGGGATTGCGCAACCACATCGGTCACCGTCACCGCATCTGGAACACCACCATCGACCGCCGACACCGACAACCCCTGGCGGCGCTGGGCCAAATCGACCCCAGCCCCACCGCCCGGGCGCTCGACAGCCCCCAGACCCCGCCGACTTGGCCCGACGCCCGCGGACAACTCACTAACCATCGCGAAACCCTCGCCAAATAAGAGCGAGCATCGTGTCCATGCAGGTCAACAGCGCTGAATACCTTGCCTTTACGTCTATAGCGTTAACGCCGATAACGGACTTTCCCATCAAACGATGCCGATCACGCGAACTCGACTACTCCCCGAGTTGCCCACACATTCGCCCGACCCGCACGATATGAGCCCCCTGTCGGAATCGAACCGACGACCTTCTCCTCCATCGCCTGACTGGCAGGGCATGCTGGCGTAACGCAGCTGGTTAGAGCGCACGCGAGGTCGGGGGATCGAGTCCCTCCACACCGGTACAACTCATCCGAACGAAGGCCGCCCGCGTCGCCGCGGGCGGCCTTCGTCGTCTGCCGGACGCTTCCTGCAACAGGGTCCGATCACACTCGGATCGCGTCTCGGCCCCCGGTTACGAGGTCGAGTTCCCCCTCTTCTCGCGGGGCCTCGACTCCCTTCTCGAGGGTTGGCCGCAGGAGGAGCATCGCGATGGCGATCACCGCAAGGACGGATACCTCGTGGACCAGCATCCCGATCGACATGGTCACGCCCCCGGCGAACAGTCCGGCCAGCAATGCGACCACGGTGACCAGGGCGATGGCGATGTTGAGTCGCATGGTGCGGACGGTCCGCTTGGCCAGGGAGAGCGCGTACGGCAGCCGCGGGAGCCTGTCCGCCATCAGCGCGATGTCGGCGGTTTCGATCGCGGCGGGTGAGCCGGCGGCCCCCATCGCCACCCCGATGTCGGCCAGTGCCAACGCAGGGGTGTCGTTGACCCCGTCACCGACCATGGCGACGGTGTGGCCGCGGGACTGCAGCTCGCGCACGATCTCGACCTTGTCCTCCGGCATGAGCTCGGCACGGATCTCGTCGACTCCGAGTTCGGCGCCGACGTTGCGGGCCACCCGCTCGGCGTCGCCGGTCGCCATAACGACCCGGATCCCGGCGTCGTGCAGGGCCTGGATCGCGGCCGGCGCGTCGTCACGGATGGTGTCGGCTACAGCGACGATCCCGACTGCCCGCCCGTCGACCCCGACGAACATCGCGGTCTTGCCCTGTTCGTTGAGCTCGAGGATGCGCGCATTGTCGGGACGGTGATCGAGCAGGGCTGCCGACCCGACCGCGACCATCTGTCCTGCCACCTCGGCGCGGATGCCCTTGCCCGCCACCGGTTCGGCGGCCTCGACCATCCCGACCTCCAGGCCGGCGCCCCGGGCGCCGGTGATGATCGCCTCGGCGAGCGGGTGCTCGGAGGCGGTCTCGGCGCGCGCGGCCAGCACCAGCACCTGCTCGCGCGAGTAGTCGTCGTCGAGCACGTCCACGTCGGTCAGGACCGGGCGACCGTTGGTGAGGGTGCCGGTCTTGTCCACGACGACGGCGTCCACCTTCGCCGACCGTTCGAGGTATTCGCCGCCCTTGATCAGGACGCCGTCCTTGGCGGAGCGGCCGATCCCGGCGACGATCGACACGGGGATCGAGATCACCAGGGCGCCGGGGCAGCCGATCACCAGAAGGGTGAGCGCGAGCTCGATGTTGCTCATGGTGGCGACCAGCGACCAGGGAAGCAGGCCAACGACCAGGGCCGAGATCATCACGGCGGGGGTGTACCAGGTCGAGAACCGTTCCATGAAGGTCTGGGTGCGGGCCTTGTCGTCTTGGGCGTCCTCGACACGGTGGACGATCCGGGCGAGGGTGGTGTCGTCGCCGATGCCGACGGCCTCCACGCGCAGGACTCCCGACCGTAACCAGGTGCCGGCGAACACCTCGGAGTCCTCGGACTTCTCGGCCGGAACGGATTCGCCGGTGATGGTCGCCTCGTCCACGCCGCCGTTGCCCGAGATCACGCGGCCGTCGACAGGAACCTGCTCGCCGTTGCGCACCAGCACGATGTCGCCGGGTTCGAGTTCCCATACCTCGACGATCTCCGGCTCCCCGTCACGCAGGACGGTGGCGGTCTCGGGCGCGGAGTCGACGAGGTCGGACAGGGCCCGGCGGGTGCGGTTGAGAGTTGCCCTCTCTAGGGCTTTGCCGAGGGCGAACAGGAAGGTGACCGCTGCCGACTCCCAGTAGTTGTCGATGAACATGGCCCCGACGGCGGCGACCACGACCAACAGGTCGATCGAGATCATCCGGATCCGCAGGGCCTGGACCGCCGAGACGGCGATCCGATAGCCGGCCACCAGCGCGGCGGCGATCATCAATCCGTCCGCCGCGGCGTCGGCCGAGGTGAGTCGGCCGACGAGCCAGGAGGCGATGATGAGCAGGCCGGAGGCCGCCACCACGCCCCAGGTCTTCCATGATTTCAGCATTGCCCTGTCTCCCTCGCGTGTCGAAGTGCGGTCGGTGCGGTCGCGTCAGAACGCCGACGGCTTGACCGCGTAGCCGACCTCGGCGACCGCGGCGACCAGGTCGCGTACGGAGACCTTCGCGGGGTCGTAGTCGACCAGTACTCGTCCGGAGGCGAACTTGACCTCCGCGGACTCGACTCCGTCCAGTCCGTTCAGCTTGTTCTCGATCTTCGCGATACACGACGGGCATGAGAACTCATCCGAACGCAGGACGATGCTCTTGATCTGCTCGCGGACACTCATGGTGATCCGAGCTCCTCTCCGATGACCGTTCCTGTGGGAACCGGGCACGTTCCTTACGTGCACATCTGACCCTAGGAGCGGACGGAGGAACCTTCCTTGACGCCGGTCAATTACCGCGAAATCAGCGATGAGCAGCTATTCGCCTGCGGTCAGCCTGTCGAGTGCGATGGGGTCGAGGACCGAGACCCACTCGCGGCCGGAGTCGATGACCCCTGCCCTCTTCAGAGCCGCCATCGCTCGCGAAGCGGACTCCACGGTCGAGCCGGCGAGCCCGGCGATGTCGTCGCGCCGGAGCCGGACCTGGAGCAGGCTCGAGCCGTCCCGCTGGGGACTGCCGAACTTCCGGTCGAGGTACAGCAGCGCCGAGGCGACCCGCCTGTCCACCGACTGAGTGGCGCGCGCGATCTCACTGTCGCGTGCCTGCGTGAGCCGCTCCTGCTGCATCCACATCAGTGCCAGGGCGAGGCGCGGGTGGTCACCGACCACTTCCGCGAGGGAGTCGGCGGGCAGGAACAGTGCGCAGGTGGTCTCCATCGCCCAGGCGGATTCGGTGGCCACGGCGGGCTCGGTGCGCAGTGGCCCCACGGTATCCCCCGGGGCGGCGATGTCGACCGTGATCTCGCGTCCATCGACGGTGTCACGGGTGACGCGCACCCGACCCGAGACCACGAGGTACGAGCCGGAGAGTTCATCCCCGGCGAGCACCAGCGGATCCCCCTCCGCCCAGGACCACGCGGTGAGGTGCCCGTTCACATCGCGCCGGTCATCGGGCGAGAGTTCCCGGGTCAGCGGGGAACCAGCCAGCACCCGCATCCGGACCTCATCCGAGCACGAGTGCGGGTGGGCGCAGTTGCGCCGGACCGGGTTTCGGGACATCCCAGGACTCTTTCCGTTCGACGACGTCTCGGCCGTTCGGCCGACTCAGTCCGAGGGGTGAATCCGGGACGAGACCACCCGGAAGTCACCCACGCGGGCGAGGGCCTCATCGATGATCGCCGGGTCCGGGCGGACCGTGTCCGGGTGCTTGACGTACAGCTGGGCGTGGTCGGTCCCTGTCAGTTCGAAGGTGGCCTGACCCAAGCCGTGCTCGGCGAAGATGTCGTAGAGCGCCTGCAGTGCCTTCTTGACGTCTCTGTCGGTGCGGACGCCGCTGACCTCGAAGCGACACGACACGATCTCGGGCACGGTCAAATCCTTCCGTTGAACGCCTGAAGCGCGGAATCCTCGCGGGTCCCGCCCCGGCCATCACCGTACTCCGCGTAGTCGGCGATCCACCGGATCGAGCGCACCCACTTGACGTGCTTGTAGCCGTGGTTGGACTCGACCCGCAGGCGAGCCGGGGCGCCGAGGTGCGTCTCGAGTGGGTGGCCGTTGCGCTCGTACGCCAGGATCGTGTCGTCCTCGTACGCGGTCTCCACATCGATCACCGCGTAGAAGGGCTCGCGCGGTCGGTTGTCGTACATCTTCTGGGCCAGCCCGTACGAGTCGATGAGCACGTAATTGCCGCCCTCGGGCCTGGGGCCGAGTTCGTCCAGGAGGTCTCGTAGCCGCACACCGGTCCAGCGGGAGGTGGCCGACCAGCCCTGCATGCACGTGTGGATCGCCACGTAGGAGGTCCGGGGCAGGGCTCGTAGATCGTCCAGGGTGAGGACCTTCTCAGCGCCGGTGGTGTCGTCGCCGACCGTCACGGTGTAGCCGTCCCAGTCGTCGTCGCGGGCCGCCACCCACTCGGGCGACTCGTCGTCGGTGGGCGGTAGGCCGTTGGTCCAGTGAAACTCCGAGATGTCCTCGTCGGTATAAGTCGACTGTCGGCCCATCCGCGGCCGCAGCCTGTTGAGGAAGATCCGCCGCCCGATCTCGGTGACGCCGGCGGTGAACCGCTGCGCCCGGGCCCGGTCGGCCAGTGACCAGTAGCTCAGCGCGATCCAGAACACCACCACCGCGACGATGGTCGCGATGGTGATGGTGAAGGCCTGGGCGGCGCGGGAGGTGTCGGTAGTGCCGAACACCATGTGCACGAGGTTGTGTTCGGCGTGCACGAGGAACACCAGGCCGACGTGCATGATGATGAACGCCGTGATCAGAACCATCAGGATGAAGTGCAGCGACCGGGCTCCCTGGTGGCCGCCCCAGAGCTTGAAGTACCAGGGGAACCGCGAGCGCACCGCTGGCGCCATGGCGACGCCCGTGAAGATGAGCAGCGGGGCGAGGACGAAGATCACCACGGTATAGGCGAGCATCTGCGCGGCGTCGTACGGGTCGAAGTGCTCGATCGCCGGGGCCCGAAGACCGAGGTACATCTTGATGGACTCCCACGCCTCGGGGAACACGTCCCAAGAGGTGGGGATAATGCGCTGCCACAGTCCCGTGGCGAACAGCAACACCACGTAGATCAGGCCGTTGAGGACCCACAACATCACCGATAGGCCGTGCCAGCGTCGTCCGAGCCCGATGTTCTCCCGGCCCGGCAGCCCGATGAGCGGAGACAGCGACTTCTCGTCCATCAGGGAGGTGTAGACGCCCTCCTCCTTCGGCAGCCTGCGACGGGTGAACCGTAGCCACTCGGTTCCCGGCTTGCAGTCGTTGCGCCACCACAGCCGCGGCATCGAGGACAAGATCTCCCAACCCGACCGCAGCAGCATGCCGATCAGTATGAAGTTGATCAGGTGGGAGGCACGCAGCCACAGGGGGAAGTCGGGGTTGATCATTCCGTTCACACTCCAAAGGTCCAACCGGGGGTATATGGCCTCTACGTCCCTGACGACGTTGACCATATACGGCACACCGTTAACAAACGCCCGGTCCAGCGCCACCCGATTCGGGCAAGATCGGTCGCCATCTCTCCGGCCCCGCCGAAGCCCGGGCCACCTCGCATGGCGGGCGCGCGGCGCGAGGTCGGCGATCACGTCATTGCCTTACAGCATCTATCTGGACACGCATTCGCACTCGCGGACGGTGGGCTTCTCAACAACACCGTCACTATCCGATCAATGCACACCCTTGAGATCGAGTTCGACACGGGGAGATACCCCCAGGGGGTATCGTTAGCGACAAGTGCACGCCGAAGATCAAGCACATCGAGGACGGGGAACACGATGACATCTGATCGAGCTCAGATACCTCCGCTCATCGCGGTCCAGGAGTCCTGCGCGTGCTGTTCGACGCCGACTTCCCCCATGCGAATCGGGCCCCTCGGTGACGCGGAAAGGGAGACGGACCGATGAGCAAACCCCACGACCATCCTGATCGTCGCGGGCTTAGCGGTGAGGTTGCAGCCGCCCATCACGGCCAGGGCAAACACACGGTCTATGCCCAAGGTGTGCCCGGCGGTCACGCCCATCACGGTCACGGCGCCCACGACGAGCACGCCGGCCACGACCACGGGGGCCATGTGCAGGTGTTCCGGCGCTTGTTCTGGGTCATGCTCGCGCTGGGCATCCCGACCGTCGCGTTCTCCCCGATGTTCGGGATGCTATTCGGGTACGAGGTAACCGGCTGGGGACGGTGGGTCGCCCCGATCCTGGGCACCATCATGTACATCTGGGGAGGAAAGCCCTTCCTCACCGGCGGGTACGACGAGATCAAGGCTCGGCAGCCGGGAATGATGCTGCTGATCAGTCTCGGCATCACAGTCGCCTTCGTCGCCTCCTGGGGCTCGACCATCGGGCTGCTCGGTCACGAGCTGGAGTTCTGGTGGGAGCTGGCGCTGCTGATCGTCATCATGCTGCTGGGCCACTGGGTGGAGATGCGCTCACTCGCCCAGACCAGCTCGGCCCTGGACTCCCTGGCAGCCCTCCTGCCCGACGAGGCTGAGCGGGTTGAGGGCGATTCGATCGTCACGGTCTCGCCTGCAGATCTGCAGGTCGGGGACGTGGTGATCGTCCGCCCCGGAGGAAGTGTTCCGGCGGATGGCGTGGTCGCGCAGGGCACGGCCAGCATGGACGAGTCGATGATCACCGGCGAGTCCCGCACGGTCCGCCGTAGCGAGGGCGACACTGTGGTTGCCGGCACCGTGGCCACCGACTCCGGCATGCGGGTGCGGATCAGTGCCGTCGGCGACGACACCGCCCTGGCCGGGATCCAGAAACTCGTCGATGACGCCCTGAACTCCTCCTCCCGCGCACAGCGCATCGCCGACCGTGCGGCCGCCTTGCTGTTCTGGTTCGCACTCGGGGCGGCACTGCTCACCGCGGTGGTGTGGCTTCTGGTCGGCACCCCGGATCAGGCCGTCGTCCGCGTGATCACGGTCCTGGTGATCGCCTGTCCCCATGCCCTAGGTCTGGCGATCCCACTGGTGGTCTCGATCGCCACCGAGCGCGCCGCCCGCAGAGGCGTGCTCATCAAGGACCGCCTGGCATTGGAGGGCATGCGCACCGTCGACGCGGTCCTGTTCGACAAGACCGGCACCCTGACCAAGGGCACTCCCGCCGTCACCGCCGTCGAAGCCCACAGACCATGGGACGAAGATCAGCTACTGGCCCTGGCGGCGGCTGCGGAATCCGATTCAGAGCATCCGCTGGCTAAGGCCATCGTTGCCGCCGCCCGAGACCGCGACCTCGAGATCCGGCCTGCCACCGATTTCAGTTCCTCACCGGCGGTGGGCGTCGAAGCCACCGTAGACAGCCGGACCGTCCAGGTCGGTGGACCTTACCTGCTGCAACAGCAGGGTGGTCAGGAGCTCGATATCGCCGAGAAGTGGCGGCTTGACGGTGCGATCATCCTGCACATTTTGGTCGACGGCACGGTCGCCGGTGCGCTCCGACTGGTCGACGAAGTGCGCCCCGAGTCGAAGGCCGCGATCGAAGCCCTGCACGCCAACGGGCTGGAGGTCGCGATGATCACCGGTGATGCCGACGCCGTGGCCGCCTCGGTCTCCGCCGAACTGGGCCTCGACCGCTACTTCGCGGGCGTCCGGCCCGAGGACAAAGCGGCAAAGGTCGCACAGCTCCAAGACGAGGGACGCGCGGTCGCCATGGTCGGCGACGGCGTAAACGACGCACCGGCCCTGGCCCAGGCCGACGTCGGCATCGCCATCGGTGCCGGCACAGATGTGGCAATCGCCTCGGCCGGCGTGGTGCTGGCATCCGACGACCCCCGCGCGGTCGTCGGTGTACGCGCACTCTCGGACGCCGCGTACCGCAAGATGGTCCAAAACCTGTGGTGGGCCGGCGGCTACAACCTGCTCGCCGTCCCGCTGGCGGCGGGCATCCTGGCACCCATCGGCCTGGTAATGCCGATGTCCGTCGGCGCGATCCTGATGTCCCTGTCCACGGTCGTCGTCGCGGCGAACGCTCAGCTGCTGCGCCGGCTGGACCTACGCCCCCAAACGGCCACAGTCTCGACCCCGAATCGACAGGAAAACACCTGACAACATGTCCACCGGCCTCCGGCTGAGCACTACCGCAGTGGTGGCCCTGATATCGGCCGCCACTGCAAGAAGGCCTGCGCCGACCTCCTCGCCGCCATCGACTGACATCTTGTCCGACAACCCGGGCGAGTTGCTCAAGCCTCCAGACGGCGTCTCGTTTGATGATCGCCTAACGCGACGCCCCGCGCCCCAGCCCCCGGTCAAGGATTGGTGCAGGTCGGCGGTCTATACCCGCTCATGCCGATGTTGCATGGTCGTGCAGCACAGAAGAAGTGTCCTAATGAGGGCCACGTGCGACACCCGCGGAACGCGGATCGAACACTGCGTCCCATTTCCTTGGACACGCGAGACCACCGTCCGCCCCGAGTCCGATCCCCTCCGGCGCAGGTGGCCGGCTCTCAAGCTCGCTGTTGGAACGTGAGAGGCCTAGCGATCAGCTCTTGCAACAAGATGCGCGGATGGGAAAGCGATTGCGTTCAGGTCGATCGCCTCGCAGATTTAGGCGGCTGGATGGTTACTGAGGTACTCGTCAATGGCCGCTCGGATGACCGCACTCATCGGCTGCCCTGTCCGCTCGGCGTACTCCGCCAAACGATCGCGATCGGCCTCGGTCAGCCGGACTGCTAGGGGCCGGGTCTCCTCGGTCGCGTCCCCGCGGCGTGGTCTGCCGGGCTGGTAGTCCGGACGCACCTCGACAGAACGGTCGACCACCTCGTAGTCGCCAGCTTCTACGAGATCAGCTAGCCGCTCGTAGCGCGCTTCACGGTCTCTGGCGTTACTCATGATCCCTCCCGTTGTGTTCGCTGACGGCGACTAACGCCGTCGGACAAGTCGAGCAATCCTCCGGTGGCCTCGAGTACTTCACGCGCCACCGCCGACGTCAGCAGCATCGCGTGGAACACGTGCAGCTCATCGGCATGAACCCGGTCTGCGACCACCTCGACCAGCGGCCCACCGGCCGGGTCTCCAATCATCCGCACCAGCTGCGCGTCCGGCTCTGCGCGAGGCGCCAGCCGATAGCGGACGATCGGGTGCTCGATAACCGCCCGGATCTCCGTGTCTGCGATGCCGTGCCGGCGTGCGGACGCGTAGATCACTCCAAAACCGTATCACGGTTTTGGAGCGCCAGGAACACCCCCTGAACTGCGCTTTCA
>Ga0194138_10001398_pt1 | contig 11547 bp, 16 predicted proteins | sample TARM_MetaG_T2_14_FD_134022 | JGI IMG/M metagenome (GOLD analysis project Ga0194138, IMG submission 134022) | Freshwater microbial communities from Pennsylvania, USA, analyzing microbe dynamics in response to fracking - TARM_MetaG_T2_14 (version 2) | ecosystem: Environmental > Aquatic >...
ATGTGGGCATGGGGCTCGATGGCATCGCGCAGCGCCTCGGCCACCGCCAGCACCTCGGCGCCGGTGCGGGCGTAGGCATCCACCTGCACGGTGAAGCGGTCCACGTCCGGGGCATCGCCCAGGTGGTTCTCGGGGGCGCCGGTGATCACCTGCCACACGGCGTAGGGCGTGGCGCCGTCCTGTTCGGCTTCATCCCAGGCATAGAGCCGGGTGGGCGCGGTGCCGAGCTGGGCCTGCACCGCGGCATCGGCGGCGCAGATCGGGAAGATGGGCGGGATCATCAGGCCTCGGCCTCATGCAAGCGCTGACGCAGCAGATACCCCTCCAGCTGCCAGATGCGGTTGCGTGCGTTGTCGCGAGCGATCTTGCGCCCCAACTCTTCGTCGAAGTTCTCCGGGCTGGCACAAGCAGATTCACCCACAACGGTGTAACCGTTGCGCAATGTCAGCAGGCACACGGTCACGGTGGTGCCCGGGACTACATGGTAAAGCTCGCCAGAGATCGTGCTTTCGATGTCATGCGGCGTCAGACGAGGCGCGGTAAGCCCCTTGTCCTGGATCTCTTTCTCGACTGCTGCTTCGTTGCGAGACATAGCGGCTTCTCCTCAGGGTGCTATGAACGGGCTTTCGCCCGGTTCGCCCGCCGGATGGCGCGGACGATGGCCTTGTCGAAATGGGTCACGAACTCGCTCGTGGCAGCGCCGGTGTTGCTCTCCAGCGCCGGGCGCATGAACGGCTGGGCGCGCATCTTGCTGGTGCCTAACTCGAGGAACCTCCAATGGAAGGTATCGCCCCCGGGGTTGCCCTTGCCCTTGCCGCGCAGCTCGCCCACCGCGGCGGCGAAGCCCTTGGCACCGCCGGCCACGCCGACGCGCATCTTGATCTCGCCCTCCTGGCGGTAGCGCTTCTTGTCGAGCGCCACGGCGATATTCGCCGCGATGTTCTCGCTGGTCTTGGGGTCGTCCAGCCGCGCGGCATTGGCCTGGGCGGCATCCCGCACCAGGTTGGCGGCCTTGCGCAGCGCGAAGCGGGTGGCCTTCTGGCGCGGCAGCTGCTCCAGCGCCTTGAGCTTGCCCAGCACCTCCTCGAGGCCCTGGATCTCGCCGGCCATGCCTTCAGCCGCCATCGTTCACGCCCTCCGAGACGGGCAGGGTGATGAAGTGGCGGCCGCTCTTCGGGTCCGGCAGCACGCCCTGGATGTCGTAGGCCTGGCCGCGGTGCACCGCACGCATGCCGGCGGTGATGCCCTCGCGGTGGCGGAGCACGATGCGCGCCGTCACCTCGCTCTGCGCCGACTGCGCGGCGATGAACTCGCGGGCCGATAGCGGCTCGACGCTGGCCCACACGGTGGCCACCAGTTCCCAGCCATCGACCATCTCGCCGGTGTTGGGGTCCTGGGTGCGGCCGGGGCGCTCCAGGCGCACGCGGTGGCGCAGCTTGCCGATCTGCATGCTAGACCTCGGTGACGGTCAGGTTGGTGGGCTGGGCCAGCACCACCGTGGGCGCCGGGGTACCGCCCTTGCGCGGCAGCTGGTTGGGCCGCCGCGTGGGGCGCGTGGCCAGCTTGCGGGTCGGCTTGCGGGTCACGGCCATGGCGTCAGGTCTCCGTGAACACGCCGAAGGCGGTGCCCTCGTAGGCGGGCCGGCTGACCCGGTAGGTGCCGGGGCCGGCCAGCACGGTGGCGCGCTCCACGTTGGTCAGCCGGGCGACCACGTTGTCGCCACCCGGGGTGTCCTGCTTCACGGTGAACGCCACGCTGGCCGGCAGGCGGCCGCCGGCGGCGAAGATGCCCACGGTCACTGCCTCGCCGGCGGCGATGGTGATATCGGTGGAGGTGGCCTCGGTGGTGCCGGTTGCCAGTACGGTGGCCTGTGCCATGGGGTGTCTCCTGGGTGAAGGGTCAGATGCCGAGCCCGATGCGGTAGAAGTGCAGCAGGCGCTCGACGGTGGGGTTCTCGCCGATGCTGCTGCCGATCACGTGCTGCTCGCGGTTCTCGAAATACTCGCCGACCAGGATCAGCAGCGCCTGCTCCACGCTGGCCGGCAGGGTGGCCTCGCTGCTGGTGGTGTCCGGGTCATCCCAGGGGATCGGCCGGCCCAGGTACTGGCTGGCGTGGTCCACCGCTACCCCCAGCAGGCGTTCCAGCTCTGGGTCGAGCTCGGAATCCGGCGCCGTGTCCAGCCGCAGGTGCAGCTTGATCGTTTCCAACGGGATCAGCATGTCGGCGGTATCCAGTCGTGATGTTGTTGCAGCCCCGGGGCCCAGGGCCGCGGGTTGCCGTGGAAGCACACCACCCGGGCGCCGGGCGGCGGGCGCCGGTGCTGGCGGCAGTGCACCTTGTAGCTGACCACCTGCCCCGGGGCGACGTCCTGCCAGCGCTGCACGCCATCGCCCAGCGCCTGGCGCAGGATGCCCTGGTCGCCCCAGCAGCGGGTGGTGCGGGCGCGTGCCATGTGGCCGGCGGGGTCGCGCATCCAGTGGCGCCACACCTTGTCCTTGTCGCACTCGGCGATATACATCAGCCCGCTGGCCGGCTGGGCCGGGCGGTAGAAGTCCGAGAGCAGCGTGGTACGCCCGCCGGCGGCGGCGATCAGCGGCTCGAGGTCGCCCAGCACTACGGTGTCCAGGTCCAGGTAGAGCAGGTCGCCGGCCAGGTCCGGCCGGAACAGCTCCATCTTCGCCCACCACCCCGGCCAGCCGTGGCGCTGGGTGATGGCCGGCGCGTCCCTCACCCACACATCACTCAGGCACTGCAGGCCCGGCACCTGGCCGGCCAGCCACTGCACATGCTCGCGGGCGAACTCGCCGCCGGAGCGCAGTACACACACGCGCCTCACGCCGTCCATATCAGGTTCCACTCGTCGGCCGGTTGCGCCTGGTAGCCCATCGGCTCGAGGAGCTGCTGCTGTGAGGTGCGGGCCGCAGGATTGAGCGCCTCGGTGATGATCAGCGGGCGACAGCGCGCGAGGGTGGCGGCCGCACCCTCGATCACCTGGCACTCATGGCCTTCAGTGTCGATCTTGATGGCCCGCACGTCATCGAGCGCCAACGAATCGATGGCCACGACCCGAACGCCGGTCCCGGCAGCGATACGACCGGCGCTGGTCAACGCCAGGCCAGGGCGACCAACGAAGCGCGCAGTGCCGTCACGTGATGATGCCGCGAGCTGGCGGCAGTCCACCGTCACGCCGTTGGCTTCGACGTTCTCGAGCAGCCGTGCATGGGCGGCGGGGTTCGGCTCCAGCGCCATGGCACGGGCACCAGACCGAGCGGCGAGGATGGCATAGAGGCCGGTATAGGCACCGACGTCGATCGCCAGCCCAGCGCTGCAGGCCGCCACCCACGCTGCTACCGACTCTGACTCAAACGGCCGCTCGGTACGGCGCTGGTGATGGATCACCATGTCGCCCTGGTCGATCAGCTCTACCCCGTAGATCTGCACTGAGCGCCTCCTCCAGTGATTGTTGTGGCCACAGGTCCAGCGCGGTCTCGCGGCTGGCGTTGATCACCTCGACATCGGCCAGCATGGCGGCGGCCTCCTGAAACTGCCCGTAGAACTTGGGCAGCGAGGCGCAGTTGCCCAGCCCCTGGCGGTGGTCGCCGTGCCAGTGGCGCTTGCCGCCCTCGCCTACCTGGCAGTCATACCCCAGCAGGATGATGCGCTGGGCGCCGCGGTGGCGGGCCAGCAGCATCGCTCCAGCCCCGCTGTTGCCGCCCTTGGGCGCCCGGGTCTGCCGCGCGCCGCTGACGTTGGGGGCGATGGTCAGGCACTCGCCGGCGAACACCGGCCGCATCACCTGCCACCACTTGCGGTCCATGGCGTAGAGCACGTCCGCCCAGGGGGCCAGCTGGTAGGTGTTGTTCGTTACGATGACGCGGCGCTCGCGTCCTTCTGGGTCTTGCGCTTTCCGCCACGCCTTGACGAGGCGGCAGTCGTCTGCGGTGAGGCTGGGCCCGCTGGCGATGCAGACGAACGTGGCGCCGGGGCCTTGGCGGGGTCCGGCACAATCCTCACCAGGCCGGCGCGGTGCAGGTCCTTGGCCGTCTGGTCGGATACGGGAAACTGGGTGCCTTTCCGGCGCCGACCGCCATGGTCGAACCCGGTCAGGGCTTCTACGGTAGTGGGCATGATGCGCTCTCAAACAACGGGGCCCGCCAGTGGCGGGCCCCGTGCCTTACCTACCCCCCGGATCAGGCGCCGGAGGAGCCGATGACGAAGTCACCCTTCACGAAGGCCTCGGGACGGTACACGGTCAGGCCCACGCGCTCCTCGCAGAGGATGGTGACCATGTTCTTGATGAAGTTGTCCCGGTCCTCGGTGGAGATGGTGACGGTGGCGTCTTCGCGATCCCACGCCTGGGCGCCCATCTGGAAGGCGCCGGTGAGGAACTCGTCCTGGTCCAGCGACTGGGTGGCCACCACCGGCAGGCCCCACAGGGTCGGGCCGTTCACCGCGTTGGGGTTGGCCCAGATGTAGCGGCCCTGGCTGTCCTTGGTCAGCTCGATGCTGGTCCAGTCGATGGGGTTGAGCACGATGCCGTCGGCGGCGTACTCGGCCAGCTGCACCTGCAGCATGGCGATGCGCAGCCGGTCGATCATCGAGTCGTCGGAGACGCTCACGCCCGGGTTGGCGTAGGCGGATGCCTGGGTGAAGAGGCCGTTGATGTTCAGGCCCACGCCGCTGCCCTTGAGCAGCTGCGCCTCTTCCTTGAGCTTCAGTCCGTAGCGCAGGCGACCGTCGATGTAGCTCTGCAGCATGCCGGCGTCGGAGAGCACCTGGCGAGAGGCGTGGATCCAGTGGGCGATGGTCGCCACGGAAGCCGAGGCCAGCTCGAAGGTGATGTCGCTCTCGGGCTTGCCGCCGGAGGGGTTCTCCGAGACCACATCCGCAGCGTTGGTGAAGCCGGTCTCGCGCACGAACTCCACGCTGTTGGAGCTGGTGTTGCCCCAGTTCAGCAGGTCACGCAGGAACAGCCGCTGGTTGGGCGCGGCCACCATGCCGGGCACGCGCTCGGGCTGGATCAGCTCACCGCCGGCATCGGCGGTGGTCAGCGCCTGCTGCACGCCCACGCTGAACGAGCCCTTGCCGCCGCTGGCCAGCTGGGCGGCGCGGGTAGTGAACTCCTCGCTCTGCGCCACGCGCGCGCCCATGCTCAGGGCGGCTGCCGGGGCACCGCCGCGGTTGTTGGCCAGCGCCTGCTCGGCCGCCTCGAGGCGCGCGTTAAGCTCACCCTGGGTGGTCAGCAGCTGGTCGACGCGCTCCTTGGTCTCCTGGGAGAGCTGCTTGCCCTCGCGGATCGCCTTCTGCGAGTCCTCGGCAAACTGCTTCAGGTCGTCGCTGACCTGCTGGAGATCCTGCTGGGTCTTCTTGTACTCCTGCTCGATGGTCTCTGCGCCGACCTTGCCGAGCTGGCCACGCATGCCGTGATAGCGCGTCTGGCCGGGTTCGACCAGCAGGGCAGAGAGTGCGATGAAGCCCGCCACCACCGCCAGGGTGGGAACGGATACGCCGAACGCCATGGGAATGGCGGACGCCAGCGCGATGATACCCAGCACCAGAGCCGGGGTGAGTTGAAGCTTACGCATGGGTAATTCCTCCAGGGAATCGGATGGATTGGAGAGGCTCCAGGTCGAGTTCGATAGCGCTGGGCGTATCGGTCGCGGTAGCGCTTGGCGTACCACCGCCGGCAGCGCTAGGCGTGCCGGACTTGAGTTCTTGCAGCAGTTCCCGACGGCGGCTGCGGGGAATCCCCGCCTTGGCCATCGCCAGGTCGAATTCCTTGGCGGCCATGCGGTGAGCCGCCTGGCCGCCGTCTTCCTCCACCTCGTCGGCGGCCAGCAAACCATCGGCCCAGCCGGTGTCCACCGCCTCGCTGCCGCCGATCCAGGTCTCAGCATCCAGCTGGGCGACGATGCTGTCGCGCTCGATGCCGGTGCGGATCTGGTAGAGGTCGGCGGCGGCGGCGTCGAAGGGCTCGAGCCAGTCGGCGATCTCGCGCAGCTCGAGGCGGTTGCCGATCACGCCCACCCAGGCGTTGTGCACCATCAGGAAGGCGGCGCGGCCGATGCGCAGCTCGTCGCTGGCCATGGCGACCACCGAGGCGGCCGAGGCGGCGATGCCCATGACGTTGACGCGCACCCGGCCCTGGTGCTCACGCAGCAGGTTGTAGATGGCCAGGCCCTCGAAGTAGTTACCGCCCGGGCTGTTGATGTTGACGGTGACGTCGTTGCCGGCGCCGATGCGGCGCAAGGCCGCGCCGATGCGCTTGGCCGTCACCCCATCGCCCCACATGTCTTCACCGATGGGGGCGTAGATGGTGATGGTGCTCTCGTCGTCATCGGTGGCGGCGTGGATCCCGGGGTTCCAGGCCTGCAGGGCGCCGGGGGCGAGATCGAACTGCAGGTTCGCGCGGGGGCGCGCCGCCGACAGGGCCGGCAGCTTCTTGTTGATGGTCATGGTGGGCTCCGTGGTTCAGGTGTTGTCCGGGGGCGGTTGCTGCTGGCCTTGGTTGAGCCAGGCGGCCAGCGCCGCCCGGGCGGTATCGCCGTCGCTGGCCTGGCCCACGCTGTCCAGCGGGGCCATGGCGGTCTGCACGGTGAGCACCTCGGCGTTGCCGCCCATCAGCGGCAGGTTCTCCAGCTGGCGAACCTCGTCGCGGGTCATGATCCCGTTGTTCACCATCACCGAGTAGAAAGCGGCCCGGGCGGCGCTGTCGGCACGCAGTAGGCCCTCGATGCTGAACTCGGCGTAGTAGCGTTGCTGATCCTGGGGGCTGAGCAGCTGCTTGTTGATCGCCTGCTCCATCCGCGTGAGCCAGGGGCGCAGGGTGAATGTCAGGAAGGCGATCAGCTTCTGCTCGAGGCCAGTGCCCCAGTTCGAGTCCTTGTTGCCGTGACCCACCATCGAGGGGTCGACACGGAACCAGCGGCATACCTCCTCGACGCTGAACGAGCGGCTCTCCAGGAGCTGGGCGTCGCGGGGGTTAATCCCGATGGTCTTGGCATTCATGCCGCCTTCCAGCAGCGGGCTCTCGCCGGCGTTCAGGGCGCCGCTGATCAGCTTGAGGTTGTCGCGAAACTCCTCGCGCTGCTCGGCCTTGAGCACCTTGTCCATGGTGAAGGCCACGGTCGGCGCCAGGCCCTTCTCGAAGGTGCTGTTGGCGGCGTTGTTAGCCGCCAGGGCACTGCCGAACACACCGGCGCCGTACTGGATCGCCGAGAGCCCCCATTTGCCGTCCAGCGAGAAGCCGGGAATGTGGATCAGATCGGCCTCGCGCACCGGGCGCTGCCTGCCGTCCTCCTCGGTGTAGTGCAGGCGATACTCGCCGTTGGCCATGCGCTGGGCACTCAGCCGGGCGGGCACCAGGAAGCGCATGCCCACCACTCGGTTGCCCATGCGCAGCTTCTCGCCGAAGCCGTTGCCGCGCAGCAGGATCGAGGCCGTCATCGATTCCCAGTAGGTGGCCGGGGTGCTGTCGGCGTTGGGGCTGCGGTTCAGGATCCCGTAGAGCGGGTGGTTCACCGCCCGGCGCCGGCCGTTGCTGGTGCGCTCGTAGAGGTGCAGCGGCAAGGTGCCCACCGACTCGGCGATCAGCCGGGTGCAGGCCCAGGCCGCCGAGAGCGACATCACCGTCTCCTGGTTTACGGTCTGCCCGGCGGCGTTGGCACTGCTGGCCCACGCCTTCCAGAAGCTGTCGCTGGTCAGGTCGATGGGGATCCCCAACCAGTTGAGCAGCGCCGCCTTCACACGGCCCGGCTTTTTCGTCTGAATGCTCATGCGATGATCGGGGCCCTTAAGAAGTCGGAGATGTCGTCGGTGTCGACCTGCTCGCCCAGCGTGATCGCGGTGGCCATCAGCGCGGCGACGATGCCGTCCACGCGGCCGGTGGCCTTCTTCTTGTCCACCTTGCGGTTGCCGGCCGGGTCCTCGGAGTAGATGGCGTTGGCGGCACACCAGGTCAGCACCGGGTGCCCCTGGTGGCGCAGCTCGGCGTTGATCAGGCGGCGCTCGAACTCGTCGACCGCGGGGCTCATGTCCTTGAAGCCCTGCCCCACCTCCACCAGCGGCGGCAGGCTCAGGCCCTCGTCGTCGATCAGCGCGATCAGGTCGGCGACCCGCCAGCGGTCGAAGCCGATCGCCTGTAGGTCGTAGCGCTCGGCGACGTCGACCAGCTGGTGCAGCACGTGGCGTTTGTTGATCGCCCGGCCCGGCGTGGTGTCCAGGTGCCCGGCCTGCTTCCAGGCCAGGTAGGGCACGCGGTCCTGGTCGCCCTTCTTGGCCAGGCCCTCCTCGGGCAGCCAGAACCAGGGCACCATGCGCCACACCGGGTCAGCCTCGCTGGGCTCGAACATCAGCACCAGGGCGGTGAGGTCCTGGGTGCTGGAGAGGTCCAGCCCGGCCCAGCAGCGCCGGCCGGGCAGCAGGGCCTCGTCGAAGGCCTCGTCCTGGGTGGCGATCCAGGCGTCGCGGCTGATCGCCGGGTTGTCGGCGGCCACCCACTCGCAGAAGTTGAGGCGCCGCACCGTGGCCTCCTTCGAGGGCATGCCGCGCGCCTGGGTGACCTGCTCGCGCAGGTACTTCATGCCCGGGATGCCATGCTCTAGGCTGGGGTTGGCCTTGGCCCAGCAGGCCTCGTCGTCGAACGGGTCGTCGCCCTGGTCCAGGCCGCACACGTAGCCGAAGAAGCTGTCGTCCTCGAGCACGCCGGCGGCGACCTTGCCGGCGTAGTCGTGGTAGTCCCAGCACACCGAGAGCCGCTCGGTGCCGCTGTTGGTGATCATGAAGATCAGCGCTTGCTGCCGGCTCTTGGTGCCGGCGCGCATCATCTCCACCACCATGGGTGTCTTGTGCTCGTGGATCTCGTCCAGCAGCGCGATGTGCGGCCGCGGGCCGCTCTGGCCGTCGTCGGCGCTCACCGTTCGGAAGAAGCTGCCCGTCTTGTGGAAGGCGAGGTTGTACTCCTTGCCGGGGGCGCCGCTCTTCGGGATCGAGGGGGCCAGCAGCGGCGATTGATCCACCATGGCCACGGCGTCGCGGAACAGGATTTGGGCCTGGTCCTTCTTGGTGGCCGCGGCGTAGATCTCGGCGCGGCTCTCGCCATCGGCCACCAGGCCGTAGAGGCCGATCCCGGCGGCCAGCGGTGACTTGCCGGAGCCCTTGGCGGTCTCGACGTAGGCGACGCGGAAACGGCGGTAGCCGTCCGGGCCCATCCAGCCGAACAGGCTGCCCAGCACGAACGCCTGCCAGGGCAGCACCTCGAACGGCAGGCCCTCGTACAGGCCACCGTTCAGGCAGAGCACCTCCTCGAAGAATCCGATGGCGTGATCGGCGGCGGCCAGGTCCCAGACCAGCCCCCGCTCGGCGCCGTGCTCCAGGTCGCGCAGGTGGCGCGCGCAGGCGTCACGCACCTGCGGACCGGCGATCCGCTCGCCGGCCACCACCGCCCGGGCGTAGGCTGTAGCGCGGTCGGCGTCATCACAGGCCGTACTTTCGGGCGGTCTCCGCTTGCTCATTCGGGAACAGCTCTCCTTGTCCGACATGGCCGGGGCCCAGGCTCGCGCGGGCGCTCGGATTCAGGCCGAACGCACTGCCGGCCTTGCGCATGCGCTCCTCGGCACGGTTGGCCAGCTGCATCCAGGCGCTCATCTGCTTGTAGCCGCTGGGCGTGGTCTCGACGAAGCCCTTGTCCTCCATCGCGGCGATGGTCTCGCGCGCCTTCTTCCAGTCCGCCCAGGCCTGGCAGTAGACGGCCAGCTCGGCACGGTCTAGCTCGCTGACCAGGCCAAGGGTCTGCAGGTCCTTGGCGATGCGCTTCCACTCAGCGCGCGCGTCCTTGGTCAGGAACTGCGGGCATGGCGGGATCTTCACCTCGACCTGCGCACCGCCACCGGGGCCGGTGAGATCGGCAGCGCTCTTCTTGCTCGGGTTGCCATTCAGCAGGTGGACGTTCGCCGGCAGCGGCTTACGCCCGGAGTTCCGGTTGCCAGCCATGCGAACCTCCAGGTGGTTCAGTCAGTGATCGGTGCCGAGCTGGCACCCAGGCAATACCCCAGGCATCGAGGTACCCCCCTCCCATTTTTCCCGCTTTCACACAGAAAGATTCGGCGGCGGTCTTTTCGGGCCGGCCGGAGGGTTTCGACCCACCCCCTCCCCTATCGGGACCAGTGGTGGTTCGGGTCCAGCGGCCAGCCGTCCTCACGGCATCCCGGCATCTTCCCGGTGCGCTCGAGGCTCTGCTTGGCCGAGTCATGGCACAGCTTGCAGAGGCTCTGCAGGTTCTCGGCGTCGAAGAAGAAATCTTCGTCGCCCTTGTGCGGTTTGATGTGGTCAGCGATGGCCGCCGGCGTCACCTTGCCCAGGGCCTTGCAGTAGCGGCACAGCGGCTCGTCACGCAGCTGCGCGGTGCGCAGCCGCTGCCAGCGGCGGGTGTTGTACAGCCGGCGCCAGGGTCGTCTCGGGTCAGCCATCAGATCGGCGAGCCGTCCAGGTAGGTGCTGGCCGGCTGCTCCTGTTCCTCTTCCTCAGCCTGCTGGGCGATGACCAGATCCACCACCTGCCGATTGCTCTCGGCCAACTCACGCATGGCGGCTGTCTGCTCATGCAGTGCCGCGGTTAGGGCGGCCAGCTGGTCGAGCAGCGCATCGGGGTCAGTCATGTCATCACCTCTGGAATCGAGGCCGGCGCGTCCCCTCGCGGGGAGCTGCCGGCATGCCGGGGTCACCGGAGCCCGGCTCGGAGATAGCCGCAGGGGCTGGATCACCTCCTCGCTCGCCGCTGGGTGGTCGGGCGTCACCCGCGATGCTGCGGGCGCTGCGTATAGGTCGAATGATGTCGGGCGTTGACCACCCGGCGTTCTGCTTCAGTCATACAATTTTCCGATCACCAGGCCGATCATGCCGGCAAGGGCAAGAGCCACATCCATCGGCAGGTCGATGCCAGCCTGCTGTGCGAGCCAATGCAACACCACTGGAAGGCCAACGCCGGCACCTCCGGCACTTCGGCGTGCAGCGTCAGCGGTGCGTTCTCTTGCGGTCATGGCGATCACCTTGCAGAAGGACTAGGCCGGCGAGCAGGTTGATGATCAGCAGAGCCAGCAGCAGGCGTCCCACTGGCCGGCGCGTCAGGCGGCCCACTCGCTTGGCCACTCGGCCCAGCCATCCTTCCACCCGCCGTCTCCTCCCAGCTGGACGGCGCGATAGGCGCCGCGGATGCGCCACCAGGGAATATCGGTCGGTGTCGCCAGCAGCGTGACGCGGAACAGGTCATCGGCCCATGCCTTGTCCCTGCCGTAGTAGCGCCCGCCGTGGCTGTAGATCAGGTCGTGCGGGTAGCTGGCCAGCTCCAGATCGCCGGCCGGCAGGGCGAACCAGGCGGCCAGGCGTGGCACCGAGGCGCGGTCGCTGATGTAGCCGTTGGGCACTTCGAGGATCCACTCGCTGCCGTCGTCCTCGATGATCCTCTGCCGCATCGGCCGACGGATGATCACCATCGCGCGGCCGGGCTGGATCCAGGGCGGCGCGGGGCCGAAGTAGCGCTCAGTCCACGG
>Ga0194138_10001400_pt1 | contig 11544 bp, 10 predicted proteins | sample TARM_MetaG_T2_14_FD_134022 | JGI IMG/M metagenome (GOLD analysis project Ga0194138, IMG submission 134022) | Freshwater microbial communities from Pennsylvania, USA, analyzing microbe dynamics in response to fracking - TARM_MetaG_T2_14 (version 2) | ecosystem: Environmental > Aquatic >...
CCGGCCTTGCCGTTGTTCATGACCAGCGAACGCCCCGAACTGATCGCCTCGTAGAAGCCCTGCTCGTCGGCGTCCCACGCCTGGCTGATGAACTCGGCGCCGCGGAGGTAGCCGACCTGGATCTCGCCCTCTTGATAAGCCTCGAGCGTTCCCTGAGAGCCGGGGATGCTGATGAAACGCAGGGTCGGACAGACCGGGCCGCCGTAGTAGTTGGGGTTGGGCTTGAGCACGACCTCCTGGTTAGGGATCTTGCGGTCCAGGACGTATGCGCCAGCGCCGATCGGATTGTCCTTCCAGGCCTCCGGCCCCGCCTCGGTGTACGCCTTCTCCGGAATTACTTCTCCGGCAGAGCGCGACAATGCGAACGGGAAGTCGACCCACGGCTCGGCGAGAGTGAACTCCACCGTCATCGGGTCCACCACGCGAGTCGACTCGATCTGCTCGACATCGGTCAACGCAAGCGAACCGAGCTTCGGATCCATGTGCAGGTCCATGGTGAACTCGACGTCCGAGGCGGTGAGCGGGTCACCGTTGGAGAAGGTCACCCCGTCGCGGAGCTTGAGGGTCCACACCGTGTGGTCTTCGGAGGACTCCAGCGATTCAGCGAGCTGGGGCTCATACTCGCTCGCCTCCGGGTTCCAGCGCATGAGCCGGTCGTAGACCGCAGCAGACTGGGCTCCCCCACGGATTCCGTAGTGGCCCTGACCTGGCACGAAGGACGGCAGCATGACGTACTCACCCATTGTGATCGTGCCGCCGGCTTTATCCTCGGTGCAGCGGCCCGCTTCCTCTGGGGTGCGGCCACTCTGGCCGGAAGCGGATTCCGACTCATCTCCGCCTGCCCCACCTCCGCAGGCGGCAAGGGTCAGAGTGGCAGCAGCCAACACGGCAGTAGCGGTGGTCATGCGTTTCACTTCGGCTCCGATCAGATATGTCGATTCCACGATCGCCACGAAAGCAGTGGCGCACCTCACATATCGGACCCTAGAGCACATTGACGGGCGTCAAGCTGGCTTTATGGGCGTCGTCATTTCTTGTTGTTCACCAGCTCGACTGGGGTAATCGGCTCTCGCCGACTACCCGGCGGTGTCACTCGACACAACGGGTGCATGGCATCCCCGGAACAGCGCGCACAGTTCGAGCTCCTCGCCCCGCTCCTGGCCCGCGAGGGGGTCGATGTGTAGACCGCGACCGTCACCAAACCTCGACGCCGGGATGGACCGCGTCCAGCAGCGCCACGCCGCCGCCGTCGCGCAGGTCCGCGCCGTCCTGGACGCCCACGCCCGCCGCGACATCTCCGCCGCCGGCGCCCTCCTCGAGGCGCTGGAGCAGTCCGCCGACGCCACTCCCCCGCCGATCCCCGACGCGCTGACCGTGGCGACCCGCTTCGCCCAGCTCGCCCAGACGGTGGCGCCGCAGCTGCCGGCCGAGCTAATCGACGCCGTGCGGGACAGCGCGCGGCTGACCGACGTCCCCGACTGCATGGCCGCCCTGTGCGAGGCGACCCTGCTCGAATGCGACGCTGCCACCGGCATGCGCATCGTGATCCGCGAGCACGGGCTGGCGGACGCCGTCTACGCCGCCGCGGCCATGACCGCCGCCGTGTTCCGCCACTTGTCCCGGCACACCGGGGACTCCATGGACGAGATCGTCGCCGCTCACGCCTGAGACGCGGACACGAGCGGCACTGGCGAGCCCATCCCTGCGGGGGCGGCCGCAAGCTAGGTTCACAAAGAAGGTCACGCGCGTTGCGCGGACCTTGAGCGTTGACGACTCCCTTCAGCTACTAATTCGCCGTCTCACCGTAGCGCGACTCCTGAGACAGGCCGTCGACGGCGGAAGAGTCCACTAAGTTTAGTTCTCGACCATGGGCGGGAACAGAAACTACTAAGCAGGTTGAATATAATGAGCTGGGATGAAGATGATGACACCGTCGAACTGTCGACCGGTGCCCTAGTACGAGTCCGCTGGGTCGACCTCGACGAGAAACGGATATACATCGATCGGTTCCCTGATGGAACCGGATGGATGTGGCACTCGAAGCTGACCAACGCCCAAAAAGGCGAGGTTTACTACGTTCCCGACGACTCCTCGGCGGAAGACGTAGTCCAACTCCCCGAGGGCCGTTGGCCCAAGAAAGGCCAAGTAGTCGCTTCGGTGTTGGCTATTAGTGACGACGGAGCTACGGCGGTCCTCGACGTTAACGGAAAACTGACCCCTGTCCCGCAGCGCTCTATTAACCCGCTAAAATCTGGCCAGACTGTCTACTTCGAGGAGGACGGTGAGCCTGGCAGCGTAATAACCTCCAGGCCTATTGATCGCTTGCGACTATCCGCCGAGTCTTTCGAGCTGGATCCCTCGGTCATGCTAGTCGCGCCCGAGACTATTGATGTGCAATTGTCCGACTTCGGCGGCTCCGAAACCCTTGTAAGACGGGCGCTAGACCTCGTCCGAGTCGCTCTAGACCCGGCCCGATTGCTGGAACGCCTTGGCGTCAAACCTGTGAAGGGGATCCTCTTCAGCGGCCCCTCCGGCACAGGAAAAACGCACCTCGCCCGAGCGATTAGCCGAGAGGCCAATGCGAACTTCTATCTCATCGACGGTCCCGAAATCATTAATAAGTGGGTGGGAGAAAGCGAGCAGCGCCTCCGCGAATTATTCGAACACGCCTCGACGAACGCCCCAGCAGTCCTCTTCTTCGATGAACTAGATAGCATAGTTTCCAAGCGGGGCGACGACTCGCCGGAATACGTGACCCGGTTCGTCGGGCAGTTTCTAACCGCCTTAGACGGGTTCGATTCCGGAAAAGGAGTCCTAGTTATAGCCGCGACCAATCTCCCCGGAGCACTCGACGGAGCGCTTCTCCGCCCCGGAAGGCTTAGCTACAAAATTGAGTTCGATGGGCATCCGGACCGCAAAAGCCGGCTCGGAATCCTATCCGCCTCGGCGCGGGGAGTTCGCGGAGCCCGCTACGCCGACATGGAAGCGCTCGCCGACGCCACTGAGGGCTGGACTGCCGCCGAACTATCGATGATCTGGACGGAAGCTGGGGTTCTTGCAGCTCTTGATAGACGAGAAGAGTTAAACGCCGAAGATATCCGCGAGGGGGCCCTTCGAGCGGAGCAGAACCGCGAAACGACGCGTCGCCAGGAGGGAAGAGCGTGATGTTGAGGATTTTCCAGCGGCGTCGCCGCGCCTGGGAGAAGCGGCGCAGAGAGTTCGTCTACCTCGACGAGACTAGCGTTACCAGCCTCGTTGCGGCTCGGCATGGATCCATAGCTGAGACATTTAAAGATACACATAGCGAAAACCTGAGCTCACAGATCTCGAGCCAAGTCAACGCACCCTCGTCTGCCATCAGCCCCGGACTCGGTCTAAATTCCCAAGTAGCGGCCGCTAGAACAACCACTCAGGAGGTAGTACGGCGCGCGGTCGTGCAGGGGACCTTTCGGCACCTTCGAGTAACCGATGACGACTTGCTGCTGTCCGTCGACGATCAAACGCGACGGCGTTGGCCTAAGCGCGCACGTAGCAGGGGCGATCTGACCAAGAAGCTTGCGCGACTAACCAAACAGCGACGTGCCCTACGAATTAGCGACATGAGGCGTGGCGATGTAGTTGAACTGCAAGTCGAATTGAGCGCCGACCCCAGTTACCAGTTCACTGCCGCGGCCACTTCGATGCTTGAGATGATCGACGGCCAGTACAGCATGTTCGGCATCAGCGAAGCACAATTCGCAAAGTATGCACCGATGTTGGAGCTATTGCCGAAGATGCTAGTCGACCTAGTTCCCATACACGCCGAGGTCGTAAGCCATCTGCAAGTAGTAGTGGATGAGGAGTTGTGGCTCGTCGATTCCACGGCTATTCACCCTGAGAGCGAACTCTTGGCACAGGCGGAGCGATTTTCAGTCGCCGGCGTTACCGAGCTCCCACTTTTCTGGAAAGACGCGCGCAGAGTCCTATTCGACCGATCGATTTACACCGTCTATGCCCGCGTAGCCAAACCCGGCCTTCACACTTCGTGGTCCCCGATAAAGCTCGCCGACGTATTCGACTCGCTATCCGCCGACTTTGGAGCCGAGATCCGAAAGCTCCCGGAAGCGTTCGATAACTTCAAGGCCCACAGCGAGGCGGTTCCGAGCACTTCCGCCTCTGAATTATTGGTCTCTGAGGGCCTTTTGCCCTTTGGGGTCAAACTCGCCCGGCTGACGGGCCGTGCGATCGACCATGAGACCTTGCGCCACTGGGCCGATACGACGGCTCGAAAATTCTCGGCTCTCTCAGAATTGGAAGACGTCAGCAAGATTCGCGATTCTTACGACGCGATTGTTTCCGCACTGGAAGCTCGACCACCCCTTATTTTGGCGCCCATCGATAGAAATCTCGTAGCGGAAATACGGGAACCCCTCCAAGAAATTGTTCGCTTGAAAGCCGCTCACGCCGCAGAGAGCGCCCCGGCAGTAGAACCTGTTGCGCCAGAGAGCAAACAGCAACTCCTGGAGGTGGAGTTCGTGGCGATTTATTGGTGAGAGTTGGGGCCACCGGGGTCAGCTATCAAACGAGGCGGGGCCTCTGCGGTTCCCACCTCAAGATTTCCAAGGATTCCGCTACCCGGCGGGGGCGCTACGACCATCGCCGCCTTCTAAGGCACCAGACTCAGCTCTCGCCGACCCACATTTTCTCCTCACTGCGCGAAAGGGAGACGCATTTTCGAGAGCCTGCGGGGTCACCGAGACCCAGGCGTGTACCTGCGCGGGACGCTGAACTCGTGGCGCCGAGTAGGTCCAATCGGAAGTACCGAGCCCACTACTGCTGGGCAAACGTGAACCGGTCGGACCGCTCGGCGTGCTAACTCAGTAGAGCGATCTCATCAATGCGGTTAGCTCAGTTGCGAAGCGGGTCGGTCACATCGATTTCTTTGCCGCGGCCTTTTTGGCGGGCTCCTTCGTCGCTGCAATTTATCTGGCCGATGTTCTCCCGGCCGAACTGCTCGTGCTCATCGTGCTGGCGGACTCACTAACGGAGCTGGAGTTCTCGTCGTCGTCGTTCTCTATACCGCCCGGCGCTCGGCGCCCAGGTAAACCAGCGCCTCCACCACTTGGGCGCGCGTCGCCGCGAGCAGGGTCGACTCCTCCAGCGGTGCGAAGTGCGGGAATGGTTGGCCGGGATCTCCCGGCCCACCGCGCCGCGGGCGACCGCCTCCCGGTAGCGGGCGGGGTCAACCCAGCCGACGGTCCAGTACGTGTACGGCACCCCGAACGCGTCCGGGATCAGCGAGAAGTCCTCCGACGCCGTGACCCGGCTGGCCTCGTACACCGCGCGCGGGCCGAAGTGCTCGACGAACGCCTCGGTGACCGTGTCCCTGACGCCCGGATCGCTGCTGGTGAGCGGGTACTGGTCGTAGTAGTGAAACTCCGGGTCGGCCGGGGCGCCGGCGGCGCGCACTCGGCGCGGACGATGCGCTCGACCTGCTGCTGACGCCAGCTAAAGCTGTCGGACTCTTGCGTTACGCTCCGCCGAGACTGCCGGCAATCGACCCGCCCGGTCGATGACAGCACCTGGAGGTGCACACGTGCAACATCTTTTCCGTGATCTTGGCCAGCAAAAGAAGGATGCCATCGTTACAGTTCGTCTGCGCAATAAGGCGAACGTTCGCCTGATGACCGCCAGCGAGTACCGGAAATTTAAAGCCGGAAAGAAGGCACGCTATCTGGGCGGTGGCGTCTCGCGGAACCCGTTTCAAATTTCGATCCCGAGCAATGGCCATTGGGTGGTCGTCGTAGACCTCGGAGGGCTCTCTGGTCAGATCGGCGCAAACGTCGCGGTGTCCCCGCCACCCGAGGGGGTCCTTCCTACACCTCGGTCGACGACATCCGCTCAGCTCCGAAACATTGCGGTGCATGAACCTCAGGCGCCCGAGGGAGGACGGCTCGGCGGACGGACTTGGGACGTGTTCATCTCCCACGCCCACGAAGACTTAGCGACGGTAGCTAGGCCTCTCTACGACTCCTTGACCGCCCTTGGGGTCGAGGCTTGGCTGGACGACGCCGAATTGAAGGTCGGCCAGAGTCTTCGCCGGAGGATCGACGAAGGCATCCGTTCGAGCCGATTCGGCGTCGTAATCCTGTCCGAGTCATTCTTCGGGAAGGGATGGGCCGAGCACGAACTAGACGGGCTAGTGACTCGGAGCAACGCGGGTGAGCAGTCGTTGCTCCCAATCTGGCACAACTTAGACGTTGCGCAGGTCCGGAGTTACAGCCCTTCTCTCGCGGACAAGATGGCGATCTTGACGAGGGACACGTCTGTCGAGGATATCGCTGCGCAGATCGCTGAGGCGGTTCAGGATGCGAAATTATAGGTGGCCGCACCCCAGCGCAGACTCCTCTGGGCGCGCCGCCCCAATCACATTGGACAAGTAAGTGCGCCGGTGAGTCACTCAGCGATCAGTCTGCTTCCTTGCGTGCCGTCGACTTCTTCGCTCGACTTTTAGTGGCCGTCGCTTCTTAGGGTCGGCGACATCTTTGCCACATGCGAGCCGAAGCGGCTGAATCCGGAGTTGGAGGGTCACTAACTCCTGACAATCGACTTCTTTGCCCCAGCCTCATTGGCGGGCGCCTTTGACGCTGCAGTCTTCTTGGCCGGTGTACTCCCTGCCGAGCTGCTCGCGCCCATCGTGCTGGCGGCCTTACTGCCGGAGCCGGACTACTCGTCGTCGTCGTTCTCTCTACGGCCCGTCCTCTATACGGCCCGGCGCTTGGTCGCCAGGTAGGCCAGCGCCGCCACCACCTGCGCGCGCGTCGCGGTGAGCAGCGTCGGCTCCTCCTCCGGCGCGAAGTGCGGCGAGTGGTTGGCCGGGATCTCCTGTCCCACCGCGCGGCGGGCGGCCGCATCCCGGTAGCGGGCGGGATCGACCGAGCCCACGGTCCAGTACGTGTACGGCACCCCGAACGCATCCGGTATGCGGGAGAAGTTTTCGGACGCCGTGACCCGGGTGGCCTCGTACACCGCGCGCGGGCCGAAGTGCTCGACGAACGCCTCGGTGACCGTGTCCGTGACGGTCGGATCGTTGCTGGTGAGCGGATACTGGTCGTAGTACTCGAACATGGGCGCGAGAGGGGCGTCCGCAGCCGTGCACTCGGCGCGGACGATCCGCTCGATCGACGCCATCACCCGCTCCCGCACCGCCAGGTCGTAGGTACGGATGTTAAGCAGCAGCTCCGCGCGATCCGGGATGATGTTCGCCCTGGTGCCGGCCGTGAGCGCGCCGACCGTCACCACCGCGAACTGCCCCGGCTCCACCTCCCGCGAGACGATCGTCTGCAAGCGCAGGACGATCGCCGAGGCCAGCACCACCGGATCGACCGCCGTGTGCGGCATCGACCCGTGCGCACCGCGACCGTGAATCGTGATCCGCAGCGAATCACCGGCCGATAGCACCGGGCCAGCCACCGTGCCGATCGTGCCCGCCGCCGTCGGCATGACGTGCTGGCTCAGCGCCACATCGGGCCGCGGGACCCGCTCGAGCAGGCCGTCCTCGACCATCGCCCGGGCACCGGCGGCCGTCTCCTCCCCCGGCTGGAACACCGCGATGTACGTGCCCGACCACGCCTCGCGGCTCTCGGCCAGGACGCGGGTGGCGCCCAGCAGCGCTACCGCGTGCGCGTCGTGGCCGCACGCGTGCATGACCCCCAGCGCCTGGGAGGCGTACTCCAGGCCGGTGTCCTCCTGGAGGGGCAGGGCATCTGTGTCGGCGCGGGCCAGGACGGTGGGGCCTTCGCCGTTGCTGATGACCGCCACGACGCCCGTCCCGCCAATGCGCTGGGGCTCCAGGCCCAGCTCGGTGAGCTCCTGCACGATCCGGTCCGCCGTCGCGTGCTCGGCCATGCTGAGCTCCGGGTGGCGGTGGAAGTGGCGGTAGAGGTCGCGGAGCCACGGGAGGTGTTCGCAGACGGCGGCTTCGAGGGTGGCGGGAACGGAGAGGGATGCCATGGTGACCAGCTTGCTACTCATGAGCGGCGAGGAACACCGGCCGTCGCTCACGCCGCGATCATTCGGTCGGTTTCTCCGTTTGGCGGCGCACAAGCCCAGGGTGGTGCTTACTGACCCGAGCAGCCTCTTTGCTAGTGCGCGATTCCCGTCGAAAAGATCGGATTTCCCTTGACCTCTGCTGTCGCCAATATTGCCGCGTGGACCTTCGTCGCCGAATGCCCTATTCCAGACGAGATCGGGCCATTACTCGTCCAGGGCGAGCAGCCTATCGCCGCGTACAAGACGTTCCGCGACTCCGCGATCTTCACCACCAAGCGCCTCATCGTGCGAGATGCCCAGGGACTCACCGGCAAGAAGGTCGAGATCTACTCCTTGCCGTACAACGCGATCAACATGTGGTCGTCCGAGAACGCGGGGCGAATGCTCGACTTCAATTCCGAGCTCGAACTGTGGACCCGAGCCGGCCACATCAAGATCAACCTGAACCGCGGCGTCGACATCCGCAAGCTCGATCACCTCATTGCGCACGTCGTGCTGAACGGGTGACGCCGATATGCCTCGCCCGGAGGGCTGACTCGGGCAACCGGTGCACCGATTGCGTCATGCGTGCATTAGCCGAAATAGGCGAATGCGTGGATATTGGCTCCGCTTCAATCGCCCAACGCTCATACTGCTGCTCGTGAACTGGAAACCGGCGGGCTTGAGAGCCGATCAGATCATCGTGTCGTGGGGATACATCCCAGACCCACTAGGCAAGCCGACCCGTGGCGTAGTCCTCCGGATGGACGCAGTAGACGACCTCGACCCTGGCGACCTTATTCGCGATCTCGAGTGGCTTCAGCGCCGGGGCGAGAACTCAGACGAGGCCACAGCCTCCTTGTTTACTCTGGACCAGAGGTACTCCCGCACCAGCTGGGGTGCAGACGCCGCCGTCCTGGAGATACTCATTAGGTCGGCCGAGCCGATAGGTTATGGGCTTGCATCCGCTGCGCTCTGGGACGGCCTGAAAGTAATCGCTAAGAAGATCGACAAAAGGCGGAAGCCTGGGCGAACCGGGAGTCCTCAGCAGGTCGATATTGACGAGGTGCGTGACGCCATTAACGCAGTGGGAAGCCTCTACGCTCTAGAGCCCGACCAGTTGACAGCCGAGCTTGTCTCGCGCGATACAGAGTCGGCCGTGGTTCGTGTGAACTCTTTCTCTGGGGATAGCTTCCGGGTCCAGAATGTCTGGAACGACTTCGGTGGCGTATTAACGCGAATCGATCCAATTCTGAACGAGTAATTTCGGGCCCGCCGGCGCGCGTCAGGCGGACTTCTTGGCCGGCGCTTTGCGGGCCGTCGACTTCTTCGCCGGAGCCTTCTTGGCCGTGGACTTTGAGGCTGTCGACTTCTTGGCCGTGCTCGAGCCGGAGCTGCCGGAGTCCGACTTGGACGACGTCGACTTCTTGGCAGTCGATTTCCGTGCCGCGGCCTTCTTGGCGGGAGCCTTCTTCGCCGCCGTCTTCTTGGCCGGGGTCTTCTTCGCCGAGCTCGAGCTGCTCTTTTCGGCCGACGACTTCTTCCCGGAGCCGGAGTCCTCGTCGTCGTCGTCGGACTCGTCGGCCGCATCGCCCCCGCGGTCCTTCACACTCGCCCGCAGGGCGGCCAGCAGGTCGGCGACCTCGTCATCACCGTCGTCGTCGCTCGCTTCTTCGCGCTCCTCGACCGTGAACGCCTCTCCACCGGCCGCCTTGGCCTCGATGAGCTCCTTGAGCTGGAGCTGGTAGTCGTCCTCGTACTTCTCCGGCTCGAAATCCGCCGCCATCGTCTCGATCAACGACGCCGCCATCTTGACCTCCTGCGGCCGGACCTTCGCCTCCTTGTCCAGTCCCTCCAGGATCGCCGGGCGGATCTCATCCGGCCACAACAACGTCTGCAGCATCAGCACGTCCTTGTACACCCGCAGCGCACACAAGCGAGTGCGGTTACGCAGCGTGAACGTGCAGATCGCCAGCCGGTCCGTGGACTCCAGCGCCTCGCGCATGAGCACGTACGCCCGGTTCGAGCGCGACGCCGGCTCCAGGAAATACGCGCTGTCAAAGGCCACCGGATCCACCTGGTCGGCCGGGACGAACTCCGTCACCTCGATCTCGTGGGACTGCTCCACCGGCAGGCTCGCCAGGTCCTCCTTGGTCAGGATGACCATCTCGCCGTCCTCCGACTCGTACGCCTTGGCGATGTCGGAGAACTCGACCTCCTCACCGTTGTCGTCCCGCACCTTCTTGTAGCGGATGCGCACGCCGTCCTTCTTATCGACCTGCCGCGCATGCAGATCGTGGTCCTCCGTCGCCGAATACACCTTGACCGGCACATTCACCAGACCAAAGGAGACCTCGCCCTTCCAGATGGATCGCATAAAGGGAGTATGCGATATCGGGGCGTGTGGCGCCGCCGGTCGCAGGCAGGCGCACCTGGAATGCTGTGGTCCATGCCCGCCGACGTCGGTCCCCTCCTCCTGCTTGTCGCAGCGGCGTCCGTCATCCTGGGCACGGTCCTGCAACGGGTCAGCGGGATGGGCGTAGGGCTCGTGATCTCCCCGACGTTGGCGCTACTGCTGGGGCCCGTCGCCGGCGTGCTTCTCACCAACATCACGACCACCGTCTCCGCGGCCCTCATCGCGATCACGCTGTGGCGTGACATCGACTGGCGCCGCTATCTCCACCTGGCACCGCTGATCGTCGTGGGGTCCGTGCCCGGCGCCCTCCTCGTGGGCGCTGCCGACCGCAGCTGGCTCGAGGTGGTGATCGGCGCTGCTCTGCTGGGCACCCTCGTCTTCACAGCACTCGTGCGCATCCCGCAGGTGGGCGGCCGGTGGCCGGCTGCCGTGGCCGGCACGGCCGGAGGATTCCTCAACACCGCGGTAGGCGTGGCCGCGCCCGCGATGCTGGTCTACGCGCAGGCGACGGGCTGGAACCAGCGGTCCTTCGCCGCCACCCTGCAGCCGATCTTCTTCACCATGGGCGCGACCTCCGTCATCACCAAGGTCGGCCTCGGTGCCGCCCCGATCTCCGGGTTGCCGCCGATCGGCGTGATCGGGCTGGTGGTGGCGATGGTTCCGATTGGCATTCTCCTGGGCGGCATGGTGGCCACGCGGGTGTCCGCGACGGTGGGGCGACGGGTCGCCGTCGTCATCGTCACCCTCGGGGCTCTCACCCTCCTCGGGCGAGGGATCGGGGGGTTGGCCGGGGCCCTCTGAACGGTGGGCCGACCTCGCCGTGACGGCCGACGCGCCGCGGGCCTGTTCGCGCCGAGGGGACACAATGGGGCCATGGCATCCCCGGAACAGCGCGCACAGTTCGAACGATTCGCCCCGCTCCTGGTCCGAGAGGGCGTCGACGTACAGACCGCGACCGTCGCTGACCTCCAGGCCGGCATGGAACGCGCACAGCAGCGCCACAAGGCCGCCGTCGAGCAGGTCCGGGCCGTTCTCTACGCCCACGAACGGGGCGACACCTCTGCCGCCGGCGAGCTCCTCGAGGCCCTGGAGCTGACCGCCGACGCCTCTCCCCCGCC
>Ga0194138_10001401_pt1 | contig 11543 bp, 9 predicted proteins | sample TARM_MetaG_T2_14_FD_134022 | JGI IMG/M metagenome (GOLD analysis project Ga0194138, IMG submission 134022) | Freshwater microbial communities from Pennsylvania, USA, analyzing microbe dynamics in response to fracking - TARM_MetaG_T2_14 (version 2) | ecosystem: Environmental > Aquatic >...
ATGTAGTTGTCACGCGCCCAGCCGAAGGCCTCGCCGGTGTGGCGGTGAAGTGCCGCGAGTTGACGGCCCATTGCCGCCCAGCCACCGGAACCGGGTGACCCGAAGCGCAGCCGCTCCATGGCGAGAAAGCTTTTTTTGCCGATCTGCCCGCAGCCGATGGGGCGGGGGCAGCGGATGGTGTCCGCCTGAGCGATGGCGTCGAGCGCGTCGGCCTCGGCCTCGAAGACGTCGAGCTTGGCAGCCGCGTTGACTTTGACGAAGTAACTCCGCCCGCCGCCCTCGACGACGCAGGCTTGGTGGATGCAGCCGCCCTGCGCCGCAGTGGCGCGTTCGATGCGGAAGGGCGACTGGGTCCGCTCCGAGAGCCAGGCGGCCAGTTGTGATTGGAGTTCGCTGTCCATGGTGACTTGGCAGATCCTGCCAATTGGGCGGTGGGTTCGCAATGCTCAATGGCAGCCGTATAAGAAAGTAGTCGGACGGGTTCCACCCTCCGACCGGTTGTGCAGGCGCCTGGGCTGACGCTGACGGGGTGGGGGATAGAATCCGGCCCACTACCGGAACGCCCAAAAGGATTGCATTGCGGTGCGCCCGCCCAATGCTTTGGCTGCATGGACGCTATGGTTGAAACTGCAGTCACTCCGAAGATCGAAACACGCGGCCTTGTTAAAGAATACGGCAGGCGCCGCGTCGTGAACAAGGTCGACATCCATGTCCGGGCGGGCGAAATCGTGGGGCTGCTGGGGCCGAACGGCGCGGGCAAGACGACCACCTTCTACATGGTGGTCGGCTTGGTCGAAGCGACGGAGGGGCGCGTCTTCCTGAACGAGGACGATTTGACCGACCTGCCCATGTACCGCCGCGCCCGCTGCGGGATCGGCTATCTGCCGCAGGAGGCGTCGGTCTTCCGCAAAATGACGGTCGAGCAGAACATCCGCGCCATCGCCGAGACCATGCCCTACGGCAAGGCGCAGCGCGAGGCCTGCATCGAAGAGCACCTGGAGGAACTCGGCCTCGCGCACCTCGCCAAGCAGAAGGCCTACACCTTGAGCGGGGGCGAGCGCCGGCGTCTGGAGATCTCCCGCGCACTGGTCACCAACCCGAATTTCCTGCTCATGGACGAGCCCTTCAGCGGCGTGGACCCGATCAGCGTGAGCGAGGTGCAGAAGATCATCATCCAGCTCAAGGAGCGGGGGATCGGCGTCCTGATCACCGACCACAACGTGCGGGAGACGCTCGCCATCGTCGACCGCGCCTACCTGTTGCACGAGGGCTCTATCCTGAGCGAGGGCAGCAGCCAATTTCTGATCAACGACCCGAAGAGCCGGGAGTTCTACCTCGGCCAGGATTTCAACATGTAGAGGAGACCCGCCCATGCCCGTGATTCAGCGTAACAACACAAAATTCGTCGAGGCCGTCTCGGTCCGCGATTTTTTCGAGTCGTTCAAAGAGCCCTTGCAGATGGAGTTGGTGGCGGGCAAGTCCGGCATGGACAACACGATCCGGGAGCGGAGCCTGAACCGACCGGCCTTGGCCATGGTCGGCTTCTTCAAGGCCTTCGCGGCCAAGCGCATCCAGCTGCTCGGCGCCGGCGAGATGGCTTACATCCGGGAAAAGTCGGAAGCGGAGCAAGAGGCCGTCATGACGGAGATCCTCAAGCGCAGGGTGCCTTGCATGATCATCTCGCGCAACCTCGCCCCTTCCAAGACGCTGTGCCAACTCGCGGACAAGTACAAGACGCCGCTCATCCGCTCGCCGCTCAAGTCCAAGACCTTCACGACCGAGGCGACGCTCCTGCTCGAAGACAAATTCGCCCCCCGCACCCACATGCACGGCACCTTGCTCGACATCCAGGGCATCGGCACACTGATCTGCGGCGAGAGCGGGGTGGGGAAGAGCGAATGCGCGCTCGCCCTGATCGAGCGCGGACACAGCCTCGTGGCCGACGACCTCACCTACATCAAGCGCGTGAGCGAGCGCGAACTCCTCGGGACCTCCTCCGAGCTCAGCCGCGGCTACATGGAGTGCCGCGGCCTCGGCATCATCAACATCGCGGAGCTTTTCGGCGTGCGCTCCGTGCGGGTCGAGAAACGGATCGACCTGATCATCAATTTCATGAATTGGACGACCGGCATGCACGAAGAGCGCACCGGACTCGAAGAGCAGCACATGGAACTCCTCGGGCTCAAGGTGCCGCTCATGGAAATCCCCGTCCGACCCGGCCGTGACATGGCCCGGCTGACCGAAGTCGCCGCCATGGTGCAGGCCCTGATGAAGATCGGCCACGATTCCGCCGCGGAGTTCAACGACCGCTTGATCGCCCACATGTCCAAGTCGGACAAGATGGACTGAAAAAAATATTTTCTGAAAAATATTTTCGCATGCCAACTTCATCCCCGGCTTGGCTTATCGAATATATGGTAAGTCAATGTCGGGTCCGGCCGATTCCCGAAATGCCCATTTTCCAGTGGTTAACGGAACTGTCACGACTGCGTGACAATCGTGGCGAAAAATCTCAAAAAGTTATTGGGCGGGGAGTGTGAATAACTTGTGCAGAACTTGTCCTTGCCAAGGGCAATCAGCTGCCGATTCTCTACCTTGTCGTCACGAATCAGGCATCTAAGTAGGGTCTCTATTTCAACGACTTACGTATTTCCATTGTCACTTCTTCGCTCTTTCTCGATTTATAAGTCTATGATTATCAGTCCCTAAGGTTTTCCGGACACCTCCTGCATCTCAGGTATCTTTTGCTTCAAAGCCTCTGCCCCCCTATTGTTCTCTCAAGTTCACGGACTCTGTCCAGTAATGTGGCAAACACATTGGCTGCAGCTGTGAATAATTCACTTCCGCCCTCGACTTCCGCCCCTCGACTTCCACCCTCGACTTCCTCCACGTCCATGCCATCCACCTCCACCGCAGCCAGCCTCTGGCAGAGCACCAATACCGAACTCAAAAACCTATTTCCCGAGGACGTCTATGAGATGTGGTTCGGTGACCTCGTGTGCTCGGAGGAGACGGACTCGAAGTTGGTCTTGACGGCGAAGAGCGAATTCAACGCCATCTGGATCGAGAACAACTTCCTCGACATCATCGTGCGGCAGGCGCGTGGCTTCGCCGGGACGGCGGTCGAGGTGTCGATCGAGGTGGCCGAGCCGGAAAAGGCGGACGCCAAAGCGCCGGGCGAGTCCGCGGGAGGGAACCGCCTCGGGGGGGCACCGTCCGGCCGCCGGGCGTCCGAGCCGAGGGAAGACCGTTCGATGGTGGATCCGCCCCCGGCGCACCGCACGCTGATCAACCCCGGCAACACCTTCCAGAATTTCGTGGTCGGCTCCGGCTGCCAGCTCGCGCACGCCGCCTCCATCGCGGTGGCCAACGCCCCGGGCCGCGCCTACAACCCGCTCTTCGTCTTCGGGGAGACCGGCCTGGGCAAGACCCACCTGATGCACGCGGTGGCGCACCAGATGCTGGCCAACAACACGAAGGCGCACATCGCCTACGTCTCCACGGAGAAGTTCACCAACGAATTCATCCACGCCATCCGCGAGAACAAGTTGGCCAGGTTCCGGAAGTTCTACCGCAACGTGGACGCCCTGCTCGTGGACGACATCCATTTCCTCTCCGGCAAGGAGAGCACCCAGGAGGAGTTCTTCCACACGTTCAACGACCTCTTCGAGTCCGGCCGCCAGATCTTCCTCGCCAGCGACCGCCCGGCCAACGAGATCGAGCGCCTCGAAAACCGTCTGGTCTCCCGTTTCCAGTGGGGCTTGGTCACCGACATCCAGGCGCCCGATTTCGAGACGCGTTTCGCCATCCTCCGCAACAAGGCGGCCGCCATGAAGCTCTCGCTCGACGACGGGATCATGCAGTTCCTCGCCGAGCGCGTCTCCCGCAACGTCCGCCGGATGGAGGGAGCCCTCACCCGGATCGCGGGCTACAACAATTTGATCGACCGCAAGCTCGACCTCGGCGCGGTCGAGCGCCTGCTCAGCGACCTGCTGCACGAGGAGGCCGTGAGCAAAGTGACGGTCGACCAGATCCAGCGCAAGGTGTCGGACTACTACAAGATCCGCTACAGCGAGCTCGTCGGCCGCCGCCGCACCAACGCCATCGTCTTCCCCCGCCAGGTGGCCATGTATGTTTCCCGCACGCTGACCAGCGATCCGCTCAAATCGATCGGCGAGGCTTTCGGCGGCCGCGACCACGGCACCGTGATCCACGCCTGCAAGCAGGTCGAGAACATGATGGAGCAGGACGCCAGCGTGAAACGCGGCGTCGATTACCTGATCAAGCAGCTCTCGAAAGAGCGGACTTAGCAGCCTGTCGGGCTTGCGCTTGACAGGCTGCTAGGCCCGATCGAAGACTTCGACGGGCATGACCTTGCTGTCCTCTTCAATTTCCTTGGCTTGGGCGTTGCGTTTGGCTTCGGCGGCTTCGAGGAAGGCGTCTTGGGCGCCGAGCGACGGGCGGCCTTTCTTGGGCGTCGGTTTCTGGTAGGCGCCGTTGGCGCGCAGCAGGCGGGCGTTGCGGCTGTCCTTCAGATACGTCTCCAGGATGTCGAGCAGGCGGGCGCGGTGGTCGGGGTCTTCGATCGGGAAGACGGCTTCGATCCGGCGGTAGAAGTTGCGCGGCATCCAGTCGGCGCTGCCGGCGAGGAGAACCGCTTGGGCGCCGCTGTTGTTCTCGAAATAAAAGATGCGGCTGTGCTCGAGGTAGCGCCCGAGGATGCTGCGCACGCGGATGTTTTCGCTGACGCCCTTGACATTCGGCACGAGGTTGCAGATGCCGCGCACGATGAGGTCGATCTTCACGCCGGCCTGCGAGGCGCGGTAGAGGTTGTCGATCGTCTCCTGGTCGACGAGGCTGTTGGTCTGCACGATGATGCGGGCGGGCTTGCCGGCCTTGGCGTTGCGCGTCTCCGTTCGGATGTGTTTCTGCATGTTGCTGTGCAGGGTGAAGGGAGCCACGAGCAGCTTCTTGAAGCTCGGCGTCAGGGAGAAGCCGGTGAGCGTGTTGAAGAGGCCGGCCACTTCGCTGGTGATGTCCGTGCGGCAGGTGAAGAAGCTGAGGTCGGTGTAGAGGCGGGCGGTCTTCGGGTTGTAGTTGCCCGTGCCGAGGTGGACGTAGCGGCGGAGGTTCTTGCCCTCGCGCCGCACGACCATGCAGGTCTTGCAGTGCGTCTTGAGCCCGACCAGCCCGTAAACCACGTGCACGCCGACATCTTCGAGCTGGCGCGCCCATTGGATGTTGTTCGCCTCGTCGAAGCGCGCCTTGATCTCGACCAGCACCGTGACTTGCTTGCCTTCGAGGGAGGCGTCCATCAGCGCCTGGATGATCGGCGAGTCGCCGGAGGTGCGGTAGAGGGTCTGCTTGATCGCGAAGACCTGCGGGTCGCGCGCCGCCTGGTGGAGGAAATCGATGAAAGGCTGGAAGCTGTCGTAAGGGTGGTGCAGTAATATGTCTTTCGCCGCGATCTGGTCGAAGATACGCTCGGGCGTCTCCAAGCCCTTCGGCACCAGAGGCGTGTGGTGGGGGAACTTCAGATCCGGACGTTCGATCAGGTCGTAGGCGCTCATCAGGCGGAAGAGGTTGAGCGGGCCCTCGATGGTGAAGACGTTTTCCGGCGACAGTTTGATCGCTTCGAGGAATTCCTGCATGAGTCCGGGGTCGGCGCCTTTGGCGATCTCGAGGCGCACGGCCGCGCCCTTGTGCATGTTCATCAGTTCCTCTTCGATTTTGCGGAGGAGGTTTTCCACTTCTTCCTCGTCGAAGTAGAGGTCGCTGTTGCGCGTGATGCGGAAGGGCACGGCGGAGGTCACCCGGTAGCCGGGGAAGAGGCGCTTGATGAAGCGTTGGACGATGTCGCTGAGGAAAATATAGACGTCCGGCTTGCCCCGCCGGGGGGCGCCGATCCTAATGATCCGCGGCAGGACGCGGGGGATGGGGATGATCGCCATGAGCTGCTCGATGATCCGGGTCTCGGGGTCGTCGATCGAGGCGAGGATGTAGAGGGCTTTGTTGGTGAGCTGCGGGAAGGGGTGCGCCGGGTCGATGGCGAGCGGCGTGAGCACGGGGAAGATCTGCTCCTCGAAGTACTTCTCCACCCACTTTTTTTCGTTGCGCGTCAGCTCGTCGTATCCGCAGAAAAAGACGTCGGACTCCTTCAGCCCGGGCACGATCTGCTGCTCCCAGCAATCGTATTGGTCGGCGACCAGGCGTTTGCTGATGCTCTGGATGCGGCGCAGCTGCTCCTTCGGGCCGAGACCGTCGGGGCCGCGTTCGATCGCGCCGGACTTGACCTGCTGTTGCAGGCCGGCGACGCGGATCTCGAAAAATTCGTCCAAATTCGAGCTGACGAAGGCGAGGAACTTCATGCGCTCCAGGAGCGGGTAATCGGGCGACTCGGCTTGTTCGAGTACGCGGCGGTTGAAGGCCAGCCAACTGAGTTCGCGGTTGAAATAGGGGAATCGTGCAGTGTTTGGGGGCGATCGTTTCAAACTCATAGGTAGGTGTGTCGAGGTCAAACTGAAGCGGATCAGACCCTTACGCAAGCCAGAGCCCGGATTGCGGTTCTTTTTTAACACTGGCGGCTCTATTTGCAGAATAAATCATAGAGGGTTGCATTCAGGGCGAAAATGGCTGAGCATAACGCTGCAACTCACCATCATACTATGAAACTATCACATATCATCACACTCTTCGTCGCCGCACTCTTCGTCGCCGGTTGCGCATCCAAAGAATCCGCATCGTCGCCAGAGGAAGCCGCGCCCGCCACGGGTTCGGCCGCTGCCGACGACGATGGCGCCCGCGCTAAGACCGCCTACGAAGGCTCGACCGGCGCCGGCCTCCTCATGGAGCGCTACAAGTCCGGCAACATCGAAGGCTACCGCAAATAAGCGCTTGATCGCGTTTTCCGGCGATCGAGCTTACCGCGCCGTTCCCTTCCCGGGGGACGGCGTTTTTTTTTTAAATCGGGGCGACAACGGAATTTACGGCTTCCGCCGAGGGGCAATAATTGCTAGCTAGAGACCATGGAAAACACGTCCCCCTCCTCCCGCCGCCAGTTCCTCAAGCTTTCCGGTCTGGCCGGAGCCGCCTCCATCCTGCCGGCCGGCCAGCTCGCCGGCCGGCCGGGCAAGCCCGCGTCCGGGCCGGCCAAGAACGTCATCTTCCTTGTCGCCGACGGGCTTGGCAACGGCACGGTCGGGCTCGCGCACCACTGGAAGCTCCGCAACGAGCAAGCGCCCCTCAATTGGATCCGGCTCTTCGGGCGCGACGACCTGCGGCGCGCCTATCAGGACACCGCCTCCGCCAGTTCGCCGGTCACCGACTCGGCCGCCGCCGCCAGCGCCTGGGGCTGCGGGCAACGGATCGACAACGGTTCCATCAATACGGCGGCCGACGGCCGGGCGCTTAAGCCGATCCTCAGCCACGCCAAAGAGGCGGGCAAAGCCACGGGGCTCGTCACGACCTGCCGGATCACGCACGCCACGCCGGCCGGGTTCGCCGCCAACGTCCCCCAGCGTGACCAAGAGGACGAAATCGCCCGCCAGTATCTGGAGCGCGGGATCGACGTGCTCCTCGGCGGCGGCGCGCGCCATTTCCGGCAGGCGCAAGAGGACGGCGGCGTCATCGACTACCTCCCGCGCTTCCAAGGCAAAGGCTACGAAGTGGTGGCCGACGCCGCCGGCCTCGCCGCCGCTTCGGGACGCTCGCCGCTGCTCGGCCTCTTTGCGAAAAGCCACATCCCCTACGCCATCGACCGGAAGCACGACCGTTCGCTGCAGAACGTGCCCGGATTGGGCGACATGTTCCGCGCGGCGCTCGCGCGGCTCGACGGGATGAAGGACGGATTCGTCCTACAAGTCGAGGGCGGCCGCGTCGATCACGCGGGGCACGCCAACGACCCCGCCGCCATCCTCCACGAGTTCCTCGAGTTCGACGCCTGCATCCCCATCGCGTTGGAGTACGTCGAGTCGCACCCCGACACCTTGCTCGTCGTCACGACCGACCACGGCACCGGCGGCTGCCAACTCAACGGAGCGGGAAAAGCCTACGCCGACAGCGGCCCCGCGCTCGAGCGGATCAACCAAATCAAATACAGTTTCGAGTGGCTGGAGGAGCGCTTCCGTGCGACCGGGCGGTTCAACCCGGTGCCGCTCAAAATGGCGCTCGGCATCGACGCGACAGCTGAACAGGCGGCTATAGTCCAGGCCGCACTCGACAACAAAGCGGAGTACTTGAGCGGCGCTTTGACCGGGGCCTTCGGGCCTCAGCTCGAGGAACTGACCGCCGTCGGCTGGACTTCCGGCAACCACAGCTCCGAGTGCGTCGAGCTCTTCGCCTTCGGCCCCGGTTCGCATGCCTTGCCCCCGTTCATCGAGAACTACGAACTGTTTGGTCTGATGACGGATGCGTTGGGGCTGAAGGTTTCATAGTGAAAGCCGAACGAAAAGCGCGCAGCCATAGACGGCCAGCAGTGCGGCGGCCACGAGTTTGGGCAGGCCGCGCAGCAGCACCACGCAGAGCGGGTGCACCCCGGCGACCGCAAATCATTTTCCGCAGCAGGGCTCGGCCTGCGGGCGGCGGCTCATCCAGATCGAGAAGAGCAGCAGGCCGATGAGCAGGACGCCGGCGCCGTGCTGCCAGACGCCCGGTTGAAGCGCTTCGTGGTGGTGCGCCCCTTCCGCAGCGAGTTCTCGGTCGAGCGCGGCGTTGAAGGCCCAGCCCGCCAGCCAGGAAATGACGAGCAGACTGAGCAGATAGACCGCGGTGGCGCGGCGCCCGAGCATCTTCCAGACCGTGGCGACCGTCGCCGTGTTCGTGGCCGGCCCGGTGATGAGGAAGACCAGCGCCGCCCCCGGCGAGAGTCCGGCCGCCAGCAGGGCGAAGGCCATCGGAATCGAGGCCGTCGCACAGACGTAGAGCGGCAGGCTGATCGCCGTGGCCAGGAGGAAAGCGAGCGGCCCCGTGCTCAGCGATCCGGTCAACAGGTCGTCCGGCATCAGCGTGGTGACGAGTCCCGCGAGCACCAGCCCGAGGATCAGCGCGTTGCCCAGATCCGCCGGCAGGGTGACGAAGCCGTAGCGCAGCGCTTCCTTCGGACTGCGTTTCGGGGCGGACTCCTTCGAGGCGCAGCAGCTTTCCGGTTCCTCGTTTTTCGGGTTCGGCGGGGCGAGCGGGCTCGAAGTGTTCGGCGTGAAAGTCATCGCCTTCGGCTGGTCGTGATTCTCTTGGGCATCTTGGCAGAACAGCTCGATCAAATAGCCCGACACGATCCCGCAGACGAAGGCCACCAAGACCCGCACCGCGGTGAAGATCCCACCGAGCAAGGCATAGGTGGCGAGGATGCTGTCCACCCCCGTCTGGGGCGTGGAGCTGAGGAAAGAGGCCGTCGCCCCGCGCGTCGCGCCGCTCTTGCGCAGCGAGGCCGCCACCGGGATGACCGAGCAGGAGCAGAGCGGCATCGGCACGCCCAGCACGCTGGCCTTGATCACGCCCCCGAGCCCCGGCTGGCCCAGCCAGCGCTCCACGAACTCCCGCCGGATCCACACATGCAGCGCCCCGGCCACCGCGAAGCCGAACAAAAGATAGGGCGCCATCTCGGCCACCAGAGCCCAGGTGTTCTGCGCGAATGCGGTCAGAAAGGGAAGCATGTCAGGCATACACCATCCGCGCGCACTGGTCGCAGAAACTGGGCTCGCCGGGGACGAGGGCGGCGCTGGAAACTTCGTTCGAGACGCGGAGGTGGCAGCCGCCGCATTTGTGGCCTTCGATCCGGGCGACGTAGGGGGGGCGCTTGCAGAGCTGTTTCACCCGGTCGAAGTGGCTGAGGAAGGTTTCGTCGGCCTGGCTGCGGGCGGCTTCGAGCGCCGCTTTGGCGTCGTCGATGGAGGCTTTCAAATTATCTTCCCGTTCGCCGATCAGCGCGATCTGCTGCTTCTGCTCGACGATGCGCGCTTGGATTTTGGCCTTTTCCGCCTCGAAGGCTTGGCGGGTCTCGTCGATCTCCAGCATGAGGCCGATCTCGCGCTCTTCGAGCTCGCCGATCTCTTTTTCGCTCTGCTCGATCTGGTGGGTGAGGGCGCGGTATTCGTCGTTCTTCTTGACCTCGAGCTGCTGGGTGCGGAAGCGGGCGACGGCGGCCTCCTTGCCCTTCACTTCGCTGTCGAGTTCGTGGCGCTCGACTTCCTTTTCTTTGAGGGCGTGCCCGGCGGCCTCGATGTTGGCCTCTTCGGCCTTGATCTGCGAGTCGATGGCGCTGCGCTCGCGAGGGATGCGGGCGAGCTCTTGCTCGATTTTCTGGAGCGCGATGTCGCGATCCTGGACGATTAGAAGTTTTTCGATTTGCGGGTCGGACATAAGTGAGGTATCTCTGCCCCGACTCAAAACAGGCTCTCTGACAGAGCAACATTAAAGCGACCATGAGCGACACTTCACTCCAAGACCAGATCGACGACGCCACCCTCGACTTCACGCTGGGCGACAGCGCCACCGCCATCGGGAAACTGTCCGCCCTCGCGGAAGCGGCGCCGGAATCCTTCGGCGTCTGGCACGCCCTGACCGAGATCCATTTCGCCGAGGGCGACTACGACGCCGCGCTGCAGGCCGGCGAGCGGGCGCTCGCGCTGGATCCGCAGGACATCCACATCAACACGAGCCTCTCCCGCATCTGGGTGGAGCGCGGCGACAAGGACAAGGCCGAGCATTTCGGCGCCCAAGCCCGCATGCTCGGCTGGAAGGACGAGCTGAAGTCGCCGCCGGAGAAGGATGAGTTTTAGCTCTCGGTCAGTGGCATTGACAGCCCCGAATCTTCGCCCCTAAATCTGCCCCCACATGGAAGACGTCACCTATACGCTAGAATTTGAAAAGCCGCTGCGCGAGCTGGAGAAACAGTTGATCACCCTGAACCGGGTGTCCCAAGAGTCGAAAGTCGATGTGAGCAGCGAGATCGAGACGATCGAAGCGAAGATCGAGAAGACGAAGAAGGAGATCTACTCCAATCTGACCGCCTGGCAGCGCGTCCAGCTCTCGCGGCACCCGAAGCGCCCGTATTCGCTCGATTACATCGCCCTGATTTTCACTGATTTCGAGGAGCTCCACGGCGACCGCCGCTTCCGCGAGGACGCGGCCATCGTGGGCGGCCCGGCCTTCCTCGACGGGGCGCCGGTCATGGTGCTCGGCCAGCAGAAAGGCCGCAACACGCGCGAGAATCTGAAGCGCAACTTCGGTTGCCCGCACCCGGAGGGCTACCGCAAGGCGATGCGCCTGATGGAGATGGCCGGGAAGTTCGGCATGCCGGTGGTGACGCTCGTCGACACGCCCGGCGCCTATCCCGGCATCGGCGCGGAGGAGCGCCACGTGGCGGAGGCCATCGCGGTCAACATCCGCGACATGAGCGCGCTCAAGGTGCCCATCGTCACGGTCGTGATCGGCGAGGGCGGCAGCGGCGGCGCGCTGGGCATCGCGGTCGGCGACCGCATCCTGATGCTGCAGAACGCGGTCTACTCGGTGATTTCGCCCGAGGGCTGCGCGTCGATCCTGTGGCG
>Ga0194138_10001403_pt1 | contig 11530 bp, 15 predicted proteins | sample TARM_MetaG_T2_14_FD_134022 | JGI IMG/M metagenome (GOLD analysis project Ga0194138, IMG submission 134022) | Freshwater microbial communities from Pennsylvania, USA, analyzing microbe dynamics in response to fracking - TARM_MetaG_T2_14 (version 2) | ecosystem: Environmental > Aquatic >...
AGAGTGCGGTTATCACACTCGCTAAAATCGTTTCGTAATACATTCTCACGCTCCTTTCTGTTTTTTTGCATAATAAAAGAGCCACTCAATGAGCAGCTCTTGTTTTCATTCTGTTTTCAGTTAGCGCGTAGTTTGGGTCTATTGTTTATTAAATAAGATCAACTTTTTTCCACGAATAACTACCATCAGCATTTAGCACACATAAGTACAATTCATCTCCGTTCGTTCCTTGTGCAATTCTTCTACGTAATCGACCTCTGTGAGTAGCACTCGGTGTCGGCAACACATCAATTGAACCAATAAAGAAACTTCCGTCACCATTTATATATCCAGTCCAATCCGTTAAACCGTTATTCATAACACCTAGACGTTTTTCCCTCGTACCTAATGCCGTTCGTCCGTCATATAATGTGACTTGAGAACCTTTTGGATTGTCAATAAATTTCCCAACACCAATATTAAATTCTGTATATTGTAATGTAGGATCAAGAGGTAAAATGACAGTTCCGTTATTATTTATACCTGTTATAAACTCGCAGTTTGACATGATTGGAACATACGATGTTGAGTCTACATAAATACAGTTTGTATTAAGTGTGTCTGAGTCGTAATCTCTACAACCCATAAAATTAATATGTTTAGAACCGTTAATCAGTTGAGCAAAACTCGATAACGATGTTCCTGTACCGTCTTTATTACCGAACACGCCAATAAAACCTGTGACCGTAACCTCTTTCGTGTTATCAAATGATAAATACGATTTAGTAACATGCTCAGCCGCCCCACCATGAAATGATATTCCGCTTGAATTTTTAAACATATAGCCATGTTCAGGCGAGTTCAAACTATCTGATGTTGTGTTTGTAAACGAACAATAAAGAGCTCGCTCTAAGTAATACCCAGATTTCGTTTGATTTCTCGCCCATGTATTCGTAAAGTTAATAGATGTATTTAACAACCCATCAAAATAAAAACCATACTCACCCTGCCATGTGTGAACATTATCTAAATAAGTAACTAAAACACCATGACCCTTTACACCTACACCGTAAATATGTCCGAATACAATCTCTACATTTTTAATTGTATTGTGACGGGATTGTCCACCTGTTAATCCGTTTAAGTGTATTCCTGCAATTGTGTCAGAGGTTATCGAAGTCATTAAAATAGTGATATCTTCAATATTAACGTTATAAACATCGTTTCTTATTCCTGTTTTTACAATGTTTCCAAACTCTAAGATGTTTGCCCTTTCTTGACCTTGTTCAAATTCATATAAAGATTTTGACCCCTTAATTTTTATAGGTTTATCAATAATAAACGTTTGAGTCATTCTATATTTTACAGGAGGTGTCGGGAAATACAGCGTTCCTCCTGGAGCACAAATACTATAAGCCTCTAGTATTTTTTGTGTTTCGTCTGTACCATCACCCTTAACTCCGTGTTCCATAACATTGACCCAAAACTTTTTCGCCTTTTGTGCCAACTGTGCGGTAACTTCTGCATCTTTATCGTCCATTTTACCTAGTCGATCGTTCAGTGTTGGTTCTGTTCCCCGTGCCATCTCAACTTCCATATTGGCGTTTCCATTAGCCGAAGCATCATCATACGTCTTCTTGATACTGTCGTGTATCGCATCCCTTATATCCGCACCGTATACCGCGCTCTTAATCTGGTTTAATTCATTTTGTATGCTCATTTACTTACCACTCCTTTTCTTATCTACCAACTGCCATAACTCGTCTTCTGTCGGCTGGCTGATGAAATCGCTACTAAAGAAGCGATGCGTTTCTGTCTCGACTAAACTGGTATCGTCACCCGTCAGTCTGACTTCGACAACGATACTCTGGTTGCGTTTATCGACGGTGTACTTCGTTATCTCTTCCTTATTCAGTACAACGTCTTCCTTCACTGTTCTATCTACTGTGATGAGCTTTTCTGTCTGTCGTATCATACTGCTCCACCTTCTAACGTTTCAATTCGGCTAACTAACTCATTAATCGCCAAAACAAGCGTTGTTTTCTCCACCGTGGTTAATAGAGTTGTGTCGCCTGCATCAGTCACGACTTTATCCAGCGCCACTTTATCCGTTGACGCCATCAGCCCGTCTGTGGTTTCTGTAGCCACGCTGTATACTTCCAGCGTGTTCAGCTTTGCTTTATCCGCTGCAGCCATTAATCCATCAGATAATTCTGTAGCAACTTCATAACTTTCCAGACCGTCAAGTTTCGTCTTGTCAATGCTGCTCATTAATCCGTCCGATGTCTGCGTGGCTAACCCGATACTATTAATATCGCCTTCCAGCGTTGTCAATTTTTGGTCAATGTCATTCAATGCCAAGCTGATGCCAGTATCGTCGTTATATTCAAGCGCTGTTTTGAGTTGAGTGACTGACGCCTGCGCGTCATCGAGCGACTGAGAGAGTTTGATGTTTTCTGCGCCTAAACTGGTCACGCGTTCTTCCAGCAGTTGAACGTTCATCATCTGTCTGTTCGCTTGTGCTTGATAATCCGATAGCGTCTTGTATTTCTCGCCTATCTGCAACTTCGATAACTCTGGGTTATAAATGTCAATCGTTTTCCCGATGACCTGTAAAGGTTCAGAAATAGCTAATACTGGGTTTTCAATCGGATACCAGTTATCCACTTCAAACTCTTCAAAGCGTGTGTCGATCAAGCTTAAATTGACTGGTGTGACCTCATAGCTGACCCGCGCCGCCCGCTGGTTCAATAAGAAGTCTTCCCCACGTGTTTTCAGAATGGATGCCGTATTCACATCATCCCACGTTACATTGCCCTCGATAATGCCGAACTCTGCAATCAAAGCGGTGTCGTCCAGATAGTCCACACCACCGTTGACTGATTCAATCGTCAGTCGCGGTTCAGAGACGCTTGTTTCCCCTTCTGGTGCTTCCAGTCGTGAGCCTAAAGGAACAAGCCGAGTAATCACATCCGTCGGGTCGATTTCTTTCTGCATATCCTTTAAGTTGGTACGTAGCTGTATCGGCGTATTCTTGACTTCTCCGACCGTTTCCAGATAGTCGATATAACTGACCCCGTCCGCTTCTCGAAGGCGTATATGCCCGCCTAAGCGGTCTGTCAGCTTATCTTTGATTGCGTCAAAGGTTTTTTCGTAGCCTAAGAACCTGTAAATGTTATCTGTTGACGTCGTGACCGTCACATTGCCTACTTCAAAACGCTTGTACGGCTCAACTTGTTGGTTATGTCGATTAATAATGACTTGTAAGAAGTCTTTAACTGTCATGTTGTTATATTCGCCATGTCGCTGAGTTGAGTCTTGCAAGTAAGCTAATTTCGATTCACATTGAAACTTAATAGAAAACAGCCCGTCAGATGTCATTGTCTGAACAGGCTGTAATACTCTGCCGCTAAATATTTCTTTATTGCGTTTAACGTCTAAGACTTCGATCAATGTTCTTAACGGTCTAAGGTTGTTCCACGCCGGATTGTCTGGGTTAATAGAAAACTCAAAGCTTGAAACGCCTTCGCTCACAAGGTCAAGCTTCCCGCTCGATACCTTGTGACCGTCTGCATATGGCGTGTGAATGACCGTGCCTTGTGTGTCGTCTGCGCCGTCATAAATGGTAATCTGATGCATTAAATCATCTCCTTGCGGAAAGTGAATTTAATCGTACCGTTACCGGTGATGGTCAGCGTGTTCTCTCCGGTTTGCAGGCGTAAACTTCGATTTGTATTCGTGCCTGCCGGGAAGGTGAACAACTGATTGCCGGATTGTATCGCCATCTCACTACTTGCCGTTACTTCAGGAGATACGCTTGGCGTACCCGGATTGATTAACTCAATTGTTTCTGACCCATCAATGTTAAATTCAACCGGCTGCAAGGTGTCTAATTCAAAGTTGAACGAATCCCACAAGATATCGCCTTCCGGTTGTTCAGATATCTTGAATGGATAACAATCAAACTCAACTGTAATATCCAGTTTCATTTCTTCCCAATTATCTGTAGTCGATACACTCACGCATTTGCCCCGGTAATAATAATCAGGTGCGTGTGTATCAGTTAGTATGCCAATTTGTCCACGCATGAGTTTGTTCTCTAGCGTTGTCTGTGAGTATTTCCGTCTGTCATAATCACGCATCGGCACAACGAATGTATACGTCAGCGGTCTGTTTTCGAATAATCGTTCCCCTAGAATGGCAGAGAAGTCATACGACCCATGCGCAAATGGCACAGATTCCTTCTTCTCTTTTTCGTCTGGTGTGGGGGCAGAGCGTCCAGTCAAGCGCATCCCGTATTCCCGTGTATCGAACCCATTAAAAACGATGCCTTCCTTTAGCATTATCTGCCCCACCTTTCTATGATCTGTGTTTTGTTGCCGCCGGCTTTGTCATACTTCGAGTAGGTCGCTCCCACGAGTTCCCCGGAATCAAGCATGATGACCTGCTGACGGTTCAAGAGTTGCTCCATCATGTTCCCTTGACTGCTGTTTTCTCGGTTCAGTTCATGCGACACTTTGGTGTTTAGTCCAACGTTTGAATCCATATCAAGCATCCCACGCATCGCTTTATTGACTTCCCCTTCGCCACTGCGGATACCTTTGGCGATTTGTTCGCCGATACCGTTATGCTCAATGCCAGCCATTGGAGACGATTTATCTTTCGGCGGACTGAACGGTAACAAATCACGCGCTTTCCCTAATACGCCAGAAACTGAATCCTTGACTTTTGAGAGCGAACCTGTGATGCCACTCGCGATATTCCCGATGATTTTACTGCCGGCTGATTTGAATTTGCTAAAGAAACCAGTGACCGCATTGTACGCGCGCTGTATGCCGTTTTTAACGCTCGATACGACATTGTTAAGTGAGTTAGACACAACAGACTTCAAGGTGTTAAAAATGCGAGAGAAGATGTTTTTGATAATGTTTAGTCCGTTAACAAAATTATTCTTCATGCGCAAGATTAAATTAATGGCAACGCTCACCATGCTTGAAATTGTATTCGTGACAAACGAACGTATAGCGCCAAATATATTAGTCGCTGTGCTACGTATCGAATTGAAGATGTTTTTCGCGCCTTGCCAGAGTGATTGAAAAATATTCACCGCCCCTTGCCATAAGGACGTTGCTATATTAATCACGCCATTTTTCATATTCTGGACGATGTTTCTGACCCCGGTATCAAAGGAAGTAAAAATATTCACTGCTCCCTGCCATAACGAGGCAAAGATATTAATCACACCGTTTTTAAATCCCTGTGCGATTCCTCTGACTTTTGAATCAAATGCCCAAAACTTTTCAACGACCCAATTAATGAAATTACCTACCGCGCCGATGACTGCGGCAGCGATATTCTGGAATGTCGTTTGTAGCCAATTGTGAAGTTGTGAGGCTTTTTCCTTGACCGTATCCCAGTTTTTCCAAAGCGCTACACCAATAGCGATTAATGCACCAATGGCTGCGGCTGCTGCGACGACTGGCCAACTGATTGCGGCAATAGCCGGCACTAATACAGTTGCGGCTGCTTTCAAACCAATAAGGATGGTCGACGCGGATTTGAATACTGCGATAATACTTACCATGATTTTCCAACCGGCTAACGCCACTGTTATGGCTTTAAACGCCACGACTGCCCCTAAAATACCCACGACCAATGGTGACCATTTATCTAGGAATTCAGAAACATCGTCAATGACTTTTCTTAAATCAATGTTCAAAATAGCTTGCGCCACGTTTCCTGCGGCGGTCTGTATACGCGCCCACATAGCCGATTCACCGACACTTCTCATGCCGTCCAAGATGTCTTTGAATACCTGTATTGCGGATTGAACCAATGTTGAATTAACGAACGTATCAAACGCATTGCGCGCATTGTCGAATATTTCGCCCGCTTTTGTGAAGGCTTGTTCGACTTTCTCTTGTATCAACGGCATGTATTCCACAAACTTATCAGCTAGATTTTGAACGACTGGTGCGAGTTTCTCGCCAATATCGATCATAAGCGTGGATAGGTTCGCTTTGATTTTCTCAAATGAGCGGCCTAATCCTTGTTCCATCGTGTCAAACGCTTCGTCTGTCGCGCCTGCACTTCCGCTCATTTCATTCAGATTCTCGGAGAAGGACTCTGTGCCTTTGCCTGTTAAAGCAAGAACAGCATTTCCGGCTTCCACGCTACCAAACAGATCGTTAACCCCTACGCCGGTATCTTGTGCATATCCTTCCATTAGCTGCAACGCTTCTTGTACATTGCCGCCTTCACTCGTAAACTTCTTGAATGACTTCCCTGATATTTCTTTGAACGTGTCTGACGCTGCGCCACCTTCTTTAGACAACTCCACAAATGCTTGTCTTAATTGCGTTGTAGCCACTGAGGTTGGTGTGCCTGCAGCCGTCATGGTTGCTAGTGCTGCGGTGACATCGCCAAATTCAACGCCTAAACTGGATGCTGTAGGGATGACTTGGAATAGACTGCTACTCAATTCTTCAAAGTTTGTCTTCCCTTTTTTAACAGCTGTAAACATCAAGTCGGATGCTTCGCCTGCACCGATGACATCATCGCCGTATGCGTTAACGACAGATGATATACCATCAACTGCGGTGTTTAGATCAGTCACGCCACCGACAGCCGCTTTCTGTGCCGTTTCTAGGAAGTTGAACACATTATCCTTCGGAACACCGGCTGAAATCGCGCTATACAAAGCGGGTACGGCTTCATCCGGTAATACGCCAAACTCTTTGGCAAAGTCTTTCACTTGCCCTGTCATTTCGCCCATGGCATCGCCGGACATTCCCGGTAATAGCGTAAAGACTTCGTTCATCTGTCCTTCAAAGGCGGTGAAATCTTTGATACCTTTGACTGCCATACCGCCGATAGCTGCACCGGCTGCGGCTGACCCAACGGCTGCCACCTTAGCGATTTTACCCATTGCACCGCCGAACGTTTTCTTCAACCCGCTCATGCGACTATCTGCATCGTTCAGACCTTTCATGGCGTCTTTAACATCTGCGGATAGCTTGATACTGAGATTTGCTACTTCACTCATTTATGACCTCCTTTCTTACCACCAAAGACCGTGACCATCTTGTCGAGTTGAGCGTCAAATTGCTCGTCCGTCAAGACTTTACGTTCTCGTGGCATGAAGTCCTCTGCTTTCCATACTTTCGATTTCTTGCTGCGCATCGGTACGAAATTGGCAATCGTGGATTGAAGTTCTGCCGTCAGTCTTCGCTGTAACTTGAATTCATCCTGCAGCTGTTCCGTTCGTGCCTGCACATATGTAATGAATTCGCGTTTCTCCATCTTCCAAAACTCGTCCGGCTTCAATCCTAATTTGTACGCCGTTTTTTCCCATTCATGCGCGATTAATAAAAAGGAGCGAGGCACAGAGTCCTCGCTTAGTCGTTTCCCTCGTCATCTTCTTCATCCGTTGGTAGATACGTGTTGATGGATTTCGAATAGATGTCGATTAAGTTATTAAATAATTCTTTACGGTTGCCGCCTTGCTCAGAAAAGTCCGAATAGATACGGATAGCGCGTTGCTGTGTGATGCCTTTGTCTTTCCAGTACAAGCCGGCACGTAACAGGTTAACGATGGTCGTCATACCGAATGTGCTTTCATCAGCAATCCCGGCCACGCCTTTCCCTGTCCATTCTTCTAATTTCATCAATGATTCAATCGTGAATCGTGCCTGATATGTCTTTTCTCCTACTTCAAAACCGTATACGTTCATGTACGCTCGCTCCTTTTAATTAGTTAGTATTTATTACGGTGTTACAGGTACATTGCCGATTGTGACTTTGCCAGACACTTTGATTGATGCGCTGAATGATTCCTTGTCTTCAAACGGCAGGTCTACTGCGAATGATGTGAAGAACCCGTTGAACTCAGCTGTCTTGCCGCTTGCTGTGGTAATCACGAATGGAATGACTTCCCCTGCGTCGATTAATGCCTTGATGCCTTCGTCACCTGTGAAGTTGCCCTCGATATCGATTGAACCGCCGTCAATCATGCCCGGTACGAATTCACGGTAGTTGTCTGCTGAATCGTGTGAGGATACGTCAATCTCGTCTGTTGAAATATCCGGAAATCCTAAACTCGTTAAGTTAGCGATCTTTGTTAGTACACCTGCGATTGTTGCCTCTAGTGTTGCTCCCTTTGCCCATTTACCCATTTAATAAATCTCTCCTTTTTCATTCGTAGTGTTGAACGATAAAATCCAGCCCGACAGAAAAGCGATTCACGCCATCGTCAAAGCCGTCTATTTCGTTCTCTGTGCGTATATTCGATATGGTGTTGCTCTGATATTCATCTAACGCGTAAAGCTTCTCTGCGAGCTGTTTCGCCTGCTGATAGCCACTAGCGTAAATGTTCGCTTGAATACGTGATTCATTACCCGCATCTCTGCCTTCGTGCGTATATCGACGCGGTGCGCTGATTTTAGCAATGGCGATATGTGGTAATGATGTACCCTGCGGGATCACGCCGAATGCGACTTGCGACTGGTGCAGCTCACTCTTTGCCAAAATCTGATTTCTTACTTCGACTTCCACTAACATTTAACGCTTCACCGCCTTTTTGATTGCATCGGCAACGTCTTTTTTTACTTTTTCTTTGTTCTCGTCATAGCCGTTACGCATATAGCCTGGCGTACGTGACACGCGTTCGACTTTCGCCGCATACTCGACGTTTGTCCCGATAATCGCCTGCATATCTCCGGCTGACAGTTTGCTGTCGCTCGCTTTGGATTCGCCAACGGTCTTATACCCTCTCGGCTGGCTACCGTCCACAGCGTAGGTCTGCGAGGCTCTTAACCGTCCTGTGACAACTGACCCTTCAAGGTTTCTGACCACAGCACCATGTATACGTATCGCCCCGGTCGTTAACCCTTTGACGGCTGCATCTTCGATGTCTTTGTTTATGTCGTCGATAAAACTTGTGAGCTTGATGTTAAACGCCATCGCGAATCAGCTCCATATCCACCTGTATCAGCCGGTCAAAGTTCAGCACGTTGTTAATGTTGATGATGTCGAACGATTCCCCGCGGTAGACGATACGATCTGAATAGCTTAATATCGTTGGCTTGCAGTACATCCGATGTGTCGAGACGTGCGTGGTGCTTTGCCCTGCATATCGTTCATCGCCGCTTAACTGTCTAATGCGCCCTTGAATGGTTTCGTTATACTGATAACTCGTACCGGTCGGACTGCCCCAATCGTCATACCCTTCTACCTGCACATGAATATCAATCGGCTCGAAGTATTCTTCTAAGTTTCCAATCATTCGCTCACCTCGGCATTTCTAGATAGACATTGCGATAACTGGCTAACTGCTTAGAGAACGCCGATTCCCAACTTGCCACGCCGTCATTACTGGAATAGCTAGCTGAGTAATCGCCTAAGCCCTCACTGGTTAACCGGCTAGGGTTCTTCTTATTGAACAAGTCAATCGCATCGGCTAAGTCAATCACGCCCTGTGGAATAGCTAACGGATACACCATGAACGCCTTGCTTGTATCTGCTAACGCTTCTACCGTCAGACCGTCGCTGATAGCCGTTATTTTATGCACACCAGACAACGTTGGATGGTTATGCAGGTAAACATACTGACCGACTTCAAAATCGGCTGTATCGCACTGTATGACGTTCTGCTGTACACCTGACGCCTCAACAGGGTTACCTGTGAAGTAATAGTTATTGATTTCTCTCAAAACGGGTTCGATCATGTCGTACCTCCTTCAAATAAAAAAGGGAGGACTATGCCTCCCCCAATTTATCGAGTAGTTGCTGTTTGGTGTCGCGCTCGTGGTAATCCACATTGAGCGCGTCCAATTTAGCTTTTAATTCTTTCTTGGTGTAATCGTCTTTATCCAACTCTTCCGCCTCTTCAAAGACCTCAAACACGTCGGATTGACGGTACAGGCTCTCGGTGCTATCCTGCAACGTCTCAGCGATTACGCCAGTTTTAATGTGTCTGAATTTCATCTAATCAGTCCTTAAATAGGTGCGACAGGTGCGACGTTTAGGTGTGTGTAAATAGCATTTGCTTTGTTAGCCAATACGAATGCGTCAAAGTACACGCGACCTTCAACCAATGAGCCTGAGATACCCGGTGCATCTTCATGCACTTTGTATTCAGCCAGTTTGATTGGTGCTGGTGTAGCGACTGGATGTGCCACCATGAAGCCGAAGTTTGCAGTGCCGAAACGTGTAGCCGGTACGCGGATAACTTCCATGCCGTCAACCAATGCAATGACACCACGGTTACGTGCTTCTTGTCCGATTTCAGTGTCTAAGACAACTTCATTTGATTTCTTCAACAGTGAGTAAACAGCCGGAGTGACCACTAAGCGTCTACCGTCTTGTGGGATCTCAGCATCATCAAGCGCTGCCGTGGCTGTCAGGATGTTGTCGTAGATGTTAGCATCAGACAAGACCTCTGATTTCGTATTCCCGGCACTTGCTGCCATCTTGTCGAAACGGTACTTATCAATCATAGGTACGACTTGTTCACGGATTTGGCGTTGTAATGCGTCAGCAGCTTGTAAAGCGCCTTTACTCTCGTCAGAATCCATTTTGTCGATAGCGAACGTGAATGACTTGTCTTGTGTCATTAACAGTTCTTGGGTAGTTGCGTTCAGGTCTTGAACTGCACCATAACGGCTTGTGCCTGTACGTGAGTAGTCGTTCATTGTTGCCGTGGATACGTTGTAAACTTTAACCGACTTGCCGCCTTCGAAGTCATATGCTTGGTTGACTAATGCGTTGGACTTCGCCACCTCTTTGAATTTCTCATCTACTAAGTTCTGTAAGTCATATTTGACTGCGTAATCAATTGCCATTTATAAATCTCTCCTTTTGTGGTTATCCATTGAACACTTGCTCAAATGGATTTAGTTTAGTTGGATTCTTCTTTTGTTCGTCTTTGTTCGTGCTGTCTTCCGTTGTACCGATGAACAAGCCAGAGCGTTCTTCTTTAATCTTGTTGACTAATGAATCCGCGTCTTTGATTTGTCCATCGTTCAGCTCCACATCAGCGATGTATTTTTCAAGCAGGAGATCCACACTGTCTTTGTGTGCGTTGTTTGTCATTAACAATTTCTCTAGCTCTGATTTCTTCGTGATGTTTGATACTTTGGCTTGGTACTCTTCTTCCTTAGCAGCCGCCTCAGACTTTACTGTCTCTAGCTGTGCTTTCCATTCGTCAATGTTCCCCACGTCACTAGACAACTTCTCAATGGTTGAGTTCTTTTCTTCGAGTTGACCCTTAGCAAGTTTCAGCTCTTCGTTTAGCTCGTTGAACTTATCCTTACCGATTGCATTCTTAGGGAATACATCCTTCTTAAACGTCTCAACTGCCTCTTCGAGTTTGTCCTCTGATACGTACTGCTTTAGATATTCTGTTAACCATTCCATTACGTTATCCTCCTTGACGTTTATAGAGTGTCACTCTAATTGGATTTGAGTAGTTTATTGACTTGCTCGGGTCAAGTTTGGTGCATAAAAATAGCCGATACTCAGTGAGCGTCGGCTTGGTTTATTTATTTAGTTA
>Ga0194138_10001408_pt1 | contig 11518 bp, 14 predicted proteins | sample TARM_MetaG_T2_14_FD_134022 | JGI IMG/M metagenome (GOLD analysis project Ga0194138, IMG submission 134022) | Freshwater microbial communities from Pennsylvania, USA, analyzing microbe dynamics in response to fracking - TARM_MetaG_T2_14 (version 2) | ecosystem: Environmental > Aquatic >...
CGCGAACTGCTGGATGGCCACAAGCTGGTCAAGCTGGAAGTGCTGGCCGACCAGAAAACCCTGTTCCCCAACGTGGTGGAAACCCTGAAGGCCGCCGAGGTGCTGATCCGGGACGGCTTCGACGTGATGGTCTACACCAGCGACGACCCGATCATCGCCCGCGAACTGGCCGCCATGGGCTGCGTCGCGGTCATGCCGCTGGCCGGCCTGATCGGCTCCGGCATGGGCATCTGCAACCCCTGGAACCTGCGCATCATTCTTGAGGAAGCCACCGTACCGGTACTGGTCGACGCCGGCGTCGGCACCGCCTCGGATGCCACCATCGCCATGGAACTGGGCTGCGCCGGAGTACTGATGAACACCGCCATTGCACACGCCAAACAGCCGGTGCTGATGGCCGAAGCGATGAAGCACGCGATCCTCGCCGGCCGCGCCGCCTACCTGGCCGGGCGCATGCCGCGCAAACTCTACGCCAGCGCGTCATCCCCGATTGACGGCACCTTTTTCTGAGAAATCCGATGTCTGACAGCCTCACCGACAAGCCAGAGAGCGACAGCCCCGTCGCCGCCGAACACCGCCGCAGCATCAAGAGCTTTGTGATGCGCGCCGGGCGCATGACCGAAGCCCAGCAGCGCGGTATCGAGCAGGGCTGGCCGCAATTTGGCCTGAGCCTTGAACAGGGCCGGCTGGATCTGGATCAGCTGTTTGGCCGCAGCGCCCCGCGCAGCCTGGAAATCGGCTTCGGCATGGGCCAGTCACTGCTGGAAATGGCGGAAAAGGCCCCGGAGCAGGACTTTATCGGCATCGAAGTGCACCGCCCCGGCGTCGGCTCGCTGCTCAACGGCGTGCTCAAGGCCGGCATCAGCAACCTGCGGGTGTATGACTGCGACGCCATCGAGGTGCTGGACAAGGCCATCCCGGATGCCAGCCTGGATCGCCTGATGCTGTTTTTCCCCGATCCCTGGCACAAGAAAAAGCACCACAAGCGGCGCATCGTGCAGCCGGCCTTTGCCGACAAGGTCCGGCAGAAGCTCAAGATCGGCGGCATCTTCCACATGGCCACCGACTGGCAGGCCTATGCCGAGCACATGCTCGAGGTGATGAACGCCGCCCCCGGTTACCGCAACCTGTCCGCCGACGGCAGCTGGGTACCGCGCCCCGAAGAACGCCCGATGACCAAGTTCGAACGCCGTGGCGAACGGCTCGGGCATGGGGTGTGGGATCTCAAGTTCGAGCGGATCGACTGAACATGGGCCTGCTGTTGACCCTGCGCCCGCCGTTTCTGCTGCTGGCGCTGGTCACAGTGGCACTGGCTGCCGCACTGACCCCGCCGGAGCAACTGGCGGGCAGCGGCTGGCTGCTGGTGCTGCTGGGTGCGGTTGCCGCGCATGGCGCGGTGAATGTGCTGAATGAATACGCCGACTTTCGCAGCGGGCTGGATCTGCATACCCGGCGCACGCCCTTCAGTGGCGGCAGCGGCTACCTGCCGGCGCACCCGCAGTCGGCCCCGGCGGCGCTGTGGCTGGGACTTTGCCTGCTGTTGCTAACGGTGCTGATTGGCCTGTGGCTGAGCTGGAAAACCGGCCCCGGCCTGTTGCCGATCGGGCTTGCCGGGATACTGCTGGTGGCCTGCTATACGCCCTGGATCACCCGTAACCGCTGGCTCAGCCTGATTGCCCCGGGCACTGGCTTTGGTCTGCTGATGCTGCTCGGCAGCCAGCGGGTACTGGCTGGCGAATACACGGCGGGCGGGCTGGCCGCCGGGTTGGTGCTGTGGGCGCTGATCAACAACCTGCTGCTGCTCAACCAGTTCCCCGACCGCGACGCCGACCGCCGGGTTGGCCGCGACAATCTGGTGCTGCGCTACGGCACTGAACTGGCGCGCTGCGTCTACGCCGCCAACTGGCTGCTGGCCCTTGCAACCCTGCTGCTGTCGGTCAGCTGTGGCTGGCTGCCGGTCGCCAGCCTGCTGGCCACCCCGGCCTTTCTACTCGGCCTGCACAGCCTCTGGCACAGCCGCGCCACCGGCAACCTGCTCAGCGCGCTGCGCAGTAACGTACTGCAAAGCCTGCTGGTTCCGGCGTTGATGGCGGCTGGGCTGTGGTGGCTGGGCTAGGGCGGGGGCGACGGAGTGTTGTCCACGGCCAAAAAAGGCCGGCTGATGAAACTGACAAGGTTTCCGCATTCGGGGCCAGGCTAAGCCAAACCTGGCCCCGAATTTCTCAGATTACCCGTTTGATAGCGATGTAATTGCCCTCGGTTTGCAGTGTAACGGTAACGGGCTTATTGCTGCGATTGCGCCAGAACCAGCCGTGATGGCCGTCGAAGGCTGCTTCCAGTACACCCTTATCTTCGGGTGTGGCGCGTCCCTTGCCATAACCATGGTAGAACTCACGGGGCGCATTGTAGGGATCGCCATGGGTATCGTAGTTGACCACGCCGCCATTGGCTGTCCAGAAGTAAGCCACCTGGGTTCCCTTGAGCATCTCCACCTTGATTTCAGCGCCCTGACCTGGGGCCAGGGAAAAGCTCATTTCATGCTTCTGCCGTTGCGTGTCAGGCTCTACTACCTCAATCACTGCCGGTTGGTTAACCTCAACAGTCTCTGGCGCAATCTCCACTGCAGCAGGTGTGACAGGCGCAGCGGCATCCGCAGCGGCTTCTTCGGCCAGTTGCAGCTTGACTTCGGCCATCTGGGTCAAGCCCAGCATACGACCGGCTCCGGTGGGGTCGATTGCGTATTCCGCCGGCATGACTACGGTCACCAGTAGCACGCCGGCGGCGATCAGCGCCAGTAGGGTTGAGCGCAGCAGCTGGCGGCTGGTCGGTAATTCGCTCTGGGTTGGAAGTTGGCTATTGAACATATTGAGAATTCCTTACTGAGAGACGATCAGGCCGGTGAGCTGGTAACCCATCAACAGGAAACCGGCGCTCATCATGGCAACGTTGGAGGTATAGGCATGGCGCCAGAAACTGGCGGTGCGTCGCCAGTAGCCCATGACAATCAGAATGGCACTCAAGGCTAGCAGCTGGCCGATTTCAACGCCGACGTTAAAGGCGATCAGATTGGGAATCAGGCCATCGGGCGAGATTTCGTATTCCTGAATCTTGGTAGCCAGGCCGAATCCATGCAGAAGGCCGAAAATCAGCGTAGCGCCTTTGGTATTGGGCTGATAACCAAGCCAGCGCTGAAATGCGCCCAGGTTATCCAGGGCCTTGTATACCACCGAGAAACCAATGATGGCGTCGATCACATAGGCGCTGATGCTGACTTCCGCCAGCACGCCAAACAGCAGCGTTACGGTGTGACCCATGGCAAACAGGGTGACGTAGAGAGCCACGTCTTTCAGACGGTAGAGAAAGAATATCACCCCGAAGAGAAACAACAGATGGTCGTAGCCGGTGATCATGTGCTTGGCGCCCATGTAGATGAACGGCAGTACCATCACCCCGGAGCTTTCCTGGATAAAGCCCTTGTCGCCCTCGGCAACAGCGTGGGCCAATGCATCAGGCATGCCGAGAAACAGCAATGCCGCAAATAGCAGTAGTAGAAACCAGCGCGTCGGGCGCAGAGCAGATGCGCCCATTGCACCCAAAGATAGCGAATGCATGGTTGAGTCCTGAATTTAAGGGAACTTGGGCCGCACGGCGGCCAGCATCAGAGAATGACGCTTGTCCGTGGTGGCCGCTCAATCAGAAACAGCGGACCCGGAGGAAAGAAATAGTGAAGCGCTTCCATCGGCATTCGGCCTTCTGACAGGGCGTCAAGGCTGAGCAGGCTACTCAGGTGCGGCGTTTCATGCAGATGGTCGGCGGTTAGCGAGGAATGGAAGTGATCGGTACAGGCGGCACAGACATAGGCGTGGTGCGCATGGGAATGCGCAGGGTCTTTGTCGGCCTGGACGGACTGAGAGGCCCCTGTAAACAGCGCAGAGGTATGCCCGGACCAGGCCATCAGCATGGCCAGAGCTAGGGCAAAAACAACTTTGGCACTGATGGGTTTACTGAGCATGATCTGGCTCGGTTGGGGCTTGAATAGCGAGTATTACCGCAAGGGTCGCAGGTTTGCCATATCCCCCCCCAGGGGATAGCATGCGAGAGTAATTCATCGATGCATGAGACTCAAGGCATGAGCGAGCAAACACACGCCCATCAGCACCAAAGTCATGGCGACATCATCAAAAGATTGAAGCGGGCCGAGGGCCATTTGCGCAGCGTCGTCGGCATGATTGAGCGCGGTCGTCCTTGTGTTGACCTAGCCCAGCAGCTGCATGCGGTGGAAAAAGCGGTCTGTCAGGCCAAGCGTACCCTGATTCAGGATCATATTGACCACTGCCTTGATCATGCCGTGACAGCGGCCAGCGAGCGTGGCGATAACACTGCGCTGGACGACTTCAAGCTGATCACCAAGTATCTCTGAGCGAATGCCCTCAACCCTGCGGAGCCTTTCATGACCTGGATTTTCACCAAGTATCTGATCACAGCTCTGGTCGTGATTCTGGTGTCCGAAGCCGCCAAGTACAGTGATCGTCTTGGCGGTCTGATTGCCGCTTTGCCGTTGGTCATGGTGCTGACGCTGATCTGGTTGTACGTTGAACAGCAGCCGGAGCAGAAAATTGCCAACCATGCCTGGTATACCTTCTGGTATGTCATTCCCACGCTACCCGCTCTGCTGGTCTTTCCGGTTCTGTTGTCGCGGGTCGGCTTCTGGCTGGGCATGGCGGGTTATTTACTGCTGACCAGTTTCTGCTTTGTGTTGTTTGCCCTGCTGGTCCGGCGGTTTGGTATTCAGTTGTGGTAATCAGACTTTTTCCTGCCAGCCAGACACGATTGGATGCGCTATGATGCATGCCACCGCAGGAGAGAGGGCTCTGCCCCGCCGAAGGCGCAAACTCCCATAAACGCTCAGGCACAGTTACTGCGGACATCTTTAACGCCGTCTGGAGAGAGGCTGCACAGCAGCCCACCGAAGGGGCAAGCAGGGCTTATGCCCCGTAAACTCTCAGGTATCAAGGACAGGGGGAGAGGCCACAGAAACGCAGGAGAACTGTGTGCTGACCTCTGTCTATATGATTGCCATAACCGCCGAAGCCATGTCCGGAGCACTTGCTGCCGGGCGTCGAAATATGGATCTGTTCGGTGTCGTCGTGATTGCCTTCTTTACCGCTCTGGGTGGTGGCACGGTACGGGATATCCTGCTGGGCAACTTCCCGGTAACCTGGACCCAGCATCCGCAATATATCTACATGACCATTACCGGCGGTCTGGTGACCATAGTGATCGCGCGTTTCATGCGCCGCCTGCATCAGTTGTTTCTGGTGCTGGATGCCATTGGTCTGGTGGCCTTTACCGTGATTGGCTGCAATGTGGCCCTCGGGCTGGGCTACGACACCGTAGTGGTCGTCATGGCGGGAATAACGACCGGTATTTTCGGTGGCATTATTCGCGACCTGCTGTGCAACCGGACTCCCCAGGTGCTGCGCCATGAACTCTATGCCAGCGTCTCCCTGGTAGTCGCTTTGCTCTATCTCGAGCTGCTGGACCGGGGTGCCAGCGAAAATATCACGCTGCTGGCGGCCTTCAGTGTCGGTCTTTTGCTGAGAATGGCGGCAATCCGCTGGAAGCTGTCCTTGCCGGTGTTCAGTTATTCAAAGGCCCGCTGGAGTTAGCCGGGATCAGCTGCTCCGCCACCTCGCCCAGATGCCTGAGCAAGGCATCGCCAGCAGGATGCCTCGGTTGCACTGCAGTGGCTGCGCAGGCAACTGTGTGCGGCGGCACTGGGGGAATAAATACCCGGCCGAGGTTGCTTCAGGTATGCCATTCTCTTATGTGCTGGCATTCAAAAAGACTGTTTGGAACGATCATTCCCCGCCGCTGCCCGGTTACACCGTAATATCACGCTGGTGGTGACCCGTATGAGTCTGAGTGCTGGCATTGGCCGGCATTGGGTCACATGAGTGTGCGCTCACAGCCCGCATCGACCTATAACAACATAGCTAGAAGGCGTAATGTCCATGAGACCTATCACTGAGGCCGTAGCCCAAGGCCCGTTGACCGGCTACGGCTCCAAGGCGTACCGCAATTATGTGCTGTTCGCGCTGACCTTTATCTACATCCTGAATTTCGTCGACCGCGCCCTGCTGGCGGTGGTCGGCCCTGATCTGGTACCGGATCTGGGGATTACCGACACCCAGTTCGGGCTGCTCACCGGCTTCGGTTTCGCCTTGCTCTACACTGCCGTTGGCATCCCGCTGGCGCGCTATGCCGATGTCGCCAACCGTGTATGGATCATGACCGTCTGCGTGGCCCTGTGGTCGCTGATGACCGCGCTCTGCGGCCTGGCGATGGAAGTCACCATCGGCTCGGTGACCATCGGCGCCTTCTGGATTCTGCTGATGTGCCGCGTCGGTGTGGGTATTGGCGAAGCCGGCTGTACGCCGCCGGCCAACTCGCTGATCGCCGACTATTTCATCCCGCGTGAGCGCTCCCAGGCACTCGGCTTCTACGCCATGGGCGTAACGCTCGGCACCATGGTCGCCAACATCGTCGGCGGCTGGGTTACCGACGCTTTCGACTGGCGCACCGCGTTTTTCGTGGTCGGTCTGCCGGGCTTGCTGGTCGCCCTGGTTTTCAAACTCACGGTCAAGGAGCCGCCGCGCGGCTACACCGATCCGCCGCAAGCCACTAAAAAGGAACGAGCCAGCCTTGGCGAGGCGATCCGGGAGCTGATGGGCAAGCCGGCCTTCTGGCTGATGACCGCCGGCGCCACCATCGCCGCCTTCTGCGGTTACGGCATCTCCTCGTTCCAGTCGATCTTTCTGGTGCGCACCTATGAAATCACCGCCGGTCAGGCAGCGATCTGGATCAACACGCCGGTTGCCCTGTCCGCCGCCGTTGGCACCTTCGCAACCGGCTGGCTGGCGACCAGAATTTACAAGAAGCACCCGGGCGCCATCGCCTGGGTACCGGCGGCCGGCCTGCTACTGTCGGTGCCTTTCTATATCTTCGCCTTCACCACCGACAATCTGCTCTATGCAGCGATTGGCCTGATCATCGGCGGCTTTGTGAAGTACGGCTACCTGGCCGCCCAGTACACCATCGGCCAGGGCGTGGTCAGCATGCGCGTGCGCGCCATGGCTACTGCCGTGATGCTGCTGCTGGTCAACCTGATTGGCTACGGCTTCGGCCCGCTGTTCATTGGCCTGATCTCCGACATCTTCTTCAACTCCGGTGTCGCCGAGCAGGGCGTAGCGGCTGGCGAATTGGCACGCAACCAGTGCCACCCGAAGGTGATCGGTCAACTGGGCGAGGAGCTGCAGCAGGTCTGCGGACAGGTCTACGCGCAAAGCCTGCAAACCTCGATGGTCATCATGGCTTGCCTGTACGCGGCCAGCGCGCTGTGCTTCCTGCTGACCTGGACCCGGCTGGGCAAGGACATGGTGGACAGACAAGAGCCAAAACCGGTCAGCGCATAACTGACCACCCGGAAGAGAAGAGGGCGCCTGGCGCCCTAAGACTGCTGACGAACCCACTTTTTTGGTGGGTTTCGTTTTTTTGGAATTCGCTAGGGGATAAGTGTTCATCTGACCTCGGTTTTGTCCCTTTTCCCTGCCCCTCTTTCCTCAGGCGAGGTCTAGGGGGGGCTGAATCACACAACAAGGTTGAAAAGTCCCAAAAAGGGAATTATGTTTCCCTTTTTGGGACCTTTCGAGCCTGCCATGTCAACTATTCCACTTAGCGATGCTTTATTTTCTGCAACCCAGCAGAAAGTACTGGGGTTGCTGTATGGCAGGCCGGATCAGAGCTTCTATGCGAATGAGATCTCCCGCTGGGCGCAGGTCGGCAAGGGCAGCCTGATGCGAGAGCTGGCGCGCCTGCACAGCTCAGGCATACTGACCATGAGTCGCCAAGGCAACCAGACGCACTACCAGGCCAACCCCGAATGCCCAATCTATGCTGAACTTCTAGGTATTGTGCGCAAGACATTTGGTATTGCAGAGCAGATACGCGCTGCGCTGGCACCCTCAGCAGAACAGCTGGTGTGGGCGTTCGTCTATGGCTCTATTGCCAAGGGCAGCGAGCATGCCGGCAGTGACGTCGACCTTATGCTGATTGGTGAGAATCTCAACTACAGTGACTTAATGGAACGCCTGCTTCCCGTAGAGGAGCTGCTTGGCCGCACCATTAATCCGACGATCTACACACTTGCCGACTGGCAAGCCAAGAAAGCTGCCGGCAACAGCTTTGTGGCAAGGGTAGAGCAGCAGGAAAAAATAGACCTGATTGGCCGCAATCCAGCAGAGGCACCCAGTGGGCACTAACGACAATCTGGAAAATCTGGTACGCACCGGCGGCCTCAAACCTGAACCATCAGATCACAAGGAGTGTGAGGGGCTACTGAGTTCAGCCATGGACCGCCTGAAAGACGCTCATAGCCCGGCACTGTCCTTTGCCAGTCGCTTCGACCTGGCCTACAACGCTGCTCACGCCCTGGCGTTGACCGCTATGCGTCTGCAGGGCTATCGCTCTGACCGCCGCTACCTGGTGTTTCAGTGCCTGGTGCACACCCTGGGGCTGAATAAAACTCAGGTACGCCTGTTCGCACTCTGCCACGAGCGCCGCAATCTGGCTGAGTACGAAGGCTATATGGATGTTGACGAAACCCTGCTAGCCGAACTGATAGCCGCGACCGATGCGCTGCTGCCACTTGTGCAAGAAATAATGGCTGCACGGTGAAAAGATCAATGTTTATCTGACCCCGGAAGCTCCGCAGCAGCGAGCGCGCTGTTGAACTGCGCCATTCAGGCGTGCTCTGGAGCGGGTCTTGTTCAGTTGGCAAAACCTGACCCGCCCCAGTCACTGAAACCTCAGCCCTGAGGTTTGATCAGGTACTTCTCGCCGGTTGCCATTTTGCCGTAGGCCGCGATGGCATCCAGTTGCAGGGCGCCGGCCAGGGATACTTCGTGGGTGTAGTGGCTGGCGAAGGTGGTCTTGATTTCGGCGGCTACGCGTTTGCGCATGGCGATGTTGGTTTCCATGCCCAGTTTGCCCAGCGCATTGAACAGCAGAAAACCGTTCACACCCCAGGCAAAACCGAAGGTGCGGTTCAGGGTGATGGGGCCGCGATCCAGGCCGCCATAGATATACACCTGCTTGTAGATATCCGAGCCATACACGCTGTACTCGGTGATGTTGCGCGAAACCGCGGCTTCCATGCAGGTGAGAATATCGCTGGCCAGACGACCGCCACCGATGGGGTCGAAGGCGATGGTGGCGCCGGTCTCGATCAAGGCCTGGGTCAGGTCGGCCATAAAGCTGTCGCTACTGGAATTGACCACGTATTTGGCCCCCATGTCGCGCAACAGGGCTTCCTGTTCCGGCTTGCGGACGATGTTCACCAGGTCGATGCCATCGGCCATGCAGATGCGGTTGAGCATTTGCCCGAGGTTCGAGGCGGCGGCGGCGTGAACAATTGCCTTGTGGCCTTCGGCGCGCATGGTTTCCACCATGGCCAAGGCCGTCAGCGGATTGACAAAGCTGGAGGCGCCTTCGACTGCCGTGGTACCCGGCGCCAGTTCCAGACAGCTTTGCACATTCACACAGACGTAGCGGCGGTAGCTGCCGCCGCCAATAAAGGCAACGGTTTTGCCCATCAGGCTTTGCGCCGCGGCTGACGAGCCGGCAGCGACGACAGTGCCGGCACCCTCATTGCCGACCGGGATGGCCTTGCCGAGGCGCTTTTCCACCGCCCCCATGAACTTGGCCGGAACCTCGGCATGGATAACCGGACGCTCGGCGCTGCCGGACTGTTTGGCCGTGGTCATGTCGGCGACGCTGAACATCACGCCGAGGTCAGACGGGTTGATCGGCGCCGCTTCGACACGGATGACGATCTGATTCTCGCCCGGCTGCGGGATATCGATCTCGCGCAAGGCCAGTTCCAGCGTGTTGTCTTCGCTGATGGTCGAGGTAAGTGCAATGTTGGTAGCTGACACTGTGATCTCCTGCAGGGTTATGTGGTCCGCTTAATCGCAGACCGGAAGAATTCGCTGGCACTAGAGTAGCTAACTTAGGCGATCAGTTCTCCCCTCAGACGCTGGCTGCCTTGCTATGGCCTCAGCCAGGGTCTCACCCTCGCGCAACCCGAACAGCTCCCGTGCATTGGTCAGGGTTGGCATCGGCGGCAAATCACTGCTCGGGCCGTCATCATCGATAAAGCAAGGTTCTTCGTGCTCCACTGTCATGGCATTCCCCCCTCTGCTCATAAAACCCGCAGGCTAGTGAAATTCATACATCCTGGCGTAAGTCACTTCAGTTGGCGAGGCTGAATTTTTGTGGCTCGCAGGATACAAATTAGCCATGGAAAGCGCATTATGTATCCTTTGGGCTACAAATCAACCTGTACACCACTTGTTCTAATGTAGCCTAGGAGCTACATTTCCAGAAATTACCTGAATTCTTGCTGCCCAAGGGCTACAAATGACTTCTCTCTACGATGTTTCCGAAATGCTGAAACAGGCGCGTGGTGATGCGAAGCTGAGCCAGCAGGCGCTGGCCAGCCGAGCCGGCGTCTCGCGCACCACCGTGGCGCGCATGGAAACACTGGCCAAAGGCGATATGAGTGTTTCGGTCCTGGTTCGGCTGCTGGAAGCCGCTGGCTACGACCTGAAACTGGTTAAGGCCGGACATCAGCGCACAGTTGAAGACATCCTCAACGAGCAGCGGTCAGGGAGCGCTTGAGCATGATCCTCGACGTCCACGTCAGCTCAAGGCTGGTTGCCAAGCTGTATCGAGAGCGCGATGAATACGTACTGAAATACCTGCCAGGTACGGCAGCCGAAGACTTTGTCAGTCTGACGATGCCGGTTCACGAAGAAGCCTGGCACGGTTCGCCGCACTGGTGCGGCAATACGCCCGGGTTGCTGTCTCGGGGGTCGTGCCAAAGTTCATTGCCGGCGACTCCGACGAACCTCGCGAGCCGCTGGGCAAGCCGACCCTGCGCACCGGCTTGCACATCATCAAGGGTTCCGATGACAGCACCCCATATCTGGGCTTCAACGAGTTCTACACAATGCGCGTACTGGCGCGGCTGAATGTCGTGCCGGTGGCCTCCTGTCGCATGTCTGAAGACGGCAAAGTCCTGGTAGTTGATCGCTTCGACGTAGACGAACAAGGTATTCCCTGCTGCGGCGTCGAAGATGCCTGTGGTCTGCTGGGTTTGCCGCCCCATGAGAAATACGCGCCCACCACTGAGCGGGTATGGAATGCCACAAGGCCCTACATTCCTGCTGACCGTCTGCAAGCGCAACGCGAACACTTGGGCTGGCAGCTGCTGACCAACTATGTGGTGCGTAATGCCGACTGCCACGCGAAGAACATCGCACTGTTCTACACCTCACTGGCTGACGTGGCCTTTACCCCGGTATATGACCTGGTGACCACCCAAGCCTACCCGCGCTTCGCCACCAATCCACCTGGCCTGTCCGTGGGCGGAAGACAAACCTGGACACCAGGCCGC
>Ga0194138_10001410_pt1 | contig 11512 bp, 11 predicted proteins | sample TARM_MetaG_T2_14_FD_134022 | JGI IMG/M metagenome (GOLD analysis project Ga0194138, IMG submission 134022) | Freshwater microbial communities from Pennsylvania, USA, analyzing microbe dynamics in response to fracking - TARM_MetaG_T2_14 (version 2) | ecosystem: Environmental > Aquatic >...
AAAAGGATTAGAGAAGTGATAGGGCTACGTTCATCAGAAGAGTATTTTCAACAATGCAGTATTTAAAATTTTTCTTCCCCTAGGGGAAGAAGTAAAGAGATTTAAGTTCATCGAATCATGTAACAGAAAGTGTTGCATTTAACTTTACAACTCAAGGATTGTTTAAAACACTGTCATTCCAGTTCCTGAGCTTGATAAGGGAGTTTGTGAATGGTATAACTTTATATGATAGTGATAATCATTCTCAATTAATCAAGGAGGGGTAAAATGACGCAGACAGACAGTGTAGACTGTACGATCATCGGCGGTGGACCGGCAGGCTTGTATGCTGCTTTTTATGCAGGGATGCGAGACTTGACAGTCCGTATTATTGAAAATAAGTCGTCTCTAGGCGGCAAGCTGCATTTTTATCCCGAAAAAACCATCTGGGATATCGGCGGCCAGACGCCTATCTCGGGCATGAAAGCCATGGAACAGATGATCAGTCAGGCAAAAACCTTTGAACCGGAGATCATACTTGATCAGAAAATCACTGAAGTCAACAAGCTTGGCGACAACCGGTTTGAGGCATTAAGCAGTACGGGTAAAGCGTATTTCAGTAAAGCGCTTATCATTGCGACCGGTGGTGGGATCTTTAATCCTAAACGGCTGCCTAATGTCGACTGTACTCCATATGAGCACACGAATGTTCACTATACGATCAAACGAACAAAGGATTTCAAGAACAAGCGTGTAGCTATTGTCGGCGGCGGGAATTCAGCGATCGACTGGGCAAATGAACTGGAAGGAAATGTCAGTGATCTGTATGTCATTCACCGCAGCGATTCGTTTCGTGCGCATGAATCACAGCTGCGAAAACTCAGAGAATCAAAGGCGACGATCTACGGTCACACGGTCATCAGCGAACTGATCCCAGATATATCTGGTCAGCGGATACATGCGCTGAAACTGCGCCATTCAAAAACTGACAAAGAAACAGTGGTACCCATAGATGATGTCATCATCAATATCGGATTTGAGACTGAAGATAATTTTCATCAGGATAAAAAGATGGCCTTGCCCCTTGTAGATAACTATTACATAAAAGGGACTTCTCAGGCTCAGACAGCCGTCGACGGCCTTTATGCCATCGGAGACATTCTGGACTACAGCGGCAAAGTACGTCTGATATCCGGTGCCTTTAATGACGGTATCAATGCAGTCAATCAGGTCAGGGATTACTGCTATCCTAAGGAAGAAGATAAGATCGTGAGGTCTTCTCTTCATGAAGGTCTGCAGCAGAGAGAAGTGTAGATAAACAGTTCCTCAGTCATAGGAAAGTGAGTAATGATGGAAGAAATCAGACGAAAACAACTTACAGATAAAGATATTCAGAAGCGCTTAATGAAAAGGCTGAGTCATTCCCATCCGACGGCCTGGATCTTTTTTGCAAGCGGTGTGCTGCTGTTCCTGCTGATGGTTATTTCACTGCGCTTTGGTGCAGCAGATCTGACTTGGGAAGTGATCAATGAAGCAGTTTGGAACTTTGACGCGACTGAGACAGCTCATGTCATCCTCATGGATCTGCGCATGCCTCGAGTGCTGGCTGCAGCCGTCGTTGGTGCGTCACTTGCTGTATCCGGTGTGATCATGCAGGCATTGACGCTCAATCCGCTGGCATCACCGTCGATCATGGGGGTGACTTCTGGATCGGCTTTTATGATCGCTTTAGGTTTTGCCTTATTTCCCCAGCTCTCACACTATGAGCTGATCATCTGGTCGTTCACTGGAGCGGCTCTGGGGGCGGGTCTGGTCTTTTCGATCGGTTTCTTCACGAAAAGAGGCTTGACGCCGGTCAAACTGGCCTTGGCCGGGGCCACTGTCAGCGCGCTGCTCCAGTCACTTTCAACAATGATCGCGATCCATTTTGATGTAGCCAGAGACATGAGCTTCTGGTATGCCGGCGGCGTTGCCGGGGTTCGCATGGATAGTGTCACGGTAATCGCGCTGGTCGGCATTATTGGATTACTGGCTTCACTGACCCTTTCGCGCTCTTTGACGATCCTGTCATTGGGTGAGGAGATGGCTCGGGGCTTGGGTCTGAAAATCGGCTGGATAAAACTGGTGTCCTTACTGATTGTACTGGTCTTGACCGGTGCAGCCGTTTCTATCGCCGGCACGGTCGGTTTTATCGGTCTGGTCATCCCGCACATGACGAAAAAAGTCATGGGTCTGGACTACCGATGGGTACTTCCGGCTTCTGCTCTGTTCGGGGCGAGTTTGCTCGTCCTGGCAGATATCGGCGCCAGGGTGATCAATCCGCCATATGAGACCCCTGTCGGCACGCTGACGGCTCTCATCGGTGTCCCGTTCTTTCTCCTTCTGGCACGTAAAGAAGGGAGAGGATGGAAATGATGGAAAAACAGCAGTCATCCAGCCGGTACACTAAACAGTCAAAAAAGACGATAAAACTGTTCGCTTTCTTAGTCGGTATCCTGTTACTAACGTTTACAGTCAGTTTAGGGGCAGGCCACCTGTCTTTGTCTCCAGTCGAGATCTTCAAAGCACTCAGCGGATCTGGCACAGACAGTCACGCCCTGCTCTTGTTTCAGTTCCGGATCCCCAGGCTTCTCGTGGCAGTCCTTGTCGGGATCGGTATGGGAGTAGCTGGGGCAGTGTTTCAGGGCATTACTCAAAACGAACTGGCTGACCCGGGGATCATCGGCATTCATTCAGGTTCGGGCTTGTTCGTTGTGGTGTTTCTGTATCTCACCTCTTTGTATCCGGAAAGTCAGCCTATCTGGACACAACTCAGCCTGCCAGTTGTCGCTTTCTTAGGCGGCATCACTGCAGCACTGCTGATTTATATCTTAGCCTGGAAAAGCGGGGTGACACCTGTGAGGCTCATTTTAGTCGGGATCGGACTGAATGCCGGCTTTTCGGCTTTATTGCTTTTAGTACAGCTTAAAATGAGCGACAGTGATTTCAACCGGGCTATCGTCTGGCTTTCCGGTTCGATCTGGAATGCCAGCTGGCAGTCCGTCTGGAGCCTCTTGCCCTGGATCCTCATCTTCTTGCCGCTGGCGATCCATAAAGCTCGGGTCTTGACTGTGATGCAGCTGGGAGAAGAGATGGCAGTGGGACTTGGGACACGACTTGAACGAGAGAAGTTTTATCTTCTGATCATCGGGGTCTCACTGGCTGCGGCCAGTGTTGCCGTAGCAGGAGGTATTGCCTTTTTAGGTCTGGTCGCTCCCCATTTGAGCCGACGTCTTGTCGGCGGGAAATTCCAGCGGCTTATTCCAGTCACTGCTGTCGTTGGTGCGATCCTGATGGTTGTATCCGACGCACTGGCGCGGACACTGCTCGCACCTTCTGAAATTCCCGTAGGACTGATCGTTTCAGTTCTCGGCGCACCCTATTTCATATACTTATTAATGACAATCAAAGATTAACGGAGGAATTAGGATGAAAAAATTAGGAATGACGGGTTTGACCCTCGCTTTATTATTGACAGCCTGCGGTGAAGACGTTGCGGTGGAGGATACTGAAGAAACAGTCGATGAGTCTGTTCAGGAAGACACTGAAACGGAAACAGGTCCTGTGACCATGACGGACGGAATGGGACGAGAAGTGGAGATCCCGGAAGATCCTGAAAACATCATTGCTTCTTATCTGGAAGATTACTTAGTCGCTTTAAACGTTACTCCTGCGGCACAGTGGTCCATCAGTGACGGAGCAGGCGTTCAGAACTACCTGCAGGATGAACTCGGCGATGTTCCAACGATTCCTTATGATCTGCCGTACGAGTCCGTCCTTGAATTCAGTCCTGATCTATTGATCCTCCGCGATCAGCCGGAAGAAGACATGGTCAGCCAGTATTCAGAGATCGCTCCCACATACGTCTTAGAGTCTCAGCCGACCAACTGGCGCGGGACCCTTCTGGAAGTTGGCGAAGTGTTAGGCGAAGAAGAGAAAGCTGAAGAAGTGATCGACGCCTATGACCAGAAAGCCGCAGACACAAGTGAACTGGTTTCTGAAAATGCTGAAGGCGAATCGGCCGCAGCGATCTGGATGGTGGATACCAGCCTGTTCGTTGTTCATCCTGAACGCTCCAGCGGTGCTGTGCTTTACGGCGATGCCGGCTTCGAGGTGCCGGAAGTCGTATCGGAACTGTCAGGAGACGCCGACTGGGCAGCCGTTTCACTTGAAGAACTGGCTCAAATGGATGTCGACCGCTTGTTCTTTATTTCAGACAATGGAGATGAAGCGTTGAGCGAGGACCGCTTATGGCAGAATATCCCTGCGGTTGAAAATGACCAGGTCCATGTCTTTGCGTCAGATTCAGCCTGGCTATATTATGGACCAACGGCAAATGAACAGGTTCTCGGTCATATCGAAGACAGCTTAACAAACGATTAAAAGGAGGAGGGGAAGACTTGTCCCGCATTGAAGCAACCGACTTATCGATCAGCTACGGAAGAAGACCGATCATAGAGGGGATGAACCTGACTATTCCTGAATCCAAAATCACCAGTATCATCGGTCCGAACGGATGCGGCAAGTCGACTCTCTTAAAGACTGTCGCACGGATAATGAAGCCGTTAAGCGGCTCCATACTGCTTGACGGTAAAGCGATCCATAAGCAGTCGACCAAAGACATAGCTAAAAAAATCGCTATACTGGCTCAGTCTCCGCATACACCTGATGAAATCACGGTGAAGGATCTGGTGTCATATGGCCGCTCCCCTTATCAGAAAGGCTTTGGTCAGCTGACGGCTAAAGACTGGGAGATGATCCACTGGGCTCTTGAAGAAACGAATCTGCTGGAATACGCCGACCGCTTCGTTCATGCCTTGTCTGGCGGTCAGCGCCAGCGTGTATGGATCGCCATGGCGCTTGCTCAGGATACCGATATCCTACTCCTTGATGAACCGACGACTTATTTGGATCTTGCTCATCAGCTGGACGTCCTGCTGGTCCTTGAGCGACTCAATAAGAAGCAAGGGAAAACGATCGTCATGGTCCTCCATGACTTGAACCATGCGTCCCGTTTTTCGGATTACATCGTTTCGATGCGAGAAGGGGAAGTCATTAAAGCAGGAGCGCCAAGAGAGGTCATGACAAACGAGGTGCTGCGGTCAGTTTTTGATATCGATGCACATATTGTTGAAGATCCCGCTACAAAAAAACTTGCGTGCCTGACGTACCAGCTCCTTGAAAAGGAATAACAGTGAAAGAAGACAGAGACCGAGAAGAGACCGAGAAGAGACCGAGAGAAGGCGTTCTTTTGGTTAAGCTGTCTTCTTTTTGTTATGGTTATAGTAGAAAACTAAATTTAAAGGAGCGATAAGATGAATGTATTGATTGTTGGAGCAAATGGACAGATCGGACAGCATTTAGTGGATGAGCTTAAGAATGAAGGCAAACACAAACCCGTCGCTTTTGTCAGAAAAGAAGAGCAGGTAAAAAAATTCGAGGAGCAGGGAGTTGAAGCCCGGTTAGGTAACCTGGAAGACTCTGTAACTGAAATCAAAGAGCGGATGGCAGATATCGATGCTGTGGTCTTTACAGCAGGTTCTGGCGGAAGCACAGGTTCTGATAAGACCCTGCTGATCGACTTGGACGGCGCGGTCAAAGTCATTGAAGCAGCTAAAGCGAGCGGGATCGACCGCTTCGTGATGGTCAGTGCCTTTGGAGCCGATGACAGGGACAGATGGAATGAAGAACTCAAACCTTATTATGTCGCGAAGCACTTTGCGGACATGTGGCTGATGGATTCCAGTCTGAACTATACGGTGGTCCGTCCGGGCATGCTTGAAAACAAAGAGTCGGTCGGCAAGGTACTTGCTAAAGATGTCATTACCGAATCAGAAGTATTCAGTATTCCAAGGGTGGATGTAGCGAAGGTCATTGCAGAAACACTGGAGAATGAAGCGACTTACAAGAAATCGTTCGATCTGGTCACTGGTGAGGACGAGATTAAAGACGCCTTGAACAGACTTTAAAGAATGAATTGAACCAGATGTAAAAACTGAAAGCGTTCGAATCAGTCAGCTGATGTGCTGGCTGATTTTTTGTCTCTTGTCACCTATTTTTTGCTTCGAGGTGTGCTTTACAGACAAAAATCAAAATGAAAACGTTTGATTAAAAATAAATGAGAAAAAATGTTGATTTCCCTCACCTTATCACTTATGATGTAAAGCATACTTAATAAAAGAGGAGTGAGACAGATGAACTGTAAGCACAAAATGACCAGCAATAAAACCGAACGTCATGAACAAGCTGCTGCAGCTTCGTCTGCCTCAGTTTCGTCTGCCTCAGTGTTGATTATTCTGATTACGTAGCCAGGATTCGTGCCTAATGCATGAGTCCTCTTTCCATTGGGATCGGGCTCGTAACACGGCAAGCCTGATTCCTTTAACCAGGATGACGGGCTTGCTTTTTTTATAGGTAGGGGAGATTTATGAATAAAAACTAGGGGGAGAAGAAAATGAGTCAAATGCAGTCGTATGTCAAGAATAATGTGTTAAAGGTTTCATCGGGTGTGGCGAATGCCGTATTCGTCACTGTCGGAGTCGGTTACTTACTTGAAATATTCGGAGATATGCTGGGTATCCCCATGCTGATTTTAGTAGGGCAAGTGGCTAAAGTACTACTGACACCGGCTCTAGGTGCTGGGATCGCAGTGAATTTGAGAGCTAATACATTGACCATCTTCAGCACGATGGCCGCAGCCGCTCTCGGTGGAGGAGCCATTCAGATCGTGGAAGGAGGCATGACGATCATTGGCGGAGAGCCGATCGGTGCATTGCTGGCCGGTACGATCGCGACATATGTCGGTAAAAAAGTGACGGGGAAAACCCCGCTGGATATGATGGCTATCCCTGTTTCTTCTTTGGTGATCGGCGGTATTTCTGGCGTAGCGCTCGCTCAAGTCATGACACCGTTACTGACGGTCATCAGCACGGCTATCACCCAGGCTGTAGCGGGTAATCCGGTAATCGGTTCATCCGTGCTAGCTGTCGTTTTCGGCCTGTTCCTGATGTCACCTGCGTCATCAGCGGCTCTCTCGGTTGCGCTGGCTTTGGATCCTATGTCAAGTGGTGCGATGCTGATCGGGACAACAGCTCAGTATTTTGCTTTTTCACTTCTGTCTATGCGTGAAAACGACTTAGGCGGGTACATTGCACAAGGTGTCTGTACACCTAAAGTTCAGCTGCCTAACATCATAAACAATCCGGCTATTCTCGTCGGTCCGACAGTGGCTTCAGCGATATGCGGACCAGTCGCGACGGTATTGTTCGGTTTTGAGACGATCCCGGCAATGGGTGGCATGGGCTTTGCGGCACTCGTTGCGCCTCTTTATGTACTTAGCACAAATCCGCTGTATATGTTCGGGATCTACCTGTTATGCGGCGCCGTTCTGCCTGTTTTTATCACATATGGCGTCAATAAAGTATTGTATGCGCGTAAAGCGATCAAAAAAGGCGATATGGCTCTAACAGTCAGTTAATTTAAAAAAATGCAGATTTTCAGAATGGAGAGTTTAAAAGCATGGAAAAAAATCAGACAGGACTAACAGCAGATTCGATCGACTGGGAAAATCTCGGGTTTTCCTATATAAAAACAGACTACCGATACCTTTCGCACTGGAAAGAGGGCGCATGGGACAATGGTCAGCTGACTAGAGACAACGAACTGCACCTGAGTGAAGGGTCGACGGCACTGCATTATGGCCAGACCTGTTTTGAGGGAATGAAAGCATATCGTACGGCAGATGGCAGCATCAATCTGTTCCGTCCTTATGAAAATGCAAAGCGCATGAGAAAGAGCTGTGAAAGGCTGCTCATGCCTGCTTTTCCGGAAGAGAGATTTGTGGAAGCTGTTAAAGAGACCGTACGGGCCAATGAACACTGGGTTCCGCCCTACGGCACAGGAAGCACCCTGTATATCCGTCCATTGATGCTCGGTGTTGGGGATAATATCGGTGTCAGAGCTGCTTCAGAATATATCTTCACGATATTCGTGATGCCCGTGGGTCCGTATTTCAAAGGTGGGATGCAGCCGTCAAACTTTATCGTTACGGACTATGACCGAGCGGCTCCAGTCGGGACCGGCTCGTCTAAAGTTGGAGGGAATTACGGCGGAAGTCTGAAACCTGGACAAGAAGCCAAAGAACGCAACTTCAGTGACTGCATCTATTTAGATCCATTGACGCATACAAAAATCGAAGAAGTCGGTTCTGCCAACTTCTTCGGCATTACTCATGATGACGTCTTTGTGACACCTAAATCACCGTCGATACTGCCGAGTATCACGAAATATTCACTGATGTATTTAGCGGAGCATCGCTTAGGGTTACGTGTCGAAGAAGGAGACGTATACATGGATGACCTGGATCAGTTCGCAGAAGCCGGGGCTTGCGGTACAGCAGCCGTTATTTCTCCGATCGGCGGCATCCAGTACAAAGATGAATTTCATGTCTTTTATTCCGAGTCGGAAGTAGGACCAGTCACGGAACAGTTATATTCCACTCTGATAGACATTCAGCAGGGCGACAGTGAACCGCCGTTCGGCTGGATCGAAAAAGTGTGATAGCTGATAGAAAATAATCTTTATACTCATGTATAAATGAGTGGCTAAAAAAGAGGTCTTGCGTGTTATTAAATAGAGAATAAAGTGAAAGCATCAGCATTGAAAAACTGCTGGTGCTTTTTTTCTATGTGGCAGCCGTCTGAAGCGGTGATCTTTAGAGGATAGTCTGAACACAGATGGGGCTGGATAGAGAATTTCCTGTAAAAAAAGGTTTGCATTCTTAATAGTAAGCGTTTACAATTAAATTAATAACATCTTCACAAAGGAGGACAGTTAGCTTCGGGTCATATGATAAAAAATCTGATAAAGGTGGGTTATGCATGTCAAAACGTTTAGAAGGTAAAGTAGCAGTCGTAACAGGCGGAGCTGCAGGGATCGGTAAGGAAACGGCGAAATTATTCCTGCAGGAAGGGGCAAAAGTTTCTATCGTCGATATCAATGACAGTGACTTGACTAAAGCAAAAGACGAGCTCAGTGAATTTGGTGAAGTGATGAGCGTACAGGCAGATGTATCAGATGAAGCAGCTGTTAAAAACTATGTGGATGAGACCGTGAAAAAATTCGGTACTATCGATGTCTTCTTCAACAATGCAGGGATCGAAGGGAAAGTGGCGCCAATCGTTGATCATGATGTCAAAGATTTAGACAAAGTCCTGGCAGTCAACGTTCGTGGAGTTTTCCTGGGGATGAAACATGTCCTCCCTGTCATGCTGGAAAATAAAAAAGGCAGCATCATCAATACATCTTCCGTTGCAGGCTTTATCGGTGCTCCTGGTGTGGCACCTTACGTGGCAAGTAAGCACGCCGTAATCGGCCTGACCAAAACAGCAGCTCTAGAAGCAGCTGCAGAAGGTGTACGCGTGAACTCTGTACATCCGTCTCCTGTCAATACGCGCATGATGCGGAGTCTGGAAGAAGGTATGAGCCCTGGAGCAGCAGAAGCAGCCAAGGAAGCTCAGGAAAAAGCTATTCCGATGCAGCGTTATGGTGAATCCGATGATATCGCGAAGCTTGTTCTCTTCCTGGCATCTGACGATTCCACATTTATAACAGGATCACAGTATCGTGTAGACGGCGGGATGTCTGCTCAATAAAGTAATTGCAGATCAGAAGAGACCGGGATGATTTCCGGTCTCTTTTTGTGTAAAGAGGTCTTGCATGATCAAGAAGATTCCACTTAGAATCAGGCTAACAGTTCTATTTTCTTTTATCTAACAAGACCTTCTCTCCTTTAATAAGAACTCAACCCATGCTGTCTATGTGTAAAATTAATGTCGGAAGTGAAAAAGGTCGACCTAGACAAAAAGAAAGAAGACCCTTAATCTAGAGATAACGACAACGCTAGAGAAAGAGGTCTTCTTATGAATGAAATTATATCAGAAATCATCAACACTATAAAGGGTTCTTCTACCCTTTTAGAAACTGAATTAGCTTTAGAAACGGTTTTTCAGCGTATCACTCAAGAATTGCTTAGTACTGCTTTTAAACAAATTGATCTAGAACTACTTCATGATTATAAAGAACAAGGATATGAGATTGATAGTGTGCCCAACCGTACGCTTCAATTCACATTCGGAACTCTTGAATTTGCACGCCACCGTATGCGCAAAAAAGGTGAAAAAAGTGTGATTCCATTTGATAAAGCCGTCGGCTTAAAACCAAGAATTCGTCAGTCTCCTCTTGTCGAGATGAAAGCTGCAAAGATAGCCTCAGATGGGACCTATCGTAAAGCAGAAGAAGCTATTGATCTCCTTACATCATTTTCACTGAGTCATACAACTATCCATACCATTACCCAAAAAGTTGGAGAAACGATTCAGGAATGGACAGAAACAGCCCCACTTCAGGATGAGAGGCCTCTAAAGGAGAAGAAAAAAATACCTGTTTTATTTATCGAAGGTGACGGTTTAATGCTTACTAAAGGGAGAGAGAAAAAACGCCCTGAGATTCATCGCGTGCAATTTCATGAAGGTGTCGAGTATAAAGGGAAACAAAAAAGACCTGTCTTAATTAATTCAAAAATGTTTGAGAGTACTGTATCAAGTCAAGAAGCTTTTAGACGTGCAAGTCTATGGCTAGAAAATATTTATGATATCCGTCAAACGATTGTTATTTCAAATAGCGATGGAGGAAGTGGTTACGATAAAGATAAATTTCATCAGATTATTGGAAAATGTCAACGACATGAACATTTCAGAGATGCTTATCATGTGAACGAAAAGATCAAACAGCGTATGTATTTCGATAAAATAATGGAAAAGAAAATGAGGCACGCAGTGCGTACATACGACTTTAATCTGGTTGAAACGATTCTAGCTACAACTGAAAGCCGTATTAAAACAAATGATGAAAAAGCCAATGAATATAAAGAAGAACTTTCAAAGCTAAAAGCTTATCTAGAGAGAAATTGGGCTAGTCTAAAACCATTAAAAATGAGAGATCTGACCATAAATAAAGGGATTGGCGTATGCGAGAGTAACCATCGGCCATATAGTTATCGCATGAAGCGACAAGGTCGCGGTTTCTCAGCTAAGGGTGCAGGGAATATAGCGGCGATTATTTCAGCACGTAAGAACGGAACGTTTCTCAAAGCCTTAACAGATAAAACACCTGAGCTTTTAGCGGAACTCCAGCCGGAGTTCAAAGGGGCTGTAAGAGCAGCCTTGAAGAAAAGTAAATCCAGACCATCAATAGGTGTGAAAATTGGCAGAGTAGCTAATTATGGCTCCTCTTCAAGCCCAATGGGGCAATTACAGAAATTGTTTAGTTAGAGAGAGATTTTAAGCTTTTAAAAGATACTAAAAACATGATTCGAAAAGAAAAAATAAAGAGTGTTTCAGATTTCTAGAATAAATTTCCGAGAATAACTTTACACATACACAGAATGCATCCTGTAAGCGTTATTTATTCATCTATGCTACACTAATAATAGTTG
>Ga0194138_10001411_pt1 | contig 11510 bp, 9 predicted proteins | sample TARM_MetaG_T2_14_FD_134022 | JGI IMG/M metagenome (GOLD analysis project Ga0194138, IMG submission 134022) | Freshwater microbial communities from Pennsylvania, USA, analyzing microbe dynamics in response to fracking - TARM_MetaG_T2_14 (version 2) | ecosystem: Environmental > Aquatic >...
GCAGGAAATCTTGTATCCTGCTTTTTTTGATTGGTAATAATAAATAGGGCTTTACTTCCTGCGTAGGAGTCTTTTGAAAAGAAAAACGAGATAGAAAGTCCAATGCTAAAACAAATATCAATCCGCTGTTCAGCACATGATAAGGTTCCATGTTGGGTATACCTTCTGCAAAAGTAAATGCAAAAGTTGTGCCGAAGAAGATGAGGTAGCCCGCCCAAAAGACAGACATGAAATACATGAAGAACTTTCCAAAACGATTCTTCTCATACATCGGATGTCTTTTGGCGGCAAGCCTGTGATGTTTTCTTAGTTCATTAAAAAGCATAATTCTGTATACAAGTTATTATTTCTTTTTCTCAGGACTGATCATGCTGATCTCTACCCGATTGTTTTGAGAGAATATCTCTGAAGCAAACTTCTGTATGTCTGCATTTGAAATCGCATTGACAATGTTTACATATTCATTGCTCATGTCGCTTCCGGTGAAGAGCATTTCGTCTATTTGTCCCAGCCAGTATCCATTCTCTTTTTGATTTTCGGTATGTTTTTTGAGCATGAATTCTTTTACTTTGCTGAGGTTTTCTTGAGTAGTACCTTTGTCGGCAATCTGTTGAATCTCTCCCAAAATGATTTGCATTAACTTATCTTTCTTGGCCGGATCCGTATCGAACATGATTTGCAGGTTGTAGCTTTCTTTAGGGAATTTATCGAGCTCTCCGCTTACATAAACTCCATAAGTACCGCCTTCCTCTTCACGTACCTTTTCGGTGTATAACAGTGTGAGAATTTGTTCGGTCATGCTCATGAGAATGTTGTTTTTAAGATTGTAGCTGCAATTGCCATTATAAAAAACAAATTCCGATGCTTTAACTGCTTCTTGTTCTTTTATAAATTCACTTTTATAAAGACCCTTTTTGAAATAAGTTTTATTGTCTTTGAATGTTTCCTTTCTTTTCAAATTAGGCAATGAACCCAAATACAGTTCAATATAAGGTTTAATGCTATCAATTTCAATGTTTCCTACAAAGATAAATTTGAAGTCGCCTGCATCTTTGAATCGATCGCCATACATTGAAAGAATCTTATCATAATCAATCTGGTCAATGTTTGCGGCCTTGAGTCTTTGTTTTCTCGGATGCTTGTTGTACACAATTTGCTGTATTGAGTCCACTAAAGTAACCATTGGTTGCAGTTCTTGATTTTGCAGTGCAGCCTTTGTTCGGGTTTTATAAGAACTAAATGCATCAAGGTCTTTACGAGGTTCCGTAAATCTCAAGTAGGTGAGTTGCATCATGGTTTCAAAATCTTTAGGAGAACAGCTACCGTTAATTGCCTCTGTTTTGTCTCCAATACTAGCACTTGCAGAAGCTTTCTTTCCCGCAAGCACCTTTTCAAGTTCCGTAGTACTGAATTTACCTAAACCGCCTACTGCAGCAACGTCATTCAAATTCATTATGTTTGCTATTTCCGTATCGGGGAAGAGTGAACTACCACCTAAACTGAAGCCCTTCATGAGTATCTCATCGGCTTTAAATTCAGTTTTCTTCAGATATACTTTGATACCATTTGACAAGGTCAGTTCTGTTGTTCCTAAGATAGAATTATTCTGTGTCTTAACAATCTTACCCCCTTTAGGCTTGTTGGCTACTAGTGGCTCATTAGAGACTTTGTCTACATAAGCAGTCAGTTCCTCAGCCTTTACTTTTGTGATAACGTCAAGAAGCTGCTCTTTTTCCGGATATTTTATTCCCTCTTTATCAGGACCGAATAAAGCCACAACGAGATTACTGTCGGTAACTAAGCTTTGCATCATTTGGTTAAGAGCCTGTACCGGAATAGCCGGAGCAATCTGATTTAAAATTGTATATTCGTTTTCAATACCGGGTATCGGCTCGTTGTCGAGGAAGTGTCGTACATACTGCTGAACATAACTCTCGTTTTTATTTTTATCACGTTCATTGTATGCTGATTCCAAGTGACGCAGGTATTCGCTTTTGGCTCTATTGTATTCTGATTCGGTGAAACCGAAACGACGTGCTCTTTCTACTTCACGTAGTGCGGCAGCTAAGCCCTGCTCTACCTCGTTTTCTTTGCAAATAACGATACTGGTGAATGCATCTTTTGTTTTAGCTACAAAAAACTCCTCGTCGCCCGATTGAGCAAAAACATAAGGAGGATTGGCCGTTTGTACCAGCTCATTCAGTCTAGCATTCAACATGTTGCTAATCAAGCTTTTAGCATAATTCTCAACTACATATCCCAAGTTGTTTTTTTGTTCGAGAGGAGTATAGTCGTGCTTGTTAAAAATAAGCAGTTGCACATTGGGAAGTTCTTTATCTTTTTCAATAATAACTATCGGTTCCTTGTTGTTATTAACCGGATAATATACTCTTTCTTTCGCATTAGTTGGTGCGGGTATGTCTGAGAATATTTTTTTAATTTTAGCTTCAACCTGATCAACATCTATATCACCAACGATGACAATTCCCTGAAGATCAGGACGATACCATGTTTCGTAATAATCTCTTAATGTCTGATACTTAAAATTATCCACAACATCCATATTACCTATAGGTAAACAGTCGGCATATTTGGAACCTGGAAACATTTGTGGAAGAGCCTTCTCTTGTAAACGTTGATTGGCACTCATGCGTGTACGCCATTCTTCGTGTATGACTCCACGTTCTTTATCTATCTCTTTCTCCTCCAGCAATAAGTCGTTTGACCAATCATGCAGAATGAGCAGACAAGAATCAATGGGGCCTTCTCTGTGAACCGGCACATTGGATATATTATAAACAGTCTCGTCAACCGATGTATATGCATTCAGATTTTCACCGAACTTAACGCCGATACTTTCCAGATACTCTTTTAGTTGACTGCCAGGAAAATGTTTGGTGCCGTTAAAACACATGTGTTCCAAAAAATGCGCCAACCCTCTCTGTGAAGGCTCTTCTTGGATGGCTCCAACTTTTTGAGCGATATAAAAATCGGCTCTTTTTTCGGGTAGATTGTTTTTTCTGATGTAATAAGTCAACCCATTTTCCAGTTTTCCAATACGAACTTTGGTATCTACCGGAACAGGGGGCATTTGTTGTGCAAAAGTAAAACTTGTCTGTGCACAAAAAAAGAATGCAAAAGCAACTTTACATGTGAGAAATAGATGTTTCATTTTAGAATGTTTTTTTATGTGATTTTCTATTATGCTACATTGGTCGGCCACTGCGGTAGATTAATCACACATAACAGAAAAAAAAGAATAAACAAGGGGGGATAGAATAGACATAGCTACCGAAACAAAAGAAAGTAGAACGTTTTGTTTCGGTAGCTATCAAGTGGTATTTACGCTTTGATTGCCTGGCGTATGCGTACTAGTTTGGTTAGCAAATCTTCCAATAAATCGAGTTGCAGCATATTGGCTCCATCACTTTTGGCAACAGAAGGATTTTCGTGTGTTTCAATGAATAATCCGTCGGCTCCAACCGCTATACCGGCTTTGGCTACAGTTTCAATCAATTGGGGCATGCCACCTGTTACGCCACTCGACTGATTGGGTTGTTGCAGAGAGTGCGTCACATCTAGTATAACAGGAAATCCGAACGTTTGCATTTGAGGAATTCCTCTGTAATCAACAACTAAATCCTGATAACCAAAGGTTGTTCCGCGTTCCGTGATCATAACGTTCTCATTGCCCGCCTCAACCACTTTGTCAGCCGCAAACTGCATAGCCATAGGCGAAAGAAACTGTCCTTTCTTGATATTTACTATCTTACCGGTCTTGGCAGCTGCTACCAATAAATCCGTTTGTCGGCATAAAAAAGCAGGTATCTGCCACACATCCACATATTCGGCTGCCATAATTGCCTCTTCCGGACTGTGTATGTCCGTTACCGTTGGAACATTAAATGTATCGCTCACCTTTTTAAGTATTTTCAGCGCCTTTTCATCACCTATTCCCATGAAAGAGTCTAATCTGGAACGATTTGCCTTGCGATAAGACCCTTTAAATACATAAGGGATTCTTAATCGATCTGTGATATCGACTACCTTTTCAGCGATGCGAAGTGCCATATCCTCACCTTCAATGACGCACGGACCGGCCAACAGAAAGAAATTATCTGAGTCAGTATGTTTTAATTCTTTGATTCTCATCTTTATAATCAATTTAATTAGGAATAATCAAGGTTATTGCTTCAGGAATGATGCCAATGTCAATAGGGAAGTGTTTGGGTAACAAGCGACCATCTAAGTCAACCGACGCATTTTTTGCTCGTAACACCCGTACCTTTTTGGTTCTATATGACTTCACCATTTTATGATTAAGAATTCGGCCCTCAATCAACATCCATAGTCCCCACACCAACTGAAGAAGTTCCGGGCGATGAATGACCGATACATCCAGCCATCCGTTATAGGGAACAGCACTGGGCGTCTGACCATACCCTTTGGCACTTCCCACGCAGACGGTCATGATGCGACCCCTGATGTGTTCATCGTTTATCTTGAGATGGCTTCGGTAAAGCTTTCTCTCAAAGAACAATAAAAACAGTGCAGCCACATAAGATAAGAATTTAACTCCCCAGAAGCGTTTGGTCTGATCAGTAATAGATACAATTCTAGCCCCGAGGCCTATGTTTACAGCATTCAGAAAATACCGTTTCTCGTGAGATTTTCCATTATAATAACTGCAAACCCCCACATCTATTTTCTTTTTTCTGTTATTGATAATCCAGTCAACCGCCACTTTATAGTCAAGCGTCAGTCCCCAGTAGTCGGCAAAATCGTTACCAATCCCATTGGGAATTAAACCAATGGCAATGCTGCTTTTTTCGGGAGCGTCCGATGCCATTATTCCATTAATAGCATCATTTAGAGCACCATCACCACCCACTACTACAATGGTTTTATAACCGTTATTTGCAAACATACCGGCAATTCTCTCAACGGAGCCAAACCCTTCGGACTGTATATAATCATAGGCAACTTGTTTGCTGTCTATGTATTCTTTAATTTCTTTCCATCTCTTTTGAGCTTTTCTGGTACCGGCTCTGGGATTGTATATTACTCCCCATTTTCCTGGATCTACACTCATAGTTGTTCTTTTTTAGAGAGTTACTAGAACTTCAAAGCACTAATCAATTGACGGAGGCTTTTTCAGTTCACTCTGATTAAATTAATTTTTTAACCAGTTCTATTTTTTCATCTGTAGGCATGGATGCCTGTATCCAATGTATCTTAAATCCTTTTCTTTCCATCCCCCTGAACCAAGTCATTTGTCGTTTGGCAAACTGATGAATGGCTATTTCCAGCTGTTTAAACATCTCTTCGAAACTGATTTCTCCGGTTACATACAGCGTGAGGTATTTATATTCCAGTCCGTAATAAATCAAATCTTCGGGCTGAATGCCTTTGTTCAGCAATTGTCGAACCTCCTCAACCATCCCTTCATCCAGTCTTTGACGCAAGCGTTTGGTTATTTTCTCCCGTCTAAGTTCCCTATCAATATCAACACCGATAATCAAACTGTTAATGGATGGAAACTCCCTGGCCGACAAATCATGAGTTGCATAATACTCTTCTATTTCAATGGCGCGAATGGCTCTTTTTGCCGTATCAACATCCGTCGAATTATGCAAAGTCTTATAAGTCGATAATAGATCCGTCAGCTCCGCCAACGTTTTACCGGCCAGCCTGGTTCTCAGTTCCGGGTTTTCAGGAACAGGAATTAACTGATACCCTTTGAGAACAGACTCCAGATATAAACCTGTTCCACCGCATAAAACAGGCAATCGGCCTTTTTGTTTAATGCTTTGGTAGGCATTTAGAAAATCACGTTGGTATTCAAATACATTGTACTTGTATCCGGGTTCTGCTATATCAATAAGATGATAAGGAATTTGCTTGCCGTTGACTGTATAATCTGCCAGATCTTTTCCTGTTCCTAAATCCATCTCTCTGTATATTTGGCGAGAATCAGCACTGATAATTTCAGTGTCGAGTTCATAAGCCAATGTGGCTGCAAAAGAAGTTTTACCCGATGCAGTAGGACCCAGTATGGCAATTAAATCATAGTTTGGCATAGCAGTATCTGATTATATTTCTACAAAGATAACAAAAAAAGTGATTAACTCTTATGTAGCCAGATAGAAGCTATTTTTTTTCTGATGGCAATAATGTTAATGACGGATACTAAGCTGAATAAAATAATACCAGCTACATACGCCGGCCACATGATGGACATTTCCATTTGAGGAAACAACTGAGTAAGCACTTCCGTGTACATACCACGCATATACATAACAATGCCGATGCTTAACGCCAATACGATGAGGTTTAGTCCGAGAGTCAGAACCTGATAGGGAATAGCTACTTTGGCCGGACTATAGCCAATAAGTAGCAAACTCTCCAGCTTAACCGTATTCTTCTGAAGCAGCAAGAAAATACTCAGCATCAGTATGTAGAACGAAAGAATGCTTATAAATAAGCCTACTCCCATGACGATACCCGTTATGAGTCTTAAGAAATAAGTTGTTTTTCCGGCATCCAGCTTATCATTTTCAGCCTCGTAACCTTTTTCTTGAAAATAGCGAGCTATTCCATCGTCGGCAGGATTGTCAACCTCAACAATCAGTCGCACAGGCTGAGGCTTATTCTCATCGGCAAACTCATTATTGGCCCATTTCATAAAATCTTCCGGTACCAAAATCGTATTCAATCTGTTTGAGAACCCCACAATGTTTCCTTTGTATTGCTCTAAACGTCCGTTTCCTTTGATGACAATATCCATCTGAATCAGTCCCATAACCCCCTCGGAAAGTTTAGGTAAACTACGTGATTGTGCGAACCCAAAATTGTATAAGTTCAAGTAACTCCGGGGTATTATGATAGGGATGGAGCGACTTTCTTTGTCGAAATGCCATTTGTCCAGACTAACATCCACAAACTTGTTGGGCACCGATTCAAAAAACATCTCTGTTGACAGACTGATACCTGCCTCTTTCATCCCAAAACCCGCTGATACTTTGAACTGCGAAGGAGTAAAAGCACCTACATCTTTTGAAAAACGTTGTTCCTGAAGCGACTTCAACTCATCTTCAGAGAAAGTGTTCGTTTTACCTGCGAAAGACCCGATTGCACTAATTTTCTTTGTGACAATCAGATATTCCTTCTTCATAAAGCTGTCACCTTCCGTAAAGACAGGTATTACATCTTTATAAAACTGTATGCTTAATAAGACAATAGACATACCAAAGAGATTCGCCAGGAAAAAACCGGTTAGTTGTCCTATGCTAATGTGCTGACGAAGAAGTTTCCAAAGAAGTTTCATTGTTTTACGGTTTTGAGCGGTTATGCCTGCTCCATGTTATACTTATAACTTTAATGTCTCAGTGTAAGGAAGCGTAATGTGCTTGCCAATAGAGGTTACGATGATACCCGCCCCTTGCTTGCTGGCTTCATCCATTAGTATCCCCCCCATAATCTCTCCGTTTGTGTCATCCAGATGGCTCACCGGTTCATCCAGGAAGATAAAATCGAAAGGCTGGCATAGCGAGCGTATGAATGCCACACGTTGTTGTTGCCCGAAAGACAACCGGCCTACTTTGCTATCTAGTTTGTCGGCAATTCCCATCGCCTCAAAGAATGAAACTATTTCTTTTTTGCTTTTAAAATGCGTTAAGTTATTCTTAAGCAATATGTTCTCCATGGCAGTAAGTTCAGTAAATAACCGCATATCCTGAAATAACATACTGATAGAATGCTTTCTGATTTCCACCCATTGTTTTATTTTATATGAACGGATGTTATCAGTATTAAAATTAATGATGCCTTGGTAATCTTTCCTGTAACCATAGATAAAGTTACACAAAGAAGACTTGCCGGTACCAGATGCCGCCTCAATCAGGTAAATTCCTTTTTTCTCAAAACGTATGTCTTTGTGCCAAACATCAGACTCTATTGAGTTGCGGTCAGCAAACACTGCTGGTAGTGTTTGCTGCAAGTGAATGCAGTCCATCATTTCTTTTCTTTATTATAAACCGGTAAATTGCTTTGCAAAGTTTACCATCTGTTTCAATGCATTTGTTTTTGGGTCCTTGAGCACGAGTGCTGCTTCACCCTTTCCGTTGTCATATCCTTTCACCTCCAGAAAAGAAATTTGAGAAGCTATGTTTCGGTACATTCCAAATTCTTCGCCGTAGCTACTTAACTCATTAATAGCCGACAAATTCAAGATATTCTCGGCATTAAGTGCAAAATAGAAACTGTTTCCTGCTATGTTGGAAGCAAAAGGAGCGCTGGTCAGCGATTTTTCGACTGTTTTACCTACCGAAGCAACCAAAGCCCTGTTGTTCGTTAAGTAAGCCAAGTTTCCACTTTTACCCGCATACATCGGTATAAAAGAAGTCATGGCATATTTTTTCAAAGCAGACACCGCTTCGTCATTATCAATTTCGGCATAAGCAATAAACCCCGGGATGCCAAACATCGAAAAATCAGTAATAGCTACAGCCACCTCACCATTTACATGCGTGATGAAGTTCTTCACCTCTTTTCTTTCAGCCCCGATGAATGCATTTTGAAACTCCCTATTCTCAGATAAAATGCCGTACAAGTCTTTCCCTTTGATGTTCATGCTTATATAGGCAACGGTTGAGGCCGGGAATAAACCGGTAAGCGAAGATTTTAGTTTGCCGAAAGCCTTTTGCTGTTTGTCGAGTTGAGCATTCAGCTCCTTGTTTTCACTATACGTTTCGTAGTTTATGCTTATTTTTCCATTCTCAAAACGGAGCGCACCTAACACAAATACTTCACGCAAATCAACATCGTCAGACAATCCGAAGGCAATTTGTTTGGTATATGCTTCGGGTAAGTCGCGCATGGAAGCAAAAAAAGTAATATCACCCTTTTGTTGTTCCATTTTAATGAACCCCTTATTCTTTACTCCGCTTTTTTCCGCATCCTGATCAAACAGTTTGGCAACAGTAGTCTGTACCTCTTTTGAAGCGGCGTTGGCTGTGCCCGATACAAGCATAAAAGTACCTTCATTGTACATACACACGGAGCCATCGGTCATTGTTGTGAAATAGTAATCACCTTCCTCAACCGGCTTTTTGCAAAGCTGTTCGGACGCCATGGCCTCTAATGTAGCAGTAACCTTTTCCTCATTGTCGACCTTAATCAGCAGCGTGGGGTAGGGTAGCCCACGAGAACTGAAAAGATACACCGGTTGGTTCAACGCCAAGCCACTTTCAGCCGGATCGGCTATGATTTTCTCCATTTGTTTATAGGCTGCTGCCCCCATACCCTCTTTCAAAGCATCCATTAGTTTGCTTTTCGTAGCTTGGTTCTCTTTGTCATTTAACCCAGATTTCTGAGCAATTGCCACTAAATCAAAGCGAGCCAAAACTTGCGTGTCGGCAGGTATAGCATTGGTATACTCTTTCTTATCAGAACACCCGGTTAACACAATTATCAGTCCTATCAGAACTGATAAACAGCATGAAACATTTCTTTTCATAGTTATCGTTATATATCATCTATTCAATTTCATTTATCCATTTGCTAAAATCAGCGTATGGCAAGCCACAAGAGCAGCAGTCTCCGTGCGAAGCCTTGAATTGCCAAGGCTTATGGGAGTAAAGCCCTTTTCTATTGCCTTGTTCACTTCCTCTTCGCTAAAATCGCCCTCGGGACCAATTAGTATCAGCGCATCTTCGCCCGGTTTGATCACATCTTTTAAATAAGGCTTTTCACCTTCGTAACAATGTGCTATAAACTTTTGTCCCTCGAAGTTGCCGGTTATGAATTTGTCGAAGTCAACCATTTCGTTTAGCTTAGGCAGTCTGGCTTTCAGCGATTGCTTCATGGCAGAAATCAATATCTTCTCAATGCGCTCATTTTTAATGACTTTGCGTTCCGAATAGCGACAGTTCAGAAAAGTAAGCTCACTAAAGCCAATCTCTGTAGCCTTTTCGGCAAACCATTCATTGCGATCCATATTCTTGGTCGGCGCCATGGCAATGTGCAGGTGGCACGGCCACAAAGGTTCCTGGAAAGTAGTCTCTTTAATTATGACGGAGCAACGTTTGTTGCTCGCAGCCGATATTTCTGCCTGATAAAAATAGCCATTTCCATCCGTGAGAGTTATTTCATCCCCCTCGCTGAGGCGGAGCACCCGCGTGCAGTGAGCAGCCTCTTCTTCAGGAAGTTCGGCTTTAGTCAGAATATCAGGAGTATAAAAAACATGCATGTTATTTTTGTTTTTTTATCTTGTCGCGTAAAACCGAGGCCAGTTCGTAGTTCTCATCTTTAATCGCCTTTTCCAAAGCCATCTCAAGCTCCTCAACAGACTCAGCTTCTTCGCTCTCATTTGCCATTGAATAATTATCTAGCTCCTCATCCTCATCATAAGGCATGCATTGAGTTTCTAAAATATCATCATACATGTATATCGGAGCGTGGAAAGTAAGAGCCAGCAAAATAGCGTCTGAAGTTCGGGCATCAATTGCAATCACATCATGATTGTGCTTTAAATAGACATAAGAATAAAAGATACCCTCCTCCACTCTGTAGATAAGTACCTCACTGACTTGAATATTGAAAGTGCGAAGGCAACTTTTAAACAAATCATGAGTCATGGGGCGAGGTGTTTCTACTCCTTTCAGCTGCATGGTTATGGGGTTTGCTTCAGCGGGGCCTATAATGACAGGAACTTGTCGATTTCCGTTAAGCTCCCCCAATAACAGCGCATAGGTTCCGCTGGGTTCCTGAATATTAATCACCCCAATAACCAGTACTTCTGCTTTCTTTCTTTCCATTCTTACTTTATTTCCTGATTATGTTTGTATTTAAAGACGATAGCAAATAAAATGCCCACTGCCAGAGCATACGCAGCAAAGATGAACCACGAATGAGGCCAGCCAAAGATGTCAACTACCTCGCCGGCAGCATACGACCCCAGAAAAGCACCAAATCCGTTGGTCATGATCATGAACACACCTTGCGCGCTCGATCTGATGGAAGGATCCGTTTCTTTATCAACATACAGAGAACCTGAAATATTGAAGAAGTCAAATGCAACACCGTAAACTAACATGGAAAGTACTAACATCCATACGCCATCACCGGGATTACCGGTTCCTAATAAACCGAAACGGAGTACCCAGGCAAACATACTGATGAGCATCACATTCTTGATACCAAAACGTTTCAAGAAGAAAGGAATCAGCAGAATGCAAAGCGTTTCGGACATTTGCGATAAAGATATTAAGATATTAGCATGCTCCACCCCGAAAGTACCCTTGTAAGCATCAATCACTCCAAAGTGATTAGTCAGGTAATCATTGGCAAACGCATTGGTAATTTGAAGCGATACCCCCAGTAGCATGGAGAAAACAAAGAAAATAGCCATTTTCTTTTGCTTGAAGAGCATGAAAGCGCGCAGTCCTAGGGTGTCCACCCACGATTGATTCTTGCACGCTTTGCTTACTTCACAATTTGGAAGTGTAAAC
>Ga0194138_10001412_pt1 | contig 11504 bp, 8 predicted proteins | sample TARM_MetaG_T2_14_FD_134022 | JGI IMG/M metagenome (GOLD analysis project Ga0194138, IMG submission 134022) | Freshwater microbial communities from Pennsylvania, USA, analyzing microbe dynamics in response to fracking - TARM_MetaG_T2_14 (version 2) | ecosystem: Environmental > Aquatic >...
CGGTGTCACGTTCACTGTTTTCAAAATTAAAATCATGGAGCACACTTTTTATATAAAACCCAGTTCCACCTACAATTATCGGTAATAATCCCTTCTTTTCAAATAAGGCTATTTTATCTCTAACCATAGTTTGATAAAGCGCAACACTAAAAGGTTGTTCCGGTGATAATATATCAATCATATGATGTGTGACCTGGGCTTGTTCTTCTTTTGTAACTTTTGCACTTCCAATATCAAGGTCTTTATAAACTTGTACACTGTCTCCTGAAATTAGTTCTGTATTAAATGCTTTAGCAAGTGCTAAACTCAGTTTTGTTTTCCCTACCCCTGTTGGTCCTACAATACAGACAATCATGATTGAATCCTTTTAAACATTTTTTCGATTTCCGCAACACTAAACTTAATCACGGTAGGACGTCCATGGGGACAGGTAAAGGGGTTTTTAGCTTGTTCTAAATCTTTTAATAATACATCAATTTCATTTTTATTAATAAAATGATTCGCTTTTATAGAATGTTTACACGATAAATCTTTAGCCAATTGGTCAATGATTAATCCTATGGATAACGCTTGATCATTTAAAATATGTTTGATCATGCGTTCTGCATAATCTTCTTCATCCCCTTTCATAAACCAATCAGGGATTTCTAATATTTCAATAGTTTGTGCTGACTTTTTACGAATGGTTAATCCTAACTCTTTGAGTGTGTTAAGCTCTTCATCAAGCGCAACTAACTCCTGGTTTGAGAGATTAACTTCAATCGGAATCATGAGTTGATGTCTTGTTTGATTATCTTTACGCATTGCGTCATAGTATTTTTCATACCGAATACGTTCTGCGGCCGCATGCTGATCAATTAAATAAAGGCCTTCATATGATTGGCAAATTAAATATGTGCCGTGGTGTTGCCCGATATAATCAAGTTCAGGGAAACGTTTATGACTTTCCTTAAGCGGCTTTATCATCGTTAAATCTTCAGTGTCTGTTTCATCACTTTTAGACTGTGTTGAATCATAAACCTCATTAGAATTGTTATTTTTATACTCAAAATCATGATTTATTGTCTCATCATCATTTTCATGAGTTTCATGATCACGGGTGGTGTTAAAAACCATGCGTTCTTGAACGATTGGACGTGGCTTGTCTTCTTTAATATCTGGAATTAGATTTTCTCTTGATAATGTTTTATACACAGTTTCTTTAATAAGACGCTCTAAATGATGTTGTTCAGTAAATTTTACTTCTAATTTCTGCGGATGGATATTTACATCTATCAGTAGTGGATCCACTTCTATATTTAAAAATATGATGGGATACTTATGTTGGGGTAAATAGGTGCGGTATCCTTCTTGTATCGCTTGCATTAAGCGATTGTTTTTGATCATTCTATGATTCGTAATGATCGTCATATGTTGTCTTGATGAACGGTTATAGGCTGGTTTAGTCAAATACCCATTAATTTTAAAATACTGATCTTGACTTTCAAATGGAACCATTTGTTTAATAATATCTAAGCTATAAATCTCATGTAAAACTTTTAATACTTGGCTATCGCCGGTAGATTTAAACATTATTTTATTGTTATTGGTAAGTGTAAATCTAATCGAAGGATGAGCAAGGGCCATTTTATTAACATAATCGACGATATAAGCGAGTTCTTTTTGTTCGCTTTTTAAATGTTTTAACCGTGCTGGTGTGTTGTAAAATAAAGATTCTACGGTAACGGATGTTCCTTTTTTTAAAGCACCACTTTCGCGGGCTATGCATTCCCCTGCTTTAAATATAATCTTATGCGCAGTCTTTCCATCGACACTAGACTCAATGGTTAGTGTTGACACACTCGCAATACTAGGAAGTGCCTCACCTCTAAATCCGAGTGATGCAATATGGTACAAGTCATGGTGGGTTTTAATCTTACTCGTCGCATGACGCTTAAAAGCCATAATTAAATCCTCTTCATCCATACCAATTCCATTATCAATGATTTTCATACTCTTTAAACCTGATTCTAGTAAATGAATTTCTATGTTAGTACTTTCAGCATCTATAGCATTTTCTACTAATTCTTTAATAACACTCGCCATATTCTCAACAACTTCTCCCGCTGCGATCATATTCGAAAGCGTCTCATCTAATTGAATAATTTTACCCATATTATCACCTCTTTGACTAAGCTATTTTACCATAAATTTAGCGAAAAACCTAGGTTGATGTTTTCAAATGACCCATAACCAAGTATAATAGAACTTGAGGAGTGATTTAATGGAATCGTTAGATAAAATTCAAGAATCAAAATACAAAAGTGAGCTTTATTTACTCTTATCATTTTTAGGTTATTTTGTCGCATTACTTTTATTAATATTTGGAGTCATCTTTCAAATATGGGCTCTTCCAATTGTAGCTATTATCCTTGCAGGCGGAAGCTTTATTAGCCAAAAATATTTCAAAAAACGCTTAGATAAAGTGAAAAATGACTTTCTTATTCAAGTGCTTAAACCTGCGATTGAAAAACGTTTTAAAGAAGGAAAATACAATCCATCAAACGGACTAGATGAAGCATTTTTTGAAGGCAATAAGGTCTTGCCTTTACATGATTTATTTAGAAGTCGCCATTTAATTCGTGGATTGATTAGCAAATACCCATTTAAAGCGAGTTATGTTCGCATCGAAGAACTCACAGAGAAATTTAAACGTTTAGAAAGAAACGTTATCTTTGAAGGAAAAGCCATTGATATAGAGTTCGCTTTACCTTTTAAATATGATAACGAATGTCTTCATCCAAAAGATTACAGTCGCAAAACTAGAAAAAAACGTCTTGAGCCCGTTGAGTTTTATCAAGATTATATGGTTGATGGTATTGAAGAAAATAAAGTTAAAGAAATGTACTCTGTAGAAGTCTTTGAAGCTATCACAGAATTAATCAAAAAACATCGTCATGTTGCCATTCATTTTTATTATAACCACATGGTAGTCCTTATTAATGACGGGAAAGATCTTGTTAATATTTCTAATGGTAAACAAATTAATGAAGATATTTATAACGAGATACACGAACTCTTTACGGATATTGAATCATTAGTTCGTGCCATAGAACAATCAAAATCAATGTTTGCATAAAAGATTAAAAACCTACTACTATTCCTTATACTTCTTCCCTTTCACCGGCAATTTATGCGGGTAGGTCAAGGAGTAAGCGAGAATAATAATAGGTTTTTTTATTTTCTATTTTTAGCTTTTTCTTTTAATGTATAAAGTGTTTTTAATGCTTCAATTGGGGTCAGTTGATCTGGGTTAATCGTTAGTATCTCATCAATTAATGTTTCATATGGATGAGGTTCTTCCTCTTCAACAAGTGCTTCGTAATTAAACAAGTTTAATGGTTCTTCTTTATGCGCTGTTTCAAGGGTTTTTAATATGTTTTCACTGCGTTTGATTAAACTTTTGGGTAAATGGGCCAAACTTGCAACATTGATTCCATATGATTTATCGGCTTTTCCAGGTTTAACAAGATGATGGAAGATAATTTCTCCATCTTTTTCTTTGGCACTAACATGCACATTTTTAAGTGTATTTAAATGATTTTCTAAATCGGTTAATTCATGATAATGGGTAGAAAATAATGTTTTAGCTCCAATGTTTTCATGAATGTACTCAATAATCGCTTGTGCAATTGCCAACCCATCATAAGTCGATGTCCCGCGGCCAATCTCATCAAATAAGATGAGTGAATGCTTAGAGGCGTGTTTGATGGCATGATTGGCATCAAGCATCTCTACCATAAATGTTGATTTTCCACTAATCAAATCATCAGTGGCCCCAATTCTTGTAAACAATTGGTCAAAAATTGGAAGTACCGCTTTTTTAGCGGGGACAAATGACCCTATTTGAGCCAAAATAGCCGTTAATGCTAGTTGTCTCATATAAGTCGATTTACCACTCATATTCGGTCCAGTTATAAGCAAAATATTGGTGGATGCATCCATAAGAATATCATTGGGAATAAACTGTTCAAGTTCTAAGACTTGTTCAACAACAGGATGTTTTCCTTCAAGGATTTCTACTTGGTGATCATCGGTTAGTGTTGGTCTGATGAGTTCATATTTTTCACTTGCAATGCTGAGTGCAATAAACATATCAACTTCACTAATAATTTCAGCGTTTTTTTGAATAACACCTAAATATTCTTTTACAGTTTCTCTTAGATTTGTAAAAAGCTCATATTCAAGTTGAACACTTTTTTCTTCACTTGATAATATGACTTTTTCTTTTTCTTTTAACTCTTCAGTGATATAACGCTCTGCATTCGCAAGGGTTTGTTTTCTTGTATAGTTAAAAGAATCTTTGATATTGGTAATTTGTCCTTTTGGGACTTCGATATAATAACCAAAAACGCGGTTATATCCGATTTTTAGCTTCTTAATTCCTGTTTTTTCTTGTTCGCTTTTTTCAAGGGTTTCTAAATAGGTTTTAATATTAAGGTGAATATCTTTTAACTCATCTAAAGCCTCATCATAGCCTTCTTTAAACATATTCCCCTCTTTAATGGATAAGGGTTGGTCTTCAAGGAGTGCTTTATGAAGGATCGTATTTAATGTTTCTAAACTATCGATTGAATCTTTTAGAAACGACGCATATGTGAGATTGAGATTTGAGAGTAATGTTTTAAATGACGGTAAAATATCCAAACTCTTACGCAACTGAATTAAATCTTTCCCGTTTGTATTCCCATATGAAATGCGGCCGACAATACGTTCTAAGTCGTACACCGATTTCAAGGTTTCTTTCAGTTCAGACTTTGTAATAAATTCTTTGTTTAAGCTATCAATGAAATCGTAGCGCGTATTAAGAATTTCTTTATTCACCAGAGGTCTTAACAGTTGCTGTTTTAAATAACGTGCCCCCATCGCTGTACTCGTATGATTTAATAACCAAAATAACGATCCGTGTTCTTGATTTTGACGGATTGTTTTAACCAATTCTAGATTTCTAATGGTATTGGCATCCATTTTCATCGTTGCACTCGCCTCTACATGTTTAAATGGTTTTAAATGCATAAGCGTCCGTTTTTGTGTTTTTAATATATAGTTAATTAAGCGTGCAGAAGTTTTTTGTTCATCTTTTGTCGGTAAGTGTTTATATAGCTCATGAAACATTGGATCTAGTTCTGTATTTTTATGCATACTTAACATAATATTCTCATGTTCAGTATACTGTTTTAAATAGGGTTGGTCGAGCGGATGGGCAATAATGATTTCTTTTAACACGATAGTGCTTAATTCATTAATTAATGCATTAATATCTTTTGGCACTTTTAACGCATTAGCCTCACCTGTTGAAATATTTAAATAACTAATCGTATAAAAATTATCACTCAGTCCTACGCTTGCAATAAAGTGTTCTGTCGCATCTAAGTCATCAATATTTGTCCCTGGTGTAATGACTCTTACGACATCACGTTTCACAAGTTTAATCCCTTTTTTCGCTTCTTCAACTTGTTCACAAATCGCAACTTTGTAGCCTTTTTCGACTAAGCGGTTAATGTAAGATTCGCTACTATGATGTGGGACGCCACACATCGGTACTTTATCTTTAGCGCCTGCATCGCGCGCTGTTAATTGAATTTCAAGTTCTTTACTAGCAAGTAGGGCATCTTCAAAAAACATTTCATAAAAATCCCCAAGTCGAAAAAAGACTATAGCGCCGTTATAGTCTTCTTTAATGGTAAGATATTGTTGCATCATCGGTGTATAATTTTGTTTATCTCTTTTCACAGTAAGCACCTCTAAACATAAAGTAATACAAAAACAACAGCTGCAATCACTATAATTAAACTAATCGCAACATTTCTAAGCATGCTTTGTTTACGTTTGCGCTGTTGGTTAAAACGATGCGCAATTTCTTCAAATTTTGCTTCATACAAATAATCTTCTAAATTAATGCCTTCGAAAATACGTGCACTTTCTTCATGAATAGGGACATGAGGTGGTGCTTTTTTTAGAAGAATAAATTCAATCATATCAATTTTTTTAAGTTCAATTGAAACATTAACTTTTTTCTCTTTCGCTAACCGCTCAAGTTCTAAAATAGACATTTTTACTAAGTCGTCGGTTTCTTTTTCATTAAGGTTTAATTTAATCGCTAAAATTTCAATCAATTGTTTCTTATTGATTCGTCTTGGTATTTCTATGTCATAGCGCTTCCCTAGTTCTCTGACATCCGTTAACGTCATTGAATTCACTAACACATCTTTGGCTTCTTCAATGTCGACCCCTTCAAAGTACCCCTCAGGTTCAAAGAAAACATCACGCATGTGTTTGTTGAGTTCTTCATAACTTTCTTGTTGAGCGCGTTGATATTTCATTGTTAAGTTCTGAAGTTTAATAAATTCTAAATTGTTAATCCCAAGTTCAGTTCTATTTCTTATTAAAACATCCCAAAAATCTCTTTTATATTCAGAAACATTAATATCAATTCGATAACTTTCTGCTAAGCGTTCAAGTTGAAAAATTGTAAATTCATCAAACCACTTTAAGCGATGTTTCATCTCATCTGAAAATTTGTCATCGTTATCTGCGTTCGCTATGATTGGCGCTATATTTTTTCTAATAAGTGCTTTATGGACATAACTAGGCAAATAGATTTCCTTATTTTTTAAGTATTTAACAATTTCTTTTGCAGGAATAACCACAAAGGAATCAATGAGTTTATCAATGCGAACCTTTTTATTATACAAATAAATAAATTCTTCTTTTCTGATTTTCTTTTCTGTCATGGTATCCCTCCTAATTAAATTCATTATACTTTAAATAAACTTATAATTCAATGGAAATCGTTTAAGTAAGCAGTTTCCCATAAATAAAAAAAGGCGAATCGCCTTTAATTAATTATTAATCTCATCTTCAATTAATCGAATAATCAGTTGCAGATCATCATTGATTTGTGATTGTAAATCAAGATACTGGGAAATAAACGGATCTTGTTCAATCGTATTCAATAAATCGTCATACTCTTGTTTTTTTTCTGCATAGTCTTTGCTCTTATAGTGTGCTGCTTGAACCATGCGTTTTTGTTTAGTAGTTAGTTTCTCATATAAAGTCTTATAGTCATCGTGTGATAATAATTTTTGTTCTAATGTTTTAAAGGTTTTAACCGTCTCATCATTTAATAAGGCTTGGATTAAAGCATCAAGAGCGTTCAACGATTTCACCTTTTAAAAACCACGTTTTCGCTTCGGTCACTTTAACCTTTACAATTTGACCAATGAGCGATTGGTCCCCTTTAAAGTTCACTAGTTTATTATGTGCAGTATAGCCTGCGAGTATTTCACTATTATTTTTACTTTCACCATCAACTAAAACTTCAACTACTTCATTAAGAAAACGTTGATTTCCTTTTAAATATCCATCATTCACCATTTTATTCAATCGATTTAAACGATCTTTTTTCACAGCATGCAATGTATTGTCTTCATACTTCGCAGCAGGTGTACCTTCTCTTGGTGAATAGATGAATGTAAACGCCCCTTCAAACCGTGATTGTTTTACTAAATCGAGCGTTTCTAAAAAGTCCTCTTCTGTTTCTGTTGGAAATCCTACTATAATATCGGTGGTTAAACTCGCATCTGGAATTTTTTTATAAATTTCATCGACAAGTGCTAAATAACTTTCCTTCGTATATTTTCGGTTCATTTTCTTAAGCACTTTGTTACTGCCTGATTGAACAGGTAGATGAATATGCGGCATAAGGTTTTTACCTTTACTTAATACATCAACTGTCTCAAAATCAAAATCCTTCGGATGACTTGTTGTAAATCTAATGCGCGGAATATTAATAGCACTTAAATCTTTTAGTAAATCTTTAAATGTATAGTCTTTATCGCTAAAATCACGTCCATAGGAATTAACATTTTGACCAAGCAAAGTGACTTCTTGATAGCCCTCACTAGCAAGCGCTTTGACTTCTTCTATAATATGTTCAGGTAATCTTGAGCGCTCTTTTCCTCTTGTGTAAGGCACAATGCAATAGGTACAAAACTCATCGCATCCAAACATAATATTGACCCATGCTTTTTTTTGATGATCACGTTTTTTGGGTAAATTTTCAATGATTTCTCCTTCATCACTGAATACCTCAATGACGCGTTCTTTTCCATGCATTGCACTTTCTAAATAATAAGGTAATTTATGAATATTATGCGTTCCGAAAACTAAATCAACATATTGATAGCTTTTTAATAAGCGTTCTACAACGTTCTCTTCTTGTGGCATACATCCAGAAATTCCAAGTAACAAATCAGGGTTTTTACGTTTATATTGCTTTAATCGGCCAAGTTCACCAAATACTCGGTTTTCAGCATTTTCACGGATAGCACAAGTATTTAAGATGATTAAGTCCGCTTCTTGTTCTTTACTTGTTTCTTTAAACCCAAGTTGTTCTAAGATCCCCTTCATAGTCTCTGAATCAGCTTCATTGCCCTGGCAACCATATGTTTGAATCAGATAATGTTTACCGACACCTAAATGTTTTAAGTTGATATGCGCTTCAAAATCAATAATGGGTGTTTCTACCATTTTTCTTTTACGTGCATCTTTTTGATTGGGCGTTTTAAAATATTTTCCGTAATCTTTTGCCATATTATCACCTATTCTCATTACTGTAATGAATTGTTTTAATGGTACTTGTATCAAAATCAACATAAACAGCGTTTAGCTGTAAAATATTACTTTCTGATGGGTAAAGTCTTGTCGGCATGGATGAGGTAAACTTATGTAAAACAACATCTTTATCTGCCCCTAATATCCCGAATTTTACTCCGGTCATTCCGACATCTGTTAAATAAAATGTCCCCTTAGGTAATCTCATCGCATCTGCCGTTTGAACATGGGTGTGTGTGCCAAAAACGGCATCCACACGACCATCCAAATAATGGCCAATAGCCAGTTTTTCACTGGTTGTTTCTGCATGAACATCAACGATAACCTTATCTGCTTCAAGGGTGGCTAACACTTCATCTAATGCTTCAAAAGGATTATTTAAAGGGTCGTGCATAAAAACACGCCCCATCACTTGAAGAATCGCAACTTTTTCTTGATTAAATTTAACAATGTGAACCCCTTTACCGGGTGTATTCTTAGGATAATTTATTGCTCTTACTATATTTGCATCGTCAATAAAATCAAGAAGTTCTTTCTTAGAAAATGCATGATTTCCTAAAGTAATACAGTGCGCACCATGTTTCATCAGTGTTTTATATTCATCCGCTCTTAATCCAAGCCCATCCGCGACATTCTCTCCGTTAATCATGAGGATATGATGCGGATAATCCTGTTTTAATTTAGGTAAAAAACGGTCCAATGCTTCTAACCCTTTTTTTCCATAAACATCGCCTATGTAAACTAATTTCATATTATATTCCTTCTTCTAGGTAGCTAAAGTAATCAGCTACATTCAATAATTTAGTGTAATTCCAAAAATGGTTTTTGTCAACCAAAGCTCTTATGTCTTCAAGGGTTTTAAAGTCATAATCCCTTACTTCATCTAATTGTAACTGAATTGAAGCCTCATCGACATCCATTTGCACCATAAAAACATGGGTAATGGTATGATAAGCATCATGACTTGAAATGATGTGAGCGACTTTATTGAGACTATTTTTATCAATGGTTAGTCCTAATTCTTCTTTTGTCTCTCTGATTGCAGCGTCAACAGGTGTTTCTTTCGCATTGAGTAACCCTGATATTGTGGCCCATTGATAAGGAATAGGATCATGTTTTTTGTTTCTTTGTTGGATTAAAAATTGAGTTTCATTTACTTTAATCCAAACATGAACGACCATCGCGTATTCACCCTTTTTAAAGACACCCCCGCGTTGCATTGTCTTATTTAAAAAGTGGCCTTCTGCACTGTATAAATCAAAAAATTCCATGTAATCATCCTAAAATTGAAAGCCTTCCAAAAATGGAAGGCTTTTATGTTTATTTTGCAACGTCTTGAGCACGTGTTTCTCTTATAACAGTTACCTTGATGGTCCCTGGATAAGATAATTGCTCTTCAATCTTCGTTTTAATCTCACGCGCAAGTTTATGGGCGAGTACGTCATCTACTTGATCAGGTTTAACAATAACTCTGACCTCTCGACCAGCTTGAATAGCGTAAGCTTGTTCAACGCCTTCGTGTTCTGTAGAAATTGATTCTAGTTGTTCTAAACGTTTGATATATGAATCAAGCGATTCACTGCGTGCACCTGGTCTTGCGGCACTTAATGCATCAGCAGCAGCTACTAAGACTGCAATCGTTGTCTGTGCCTCAACCTCACCATGGTGGGATTGAATTGCATCAATAACGGCAAGTGGTTCTTTGTAGCGGTTTGCTAAGTTAATACCAATTTCCACATGACTTCCCTCAATTTCATGATCTACGGCTTTTCCGATATCATGAAGTAAGGCAGCACGTCTCGCTAAAATTTCATCTTCACCAATCTCAGCAGCCATTTTACCTGCTAAGAATGCACATTCTACTGAATGTCTTAATACATTTTGGCCATAACTTGTTCTAAAATGTAGGCGCCCTAATAATTTAACTAAATCAGGATGAACGCGTCCAATTCCAACTTCAAATACAGCCTCTTCACCTTTATCACGAATAAAGCGGTCAACTTCTTCACGGTTTTTTTCAACAACTTCTTCAATACGACCTGGATGGATACGACCATCACTTACTAATGCTTCAATACTACGTTTTGCAATTTCTCTTCGTATCGGATCAAATCCACTTAATACGACAGCTTCTGGTGTATCGTCAATAATTAAATCAACACCCGTCAAAGCTTCAATGGTTCTAATATTACGTCCTTCACGTCCAATAATACGACCTTTCATATCATCGTTTGGAAGGTTTACAACACTTACTGTGCGTTCACTTGTTACATCTTGTGCATATTTTTGAAGGGCAAAGGCGAGTAAATGTTTCGCTTTCTTATCCACTTCATGTTTCGCTTTTTCTTCTTCTTCTTTGATGTATGAAGCAATTTCGTGACTCATTTCTTGTTCTACTCTTTTTAAGATTAAGTCTCTTGCTTCTTCCACCGAAGTTTGTGCGATTTCTTGTAGCTTAACGTTTTCTTCTTCGATTAAACGCTCTAGCTTGCTATTTTTTTCTTCAATATCTCGTTTTTTCTGCTCAATTGTCTCTTCTTTTCTGTCAATATTCGATTCACGTTTATCTAAGTTCATAGAACGGTTTTCCAGAGTTTGTTCACGCTGTAACAATTTATTTTCTGATTGTTGAACTTCTGATTTACGTTCTTTGATCTCTTTATCAAGATCTTGTCTTAAATTATGAATTTCTTGTTTAGTTTCAAGAAGAGCTTGTTTTTTATTATTTTCAGCAGTTTTAGTCGCTTCATCAATAATATTTTTTGCTTGAGCTTGTGCTTTTTCAAAGCCTTTTTCAACGATAATTGCACGAATAATTACCCCTAGTAATATCCCTACAAAAAATAAAA